>Ga0265594_1002017_pt1 | contig 15063 bp, 14 predicted proteins | sample saktaG_11_FD_190147 | JGI IMG/M metagenome (GOLD analysis project Ga0265594, IMG submission 190147) | Saline water microbial communities from Sakinaw Lake, British Columbia, Canada - sak_2011_5_24_80m | ecosystem: Environmental > Aquatic > Non-marine Saline and Alkaline > Saline ... | reverse complement strand
TTTTTAACCTGGTAAGAGACAGAATTAGAAAGAATAAAGGACGCATCAGAAAGACAGGCTCTGATTACCTTGCCTATGCCTTGTTAGATGCTATCGTTGACAACTACTTCCTGGTTCTGGAAAATGTTGGCGAAAAGATAGAAGATACCGAGCAACAGCTGGCAACAAATCCCTCTCCTGAAACTTTACAGTATATCCGGGAATTAAAGAACGAAATGATATTTTTGAGGAAGTCTATTTGGCCTTTAAGGGAATTGATTAATGGTTTGGAACGGTGTGAATCAACACTTATTCATGAATCTACCGGTGCGTATCTCCGAGATGTCTATGACCATACAATCCAGATTATTGATACTGTGGAGAGTTATCGAGACATGATATCCGGCATGGTTGATATTTATCTATCAAGTGTAAGCAATAAGATGAACGAAGTCATGAAGGTGCTAACCATCTTTGCTTCCATATTCATACCGCTCACTTTTGTTGCCGGTGTTTATGGTATGAATTTCGAGTTCATGCCGGAACTCACGTGGCGCTGGGGCTACTTTGCCCTTTTAGGCTTCATGGTTTTTGTAGGTGTCTCCCTGGTGGTTTATTTCAAAAGGAAAAGGTGGTTATAGGTATTCGTTAATTGCGGTATGTCAGGAGCTTTTTATAGAACCATACTAAACGTAGTGCTATAATGCGTTGTGGTCCAGTCGAGATTTACAGCAATAAGAATAAGGTCACGATCAAACAGGAGGGATGCAAATGAAAATACTTCTTGCACTTGATGGGTCGTTGTATTCAGAGATGGCTGTCAGGACAGTGGAGGCGATTCAACTTCCCTCTGAAACTGAGGTCACTGTGATGACAGTAGTGCCTGAATACACCTTCTTAGGAGGAATTACTCTTGACATACTGAGGGGTGGCACTTCTGTTAGGAAAGAGGCACAGCAACAAAAAGCTGCGGTACTACTCCAAAATTATGCCCAGTCGCTCACCGCCATTGGACTTAAAATAGAAAGCCTGGTACGCTGGGGAAACCCGGCCGAAGAAATCTTGAATGCAACTTATGGGAAACAGGTTGACCTAGTGGTGATTGGTGCCAAGGGCATGGGTGATCCTGAGCGGTTCCCCTTGGGGACTGTAGCCCAAAAGGTGATGAAATATGCTGATTGCAGCGTTCTTCTCACCAGAGAAAAAATTGCCATGTTCAGGCGAGTGCTTCTTGCCATGGATGGCTCCCAGGACGCAGATGCAGTAGCCACATTTCTACTGGAATTGCCTCTACCCCGGCGAAGCGAGGTTATCCTGTTAGCCTCTCTCCAGTCCCATAGCGCTGCCCTGTCAAAGATGCTATCTTTTGATTTAGAGAATAACCGACAGACTCTGGCAGAACTACAGGCAAACGAAGAGAGAGAAGCCCGCAAACTTTTAAGCAAGACCAAGAAACGTTTCCAAGACAAGGGGTACGATGTCTCATTGCTAGTTCTAAGGGGAGACCCAGCCGAGGAGATACTGGCATCCGCGGCAACGCTCTATCCTGATTTGATAGCACTGGGTGCGAAGGGGTTAACTGGAATTGAGGCTTTTCTGCTTGGAAGCACAGCACAAAGGGTAGCCAGATTCTCCAGATACTCCGTACTAATTGGACGGTCTCAAAGAGGGAAGAAGGGGTATGGTAAATAGAAGCCATGATTAGTCCGAACACCTCTACTATCAGGACATCTCCGTTGATGATTTACAAACAAATGACTAGCGAGTATAAGGAAGAACATTTACATAATTCGCAGAGGTTACTAACATGACAAAGAAAGCAGTTTACGCCGGAAGCTTTGATCCAATAACAAATGGTCATTTATGGATAATTCAAGAAGGAGCAAGGCTATTTGACGAGCTTGTTGTAGCGGTAGGAGTAGCTCCAGATAAGGAATATGCTTTCTCAATTGATGAAAGACTGCAGATGGTAAAGGAATCTACAAGACGATATCCCAACGTAAGTGTGGATAGCTTTGAGCGGAAATTTCTAATCAATTACGCAAAATCTATAGGTGCCAAGTATATTCTAAGAGGTATAAGAACTGAGGGAGATTACGAATATGAACGTACCATGCGCCATATCAACAGCGATTTGTCTACTGAAATTCAGACCGCATTTTTAATACCGCCGAGAGAAATCGCAGATCTGAGTTCAAGTTTGGTTAAGAGCTTGGTCGGTCCGGAAGGATGGGGAGAAGTAATTAGAAAAGATGTTCCCAGTATAGTCTGTAGAAAATTGGCTGAGCGGCTCAAGCCACCAGGGGAAACAAAATTTCAAGGTTATAAAGGGGGGTGAAATATGAAAACTCTTCTCGTTGTTGACGGTTCGGCATATTCTGAGATGGCAGCCAAGATGTTGGAGACACTTCGGCTTCCAACAAAGGCTGAAGTTGCTATCCTGACGGTAGTGCCTGAAGCCACTTTTCTGGGAGGCATTACTTTGGATGTAATCAGGGGTACCAGCCAAGCCCGGAAGAAAGCACGTGAGGAGCAACAGCGAAAGGCGACTGAACTACTTCAACACACGGCTCAGACTTTGGCCGAAGGCAGACTCAAGATAGAAACCCTGGTAAAATGGGGGAATCCTGCAGAAGTAATCCTGCAGGAGGCTGAGGGGAAAAACGCCTCGTTAATAGTCATGGGGGCCAAGGGGTTGACTGACCCGCTCAGTTTTCGCATGGGCAGTGTCGCCTTGAAAATCATGAAATATACAAATGCCAGCGTCCTACTCGTCAGAGGAAAAGCTATCACGGTTGCTCATGAATCACGCAGAAAAGACAAGATAGCTACCCTAAGTCGAGTCCTGCTTGCCACTGACGGCTCCAAGCACGCAGACGCGGTGGTCCAGTTTCTCCTGGATCTTCCCTTGCCGCGCCAGACCGAGGTCATTGTAATCACCGCCCTTCAATCTCACCTTGAGGCCTGGATGAAGACACCGACGCTGGATTTCCGTACCAACCAGGAGCTACTTGACAGGTTGCGTACAGCCGAAGAGGCTGGAGCGCGGAAGATAGCGGTTAAAGTGGAGAAGCAATTCCGGGAAAAGAGCTATAAAACTGTGTCGGTTGTTGTCCGTGGAGGAGCCGGTGAGTGTATACTGGCGGCTGCCAAGGAGCATAATCCTGACATCATCGCAGTCGGAAGCAGGGGCTTGACTGGCATCGAGTCATTCCTCTTAGGAAGCGTCGCCGAGAGGGTGGCAAGATACGCCAATTGTTCCGTGTTAATCGGCCGAGCTACCAAATAAGTTGCGGGCACTCCGTAAAAACAAGGGATGACACACCTCATGCGTCCTTATCCACATCTCTATGAAATCAACGCCTGCGTATTCCTCAAGCGTATGTCGCGCAAATATGGGCAATCTCTGACGCTGGCAACTGTACCGGACGAGGAGTGGAAGCAGCTCGCTAGCCTCGGGTTCGATTTGGTCTGGCTTATGGGCATTTGGGAGCGAAGCTCCGGTGCACGCCAAAAGGCGTTGACGGAACCCACTCTACGCCGAGAATACGACAAAGCCTTACCGGGATGGAGCGAGGATGATGTCAATGGCTCTCCGTATGCGATTTATTCCTACGGTCTTAATCCCTTACTAGGTGCATCGGCCGAACTCGCTCGGCTAAAGTCGAAGCTCAACCAGCAAGGCTTGCAACTCATTCTAGATTTTGTCCCAAATCACTTGGCTCTTGATCACCCGTGGACGGTTTCACACCCGACATGGTTTGTACAAGGGAAGAAAGCAGATGCCCACACTCACCCTGACAGGTTTTTTACATCAGACCAAGGTATCTACTTTGCTCACGGGAGAGAGCCGCACTTTCCACCCTGGACTGATACGGTTCAGTCAAACTTCTACTCTAACGAGATACGGCAAGCTCTAATCAATGAACTGCTAGGAATTACAGAATTGGCCGACGGAGTACGCTGCGACATGGCAATGCTGGCGCTTAACGATGTGTTCGAGCGAATATGGGGAAAGTATACAAGAGGCCACCAGCAGCCAGATACAGAGTTCTGGTTTGAGGCAATCACACGAGTTAAAGAACGTCGTCCCCAGTTCCTCTTTATAGCTGAGGTCTATTGGGGCTTAGAGCGGAGATTGCAGCAGCTTGGCTTTGACTTTACCTATGATAAGCTCTTTTATGACCGATTGAGATTCTCTAACTCAAAGGATATACGGGACTATCTCATGACGGACGAGCCTTACCAGCAGCGTTCCGTGCGCTTTATTGAGAACCATGATGAGGAACGCGCCGTCAACGCTCTCGGTCGTGAACGTTCACTTACTGCGGCTGTGGTACTTCTTACTGTTCCCGGTCTTCGCCTGTTCCATGATGGCCAGCTTGAAGGCCGTCGCGTCCGTTTGCCCATCCAACTGGTGCGCCAGCCGGAAGAAGCTGCTGACGCCGAGGTTGCACACTTTTATGAGAAGCTACTAACGGTTTGCAACTCGCCAGATTTCCATGAAGGCGAATGGAGATTGCTGGGCGTAAGCCAGTCTGGGGAAAGCAACGATAGCCATCTCGACATTCTGGCCTGGTACTGGCGATACGGGCAGAAGTTTAAAACAGTGGTTGTAAATTACTCGCCGGAACACGCTCAGGGGTGGATGAAATTGCCCCTGCCAGTAGAAAGAGCAGAGAAGGTCAAATTACGTGACCAACTGTCGGGGAGAATATTCGTACATAACGCTGAACAACCGGGAAGCCAGGGGCTCTGCCTTGACCTTAAACCCTGGGAGGCTCAAATACTAGAGCTGTACCAAGACCCTGATGGATAGTGACTTTTTTATTAGGAAACTAACAAGGGAGGTCGTGAAAATGGTCAGAATAACAAAGTCGGTTGCAGAAGAGAGACTGGGTAATGTATCTCAGGAGAAGCAATTCTGGTGTCATGACGGGCGTTACCTAAAGAATCTGCAAGAACTGGAGGCTGCTCTGGAGCAGATAACGGAAGAGACTTTCCGTTATCATATTAACGAGACCAAGAGCGATTTCAGCAACTGGGTCCGGGATGTCATCGGCGACGATAAGCTTTCCAGAGACTTGAAAAAGAACGCCACTAGGGAGCAGGCAGCCAAGAGCGTTGCTGACAGGGTCATCTGACTGAAAAATAGAGTATAACTCAACCAGTTGATTCTATGCTGAGTAGGCACCGGACCATAAGCCCGTAAGAAAATGACGGGCATTAATACCAAGCACCCTGGTGTCATAGCCACCTTCCTGGACAACCAACGTCGGCAAACGAAGTGCACCAATCATTTGCCCGATGGCTTCGAAGTCATTGGCTTCTAGGTTCCAGCTGCCGGTCGGGTCTTCCTTAGCCGTGTCCAACCCCAGCGCTACAATAAGGAATCTGGTTTTGAAGCGGCGCACTCGGCTTAATGCACCCTGGAGAACATGCCGGTAATACGCACCGTCAATATTTTCCGGCAGGGGAATATTGATATTATAACTCTTACCGGCGCCCCTTCCCTTTTCACTGACAAAGCCGCTGAAATAGGGATAGGTGAATCGGGGGTGTCCGTGAATGGACACGGTCAGCACGTCAGAACGCTCGTAGAATATCTCCTGCGAGCCGTTGCCGTGATGATAGTCAACATCAAGAATGGCAATCTTGCCATACGTACTGAGAAGCTCGGCGGTCGCCGCCGCAGAATTAAAGTAGCAGAAGCCTCCGAAGGTGCTGGGCTCGGCATGGTGCCCGGGCGGTCGCACCAGAGCATAAGCCAGGCGGTAGCCTTCAAGGAGCTTCTTGGCTGCCGTCAGTGCGCAGTCAACTGCTCTTTTGGCAGCCAGATAGGCGTTGCCGTTTATAGGCGTAAAGGTATCGATACAGTAATAGCCGGCGCGTATCGGCAGGTCCTTCGGTGGACGCGTCCGGTTGCGCACTGGAAAGACATAAGGATAGACCGACGTTCCAGGGTCAAGGCCTTCACATACCGCCTTCAGGTAGTCGACAAAAGCCGGTTTATGAACTGCCTTGATACGTTCCTCTGAAAAATGCCGGACAGGTACTCTCTGAAACAGGGTAGTCTTGTCAAGCTCTTCCAGAATAGCGTCGATTCTCACCGGCGATTCAACATAACCGCGTTCTTCCACATGGTGAATACCGTGGCGGTCATTAACGACCAGCATAATGCGCTTGTCCACCGGCGTGGTGCGTCTTATGGTTACGAGAGGTTTTTTCACATACTTCGGCTTTCTTAATACTACCGAGTCGCCCCGGAAAGAGTCGACCACCATATCAATATATTCAGGAGAGCAGATGCCTTTATATTTACGCTCTAGAATAGCCCTCACGATTTCTTTAGCGGTACCTGCGGATAGCTCTATACCCTGCCCCAGGTCATCATAGACCAGGTACGGCGGGTTATCGTCCCCAGGATTCAGTGGAGTCTCATAAGCAGTATTGGCAACGGGGTTGGCACCGTACCTTTCGTAGAAACGCAGGCGGGCCGCATTTTGCTTCCTTGTGACCGGGTCGCGGCTCAACCTGGGGTCGTCGGGAAGACATTCGAAGAACAGGCCGAGAGTATTCAGGTCAAGCGCTTCCTCCCGCACCCTTTCGTAAAGCGCTCCGCCAATGCCACCACCCATCTTCCACTGGGCTGCGGATATATAGTCGAGGTAACAGAATTTCAAAGCGGGTTCGTGTAACAGAAGGGCAAAGCCATCAACGTGCCCCCTGGCTCCCTCAGCGATGAAGAGAATGGGGCGGAAGCGGTACTTCATCGGGTTGCGAAGCTGGTCGGGCAATTTGGCCACGGTACTTTTCAGTAAGCTCGGAAACTGGGCGCGCAGAATATCCTGGATTTCCGCTATAGCTTCCTGGTTAGCCGGGGTAATATCGTCATAGACGCGGCGAATGCGAAACATTAGGTAATCCTCTCTCTTGCACAATAACCCGACATCATTTCAAACGCTTTTGCAGAATAATCTTGTTGTCTCCGGGCGAGTAGAAGTCGGGGATGCGGGCGATTATCTCATAGCCGAGACCCAGGTGAAAGCGCCGTGTTTTTTCATAGGCTGGCGTAGATGATGTCTCGATAAGAGCTAGTCTCCCCTCAGCCTTCCTGATTTCCTCCTCCGCCGCCCGCATGAGGGCACTGCCGATGCCCTTTCCCCGCTTTTGTCGGGACATTGCTTCCCAGTAAAGGTCCCAGGTGCCTTCGGTCAGCGGGGTAGGCCCGTAGCTGATATAGCCCGCGACACCTGAGTCATCCTCAGCAACCAGGGTATAATATCCCGAATTCACGGGGTCTTTAAGGCAACCGTCAATAACCTCCTCGGCAATTACTATCTCAGACGGCTTGAACTCGGGTGTATCTTGTAGTATTTTCATCAAGGCTGGCTTGTCTTTTAACAGCATAGGGCGAATTTTGACTGTCATCGTCTTCTTTCTCCAGTGCTAGTCTCACAATCTTGTCAATAAACTCCGTATAGCTTATGCCAGCGGCTCGCGCCTGGCGCGCCGCACCGGCGTCCGGCGAAATATCTGGGTTGGGGTTCACCTCGATAACGTTCAGCCGTCCTTCCCTGTCCATGCGCATGTCAACACGGGCGTAGCCCCGGCAGCCAAGCAGCCGAAAAGCGGCCAGCGCCAGTTTATTAATGTTTTCCCGCTCTTCAGCCGTGATATCAGCCGGGCAGATTACTTGCGTTCCCCGGTAATACGGGCTGTCAGTTTCCCACTTGGCGGCGAATGTGAGGATTTCCGGTATCTCAGGAGGCAGCGAGTAGGCTATTTCCGAAACAGGCAAAACGGTGCATTGAGAGTTGCCCATTACCGTAGCGTTGAACTCGTGTCCATCGATAAACTTTTCCACCAGTGAGTTTCCGTAGTTGCCGCTTACCAGTTTTATTTGCGATAGCAGCGAGGTAGAATCCCTGACGATGCTGGTTTCGCTTACGCCGTGGCTAGCATCCTCGCTGCGGGGTTTAACGATACACGGATAATCGAGCTGGAACATGTGCAGTGTCTCCGGGTTAAGCAACTGGAAATCAGGCGTGAGAATCCCGGCGGCTTGCAGCAGCACCTTAACCTTGGCCTTGTCCAAGCATAGCCCCAGTGCCGTAGTCGGACATCCGGTAAAAGGTATCCCAAAACCCTCCAGGTATTCCGGTACCAGTGCTTCCGTTTCCGGCTCGCCACAAAAGCCTTCGAACAGGTTAAACACCAAATCCACATCCAGTGAACCGAGTGTCTTTCTGGCCCGCTCAATCGGCGGTATTAGCGGCAAGCAGGTAACTTCGTTGCCGAGATCAAGCAGGGGACGGCGCACGGCAGCTACAGAATCAAGGACACTCTTTACCGCCTTTCCCTCGCCGGCGGTGTCATAGCGTGATGGTTCCGGCTCATTATAGACAATGGCTATACGCGCACGCATTGCGGGTACCTCTCAAGAGCCGCATCAAGCACGGCGCCAATTACTTCTTTATGCTTCCAGCCCATCATTTTGGCCATAATTATCAGGTCGCTGTAAGTGCCCAGCCCGGGCAGGGGATTTATTTCAATGAAATATGGTATCCCCTCCGGGCTGACCCTGAAGTCCACCCGGGCGAAATCCCGACATCCTAACGCCTTAAAAACCTTGAGGCTGGATTCTGCCAGCTTTTCCATAGCCTCCAGGTCAAGATGGGCGGGACACTCATAATCAACCATGTTTAGGTAATCACGCTTTACTTCCAGCGAGTAGATAAAATGCCCGTTTTTCTTTCTGGGTACGACGCGCATGACGCCGACTATCCTGGGCGGATTATTGCCGATAATACCTACCGTAACCTCGTCGCCGTCGATAAACTCCTCGATCATTACCGGCTGCCGATAGCACTCCAGTATTCTTAATACTTCTTCCTGCGCCTGTTCAACACTATATGCCAGAGAAGTGAGGCGAATACCTTTGCTTGAGCCTTCGTAGGCCGGTTTGACAATGACCGGAAAGGGGAAACCTTCCCATGGGGTACCGCGGAGCTCTTGCTCAGAAGCTATGCTCAGCCACTTCGGGGTTATGATGCTGTCCGCTGCCACCAGCTTCTTGGTGATGGGTTTATCCAGGCATACCGCCAGGCACATGGGGTCGGAGCCGGTATAGGGTATGTTTAGCAGTTCTAAAATGGAAGGTATCTGGGCCTCGCGGCTACGGTAGCTGCCTCTGCCCTCGGCGATGTTGAAAACAATATCCGCATCCTGATGCCGGATATTTGTAAGAAACGTACTGCCGCCACCCATCCTGGCGACCGAGTGCCCTTCATCCTCCAGAGCCGATGTAATTATATCCACTGTCTCATGGGAATCGTATTCCTCAAGGGCATCATCGGGTCTGTCCTGTTCTGATAGTACGGCTTCTTTAAGATCGTACGATAACCCTATCTGCATCTACGGCCCCTTCCGTTTCCAGTTTGGTTTCCGTCTTAGCGAGCAGGCTCTCCACCGTCCCGCTAACCGGCGCTTCTATCTTCGTTTCTTCCCGGATAATCTCGGGGTTGGGGTTACGGTAGCGGTAGACATTACCCTCATAATTCTTGAGCAGCAGTTCGTCCTTGGTCTGTGATAATACATAGTTCGGTTGCAGGGGCACCTTGCCGCCGCCCTGAACCAGGTCAATCACAAAGGTAGGCACCGCCAGCCCGGAGGTATGCCCGCGCATCCCTTCGATTATCTTTATGCCAACCTCAACCGGTGTACGCAGGTGCTCCGTCCCCTGCACCTCGTCGCACTGGTAGAGGTAGTAGGGACGTACCTTTATCCTGAGCAGTCCCTGGCATAGCTTCAGCATAGTTTTGACATTATCGTTGACGCCACGCAGGAGAACGGACTGGTTGTTTACCGGGATGCCACTGCGCAACAGGCGGTCACACGCCTCAGCCGCTTCCGGCGTTATCTCGCGGGGGTGATTAAAGTGTGTGTTGAGCCATATGGGACCATATTTTGATAACATGGCACATAACTCGTTATCAATACGCTGCGGCAACACCACGGGGAATCTGGTGCCAATACGTATAATTTCGATATGCCTTATTTCCCTGACCCTTGATATGATACTTTCCAAACGGCTGGTGGAAAACGTCAGGGGGTCGCCGCCGGATATTATAACGTCTCTGATAACCTCGTTCCGGCGCAAATAGTCCAGCATCCTTTCAATCTCGGCATCGGTACATGTCCATGCTCCGTGCCTCCATTCCCGTTTACGGGTACAGTGGCGGCAGAGCATTGGGCAGATATCGGTAAGCACCATCAAGGCTCTGTCGGGATAACGATGCACCAGGCCGGGAACCACGGAGTCCTCTTTCTCCGCCAGCGGGTCTTCCATGCCAATCATGCTCATGGTCATTTCCAGAATAGAAGGAACAGCCTGTTTTCTTATCGGGTCGTCAGGGTCATAGGGATTGATTAGCGATAGATAATAGGGGGTGACTGACAGGGGATAGCACATGGTTACCCGGCTGAGTTGCGCCTTTTCCTCGGAGGATAAAGGGATGAATTGACTTAAATGCTCAATGCTGGTTATCCGGTTGCGAAAGTGCCACTTCCAGTCTTTCCAGAGACTATCGGGCACATCTCTTAATAAACTGTTGCCGTTGACGGCAATAGTACTGGGAGGCTCATCCTCCGGTTCTGTGATAATATCGGATTTGCCAGGAGGTTCCTCTTCTGCCTCATTTGTTTCATAACTTTTTACGGAACGCCCTTTGGGTCGGTACATGGATTGAGTCTTGGTGGCTACAGTCGGCGTATTCACTTTACCTTGCTCTTTGCTCCTTCTCTATATTAACTTATTATGATAAAATAATAGGTAATCTCTTGTAATAACTATATTTTACTGTTATAATATTATGGTATTTATATTCCTAATTTAATATTATACACTAATTGTGGCAATTGTCAATAGGTTTCAGGACACAAATAATATGTATATAACAGAATATTTCAGGATAATTCCAGCAAGGAGGTGTCGGTATGCCCGGATGGAAATTTCTCACCAACCACGCTCTAGTGTTATGCTCAATCGCACAACAGACACGGATCACCGCTCGAGAGATTTCCTTAACGATAGGCATCACAGAAAAGGCAACGCGTAATATTATCAATAACCTTGAAAGTGATGGTTACGTAACGAAGAAAAAAGAAGGACGGCGCATCAAATATAGAATCAATCCGGACTTACCACTTACGAGCGAGGCGCGACCGGATAATGCTATCATCGGTGACCTTCTGGGGATTCTCGGCTGGAAGCCCCGAAAAAGAAAAAAGGCGAAAGAACTACAGATTAATAACGAATAGAGACAATTCATTATTAATTCTTTGCCAGTGTGGTGATAAGGCGTGTTGCCGTGAACCTGTTCAAATTGTTCAAACCCAAGCCAACTATCTCCGACCGTGAGTTAACCACAGGACTTCGCTGGTTGACTCTGGAGGGGATGGTCTCTCTGGGTTTCAACAGTATCACGACAAGCGGTTTTCTGGCAGCGTTCGCCCTGGCGCTCGGCGCCAATAACCTGCAAATAGGCATCCTGGCCGCCACCCCCTTCATTATGCAGATCGTCCAGCTGCCGGCTATCTGGCTGGTCGAGAAAGTAAAGCGTCGTAAGGTCATCGCCGTAATAAGCTGGTTCCCGGCCCAGCTGCTGTGGTTTCCCATCGCACTGATTCCAATCTTCATTTTCGTTCCCGGCAGGACTGCCATATACCTGCTGCTGGCGCTGATGGCATTCCGGGGGTTGCTGGCTGCCGTATGCAACTCCGCCTGGAATGGCTGGATTCGTGATCTGGTGCCCCAGACGATATTAGGGCAGATATTCTCCAGGCGACTGGCACTGGCAACTACGGTCGGTATGGTCTTCAGCCTGGGCGCCGCTTTCTTTATCGACTATTGGGGCGCGCATTCATCGGGCGGGAATGTAATCCTGGGTTATACCTGGGTACTGCTCTTCGGGGCTTTGTTTCTCGGCCTGGCCAGCCCAACTTTTATGGCACTGATGCCGGAGCCATTGATGCAGCCAGTGCTGGGGCCCCAGCACTCTTTATGGCAGAGACTCTCGGCACCGGTGCGGGACAGGAATTTCAGGCAGCTTATACAGTTTTTACTTTTCTGGGGATTTGCTTCAAACCTGGCCATTCCCTTTTTCGCCGTCTACATGCTGGTACGGCTGGGGTTTCCTCTCTCTTGGGTGATTGCCTTCAGCATCCTGAGCCAGCTGTTTAATATATTGTTTCTTCGCGTCTGGGGACGCTTCGTCGATCGTTTCGGCAGCAAGCCCGTCCTGTCACTGTGTGCCTCGCTGTACCTTCTGGTTATTGTAGGCTGGATTTTCACTACCATGCCGGAGCGGTACTTTTTGACCATACCTCTTCTCATTCTCCTGCACATATTTGCCGGAATCGCCAATGCCGGAGTCACCCTTACTGTGGGGACTATCGGGTTGAAACTTGCCCCGAAGGGTGAAGCGACATCTTATCTGGCTGGCGCATCTTTAGCTACTAACCTTGGGGCTGGATTGGGGCCCTTATGCGGCGGTCTCCTGGCGGACTTCTTCGCGGTGCGCCAGCTTAATCTTACGTTTACCTGGATTGACCCGGCTACCTCTATTCAGCTTCCCGCCCTCAGTATTATCGGCTATGATTTCCTCTTCGGGATAGCTTTTATCATCGGTGTAATTACCCTGGGTACACTGGCTACTATTCGAGAAGAAGGTGAGGTCAGCCGAGAAGTAATCCTGGAGTCGCTCTTCTTCCCGACGCGTGAGCAGTCCAGACCTGTTAGTTCCGTACCGGCTTATAACCTTCTCAGTAACTTTCCCTTCGGCTATATAAAGCGGATACCAATCCCAGGACTGGATGCAATTCTCGGTGTCACCGCCTATCAGATAGCCGAGATGGCCAGAGTCGCTGCCATGACTACAGTACGCGGTCGCCGGTTGACTAAAAAATTAGCCATGGCGCTGGAAAGAGGCCTAGCTAGCGTCTGGAAAGATAAAGAAAATGTAGAGATACACGGCGTTGAGATTACCAGAGAGGTAGCACGTGGCGCCATGCACGTAGCTGACGAGAAGCCCCAATCTATGGAGCAATTGGTAAGTTCGGTAACAACAGGAGTCTTGGAAGCCTCCAGTCATGCTGGTGTAAGCCCGATGAACGGCATCCTGGGAGCCAGTCAGGGTATTATTCAGGGATCAGCCGAAACGGGATCTGATCTTTGTGAGGCTACGCACCAGACAATAGAGGCCGTCAGGAAAGTGGCGGCACATATCGGGCTATCCGAAGAAGCAGCCGTGGAAATAGCAGCCGAGGGTGCCTTGCAGGCCGCTGAGGCCATCGGGCCGGAAGCAGTTGCTGAGATAGCCGAGTCATTGCCTGAAGAGATACTGGCGCTGGATAAAAAAGAGGAAATGCATAAAGGGTAGCGTCACTGCATGGAGTAAGGCACCAACTATGCAGTGACATACGATTATCCTTGTACAAGCAAATGAACTTGGCAATAAGGCTTTATTAACTGACATAAGGAGGTAAAGAAAATGCTCAGAATAACGAAATCTGTCGCAGAAAAGAGATTGAGCAATATATCTCCGGAGGAACAATTCTGGTGCCATGATGGACGTTACCTAAAAAATCTGCAAGAACTGGAAGCTGCTCTGGAGCAGATGGCGGAAGAGACTTTCCGTTATCATGTTAACGAGACCAAGAGCGATTTTAGCAACTGGGTAAGGGATGTCATCGGAGACGAAAAGTTTTCAAGAGACCTTCAGAAGAGCACCACTCGGACTCAGGCAGCCAAGTGCGTAGCTGAAAGGATTGTCTCGCTAATGAAGAAGATGGAAACTGAATAATCGGATGTTAGCCCCAAGCTAACGTTCTGCAGCATGCGTAATTATATCAATCGCTCTAATAAAACTGTCTTATAAATCACAGTTGTCCCTTAGAAGTAGAGCGATGCTCCCCTATGACCTTGTCTGGATGGGCTAAAACTAGGGAACTTCTTTATTCAGAACATCTGGAAGTCATCCCCATAGCTTATCCATGTATTCAACCGGCAGCGGTATTTGAGGAATTTGAGGTAGGCATCTACCTCGGGCACACCCAAAGATATACTTACAACGGTTCCATTTCCCACCTCACTCTGTAGCTTGTAGCTCACTTATCTGTCCTCCTTGTTATTTCAATTTACCATCCTCCTGAGAGGATTACCGACATAATAGCTAGTTCTTGATGTATCTCAATTTGACGAAATGTGATCTTTGATAGCGAGAGAGCATTAACCCTGTGTCTATGTATTCGGTCGTCCAAGGAGGCATCGGCTTGGGAGACCCAAGCTACTCTACTACCAGGACGTTAGAAAAGCCACCAAAGATTCATGGCGGATACTGCTTATCACAGTTCACAGGAAGTGCTTTCAGGGATTGCGGATCGTTTGCCTAGTGGATTGCAACACAGTTGAATGTGCTGGCAATGGCGGGTGGTTCCTCAAGGATGTGTTTGAACTATCTGAAGACTAACTACCAGTTGAGTTTCGTATTCTACCTGAAGAGAAAATACGCTGATTTCAGCCAAACAGCCTCTATTTCGGATAGTGACCTTCTAAATATAACAGACAAGGCTTTTGCGTTTCAAAGAAACGCAAAAGCCTTGAGGCGAACTCTACGGTATCGGCGAGAATGTGTTTGACTTCATTGTAGGTGACATTGCTGAGTTTGAATTCGCTAGGAACTCCTATAAACTCGATGCGGCAAATAGCTATTTCTTTAAGGTTACCGGCCTACAGAAGCTGATTGGACCAACTCTTGCGAGAGATGGCATAGTCACGTTTCTAAGTAAACTCAGTTTGCCATTCACGGTAAGTGTCAGACGATGTCTTGACTAGTACATGTCGTAAACGAGTTGTAATTTCAGACACATAAGGGTGTACTCCATCACTGCACAAACTCTTTGAAGTAGGATGGATTTAATGGACACGAAAGTCAGGTAAAATAGAAAGACGGAGGTGTCAGAATGAAAGGGGTTTCGCAAGGAAGATACACAAGGGAGTTTCGAGAGGAAGCAGTGAAGCTG
>Ga0265594_1002015_pt1 | contig 15077 bp, 11 predicted proteins | sample saktaG_11_FD_190147 | JGI IMG/M metagenome (GOLD analysis project Ga0265594, IMG submission 190147) | Saline water microbial communities from Sakinaw Lake, British Columbia, Canada - sak_2011_5_24_80m | ecosystem: Environmental > Aquatic > Non-marine Saline and Alkaline > Saline ... | reverse complement strand
TGACAAGGGCATATCTTGAAAAAACCACAAAGTCTGACTGCTTTATTGATATGCTTGAAATAGTTAGTGGAAGGTTCATTCCGCCACTTATTTGCGTAGCTCCAATTTTTGAGATAAAACTTCCTAAAATAACAAGCAACTGGTATGAAAGTGCAAACAACCCTGGTGCAATTACTATTACAACAAAGGTAATGAATATCACATAAGTCATGTTTGTTGCAGCCATTTCTTTTTTCAGCATCCTTGTCTCACTAATATTCTCAATAACTTTATCAATAAGCTCTGCTACCTGACCTCCGCCCTTAAGCCCCTCTATAATAAGGTTGAATGCTCTCCTTAGCATTGGAGAATCATACTTGTCTGTAAATTCTGTTATTGCCTCATCAACATCCTGTCCTGTCATAACTTTTTTTGCAGCAAGCCTTACTTCAGTAGCAAGTATTCCAAACTCCGGCTTTATAGAAGACCATAATGCCTTTTCAAAAGACATCCCCCCTTTAAGGTTCTCTGAAACAAACTTTAAGAAATCCTGCAGCATTTCTTCCATTTGCCTTGTCCTGTTAAAAATTCTTAAATCCAGATAAAAGTATATTATAGCAAATGCAAGAATAGCAATAATTGAGGCTATAGCAAGGCCTGAAACAAATGCAAGAATAAAAAGTTTTAATCCAGAGAAGGATTCAATAAGAAGAGGGTAAGCATAAAAGAAAAACAACAGAATTGTCAATGCTATAAACCCATAAAAAAAGGCACCAAATGATTTATATGGAACATCTGTTATTCCTGCATTAAGAAGGTATTTTCTAAGCCTTGGCCTAACCTTCTCAGGAATTATTGCTTTTCCAAATTCCTCTAAAAAGATTAGTTTCATAGGTTCACCATTGGCCTTGCCGATTTAATTAATGATATAAACAAAAACTGTATAATAGCCAAAAAGAACAAAACCGTAAAAAGATGGCTCATACCAATATCAAGATCCATAAAACTGGAAACAATTACAATCATAGTTACTCCTAGTGAAGGGATTACACATGCAACTATCATGTAGAACATAACCAATGAATTAAGCTTTTTTCCATACTCTTTTATTTCTATTATTTCTTCCTGTGTTATCTGGCTCAAGGTCTTTCTCAATGAATCTGCTACTTCTGCCCCTGTTTTCAATGATGTTATTATCTGCCACAGTATAAGCCTGAAGTTTTTTGATGCACTATATTTTCTTGAATTTTCAAGTGCCTCTTCTATTGGTGTCCCTGTGTTTATGCCGTCAACTATTTCCTTAAAGTATTTTCCTGCAACCCCATAGCTCTTTGATGCATCAATAAGAGCATTAAACAATGGGGTTCCTGATTCGAGCTTGACAAGAAGGTATCTTCCTGCAAACAGAACTTCCTTATTTATCTCCCTTTCCCTCTTTCTTATGTAAACTTTTGGTGTCTGAAGCATAAATAAAAATACAAATACCAAAACAAAGATAAATAATAAAGGAAGTATTGAGAAAGAACTCATTTGCTTTTCAAGTATTACAAAAGTAAAAAATGTTACAGCTATTGCAACTGAAAAAGAGAAAAGTATTGCTTTTTTTACAAGCTGCTTGGGTGTTTCCCTCATATGAGCAACTATCATATCTTCCTTTAATTTAGGAAGCTTCCTAACAAGAATATTAACTAAATCAATAATTTATATCACCTTTGTTGATGTTTTAGTTTTTTAATGTAATACTTAGCAAATATCAATCCTATCTGGTGTATATTTGTGATATTATTCTTAACAAGCCATTTTAGTATGTTTATTTTCTCATTTATATCTTTCCTTATTTCATCCGGTGTAAGCCCTGTATAAAGGTTTATTGTCTCCATAAGAACCTGAGATTCATTTATTTGGTTTAACTTGTCTTTCTGTGCATCCAATTGCAGCAAAACATTTGTATCACCATTAGGCAATATCTCTGCAATCTGCAATGTCCTTCTTTTTCCAACTCTTCTATCACGATGCTGCACAACTATTAATGAAAGAGCATTAAGCATAAGCTTAGGGATATCTATCGGCGGATTTGTCATCCTTACAACAGTTTCTCTTGCATTATTTGCATGCAGTGTAGCATAAACAGAATGCCCTGTATGCATTGCCTCAAACAGCACTTCTGCCTCTCTTTTTCTTCTTATTTCACCAACAATTATTTTGTCTGGTCTCATTCTAAGTGAATTTACAAGAAGGTCCAGCATGGTTACTTCGCCCTTACCCTCTGGATTTGGCAATCTTGTTTCTAAAGGAACCCAATGAAGGGAATCAGGAAGAGTTAGCTCTCTTGTATCCTCAATGGAAATTATCCTCTGGTTTGGAGGGAAAAAATTAGAAATAACATTAAGCATGGATGTTTTTCCAGAGCCTGTTCCACCTGTAATCAATATGGAAAGCTCATTCTGGACTGCTAACCATATCAATGCAGCTGCATAGTATGATAAGGTTTTTTCCCTTATAAAATCAGTTATGGTCCAGGGTTTCTCAGCAAACTTTCTTATTGATATGGTATTGCCTACAGTTGAAATTGGGCTAAGTGTAGCATTAACTCTGTCGCCGCTTGGAAGGCTGGCATCCATCAACGGCTTTAATAATGTTATCTCTTTCCCAACATCACGGCCAATCATTGTTGAATAGTGCCTTATTTTCGACTCTGATGGTATCTTTACGTTTGTTTTGAGCCATCCATGTTTACGGTGATAAACCCAGACAGGTTCACGAGCATTGTTTATTACTATATCCTCTAGATTTTTGTCTCTAAGTAATATCTCAACGTTCCCAAGACCTATGTTCTCCTGTATTAAATAGTTTACAAGCAGGTTAGATGTTTTCTTGTCAATATCAGGAAAATATTTTTTTATTAAAACAAGGATTTCTTTCTGAAATTTATCCTTAATAGCGCTTTGGCTGCTTGAATCCTTTATCCTTATATCACCAACATTAATCTTTGATACAAATTCTTCCCTTATTTTGTGCAGAATAATATCTGTTATCTTGCTAATATTCAGAATAGATATGTTGTACAATGGAACAAACTCATTCCTATTCAATGTGATATCTACATTAACTACAATGTCATTAACATTTAGTTTGTAGGAATCAATTTTTATTGTTCCTTGTTTTTTATCCAATCTTACACCCTTTTTATATTTTTAATTTGAGTTTAGTTTGATTAAATTATTTTTTAGCAGCAAGCTCTGGCAGTGTTGGTGGTTTTATTTCAACCCCTTTATCTTTCTTAAATAGATTAAGCCATGGTTGTTTTTGCTCTTTAGCAGGCTTACTAATAATTGTTTTTGGAATTGATTTAAGTGGCTTTTTCTTATCACCAAATCTTGAAGGCATTGGAGGAATAGATATTTTGTTATAATTCTCAACTGTTTTTGGTTTTGGGAAAGGCATTGGTTTTTTAATCTGAAATTTGGGAATGAATTTCTTATAACTTTTTAAAAAAGGTTTTTTTGTTTCAACAGTTTTTTCTGGAGTAGATTGTTTTGTTTGAGGTAGTGGAACTTCCATCAATTTTCTATCTTCTAAGGGTTCTTTAAGTTCAGGAACCTCAATTAGGTGTTTTCCTAATGCTTCATGACCTGATATGTCCTTGTAGAAAGCCAGAATCCTTGTTCTAAGAACTGTCTTTTTTTGTAAAAATCCGGAAGGCATAGAATTGTATATTTGCATTATCTGCTTGTAAAGTTCATTAGCCAAATCAAACCTCTTAGTCCGCATATAGTTAAATGCATCTTCGAGCATCTTATTTATTTTTTCATATTTTGTATTGAAATCCTCAAAAGAATCTTTGTCAAGTTGTGATGCTAACCTTTCATATAAATTCAATAAAACTCTCTGCAGTTCTGTCTTTTGTTTTAAAAATCCTTCTGGAAGGGTATAAAATATATCTTTAATCTGGGTATATGTTTTTCTGGCGGAAACTATATCCCCTTTCATTAGGTGGTTATTCATTACCTTTGATAATTCCTCTATTTTTACTGCCTTATTTTCCATGTCCTCAACAGTAATTTTCTTATAGTCTGACAAAAGTTTTTCATACAGCCTAAGTATCCTTGACTGGAGTTCTGCTTTTTCCTGTAGAAAACCATCTGGCAGGCTGTTATAAAGTGCCCTTATCCTTTTATATAGCTTCATTGCAAGAGGGGTATTTTTTTCATTGATAGCCTGATTCATCTCTTCCAGAAGATTGATTATTTCAGATCTCTTTACAGATATATCACCCATGTCCTGCTCTTCCCTGATTGTGATAAGAACCTCGTAAAGGTCTATTATCTTATTCTGCAAGATAAGCTTTTGCTCAAGAAATCCATCCGGCAGATCATCATACGCTGATTTTATCTGGCCATAAATTTTTATTGCATCTAATATTTCCATTTTTTTTATTTTTTGATTAAGAACATTCAATAACTTTTGTATATGGTTGGATTTCTTTTTCATTTCATTTCTTGATGCCTTGCTAAGGTTTAATCCTAAATTCTTGCTCAGACTTATTAAGTTAGTATTAAGCTCATTCTTTTTTTCAAGAAATTCAGTTGGCAGGCCATCATATTTTGCTTTAATTTTTGCATATATTTCCTTTGCCTTTTCAAAATCCTTTTTCTTTAGGTAGCTGTATGCTTCGGCAAGCATCATCTGTATCTCTGACAGCCCTTGTTTTTTAATTGGCTTGAGTTTTTCAGCTTCTTTCTCTTCAGCAATTTCTTCTGCTGTTTTCTCTTCTTTTAACTCCTTTTTTATTTTTTCCTGAAAAACAGTAAGGAAGGGTGTTGTAAAGTTATATTTGATAGAAATAATTTTCTCTTCTTCAAGAAAGTTAGCCCATGCCTCTATTGTTGATGTTGAGACACTTAGTTGTTTTGCAGCATCCTCAAATGACAATTCTCCTCTCTGCTTAACTAGTTTCACTAATTCATCAGCTCTTGTCCTTACTACATTCACTTCTTTTTCAAATCTGTTTAAAAGTTCCTCATCAGTTAACTCAATGGCCATATGCTAAATTAAATTTAGTTAGTATTTAAAGGTTTTGATGTTTTAAAAGACCTTTTTCACGACTATAAAATAGCATAAATAATTTGCTACAAAAGAATAGTTTTATTAGTTTATTTTTTTAATAAAATATTTTAGCAGATTGTTTTTGTTTAATTTAATAATTATTAAAATTGAATAATTCGGAAATTGGTTCTCGCTTCTGCAGTATATAGGTCATTTTTAAACTTTATAAAGGACACACCACTCACAAGGGTATTGCTATTTGTGAACTAATTTTCACATTGAATGCAACCTTATACTCGATAAAACGTATAATTCGATAATTAGTTCACAATTCGGAAATTAGTTCACAGATTCTCTAAATAAACTTCTTCTGGTGTTTTATAGCTTAGAGCATGATGTATCCTCTCTTCATTGTACCATTTTACAAAATCCTGTAAATCCTCACCAGGATGTTTCTTGAATCTCTTCTTCATTGTGTCAAACCATTTCTCCATCTTGCCATTTGTCTGTGGATGATTTCTTCTGCTCGTCCAGAAATCTATGCCTAACTCATCAAGCTCCTGCTCAAACAAGCTTGGTGTTCTTTCTCCTTTCTTGTTTTTCTTACTGTTGTAAAACTGCGTTCCTTTATCACTTAGAATGATAAGTGGAGTAACTTTATTCACTAGTATTGCTTGATAAAGCAAGAATATGGTATTCTGCTCTGTAGCATTACCAAATTTTCCAGCAGACATTATCTTTCTGCTTCTATCATCTATAAAAACACAATACCATTCGGCTTTGTGTTGGCTCCAGTCTGTATGCCACATATAGTTTGAAAGTGGCCACTGGTAACGAATATATTTTCTTTGTCCTCTTCTTTTAGGGCAGGGATTTGTTAGGTCTTTCTCATTAAGTATTCTTTGAGTTATATGCTGTGAAACACTAAATCCCTTCTGACTCAAAACAAAGTGAATCTTTTCACTTCCATAATCTGTTTCTTTTCTGATTTGTACAACCTTTTTTACAAATGCAGGATTTAGTTTTATCTTTGGTCTTCCTGCTTTCTTAGCTTTGTATGCTTCTTTTCCTTCTTTTTTGTATTTAGCAGACAGTTTGTAGATCATTCGTCTGCTAATTTTTTGTATTCTTGCTATTGAAGTTGCACTTCTGCCAGTTCTAAACTGGCTTATAATCCATTTTCTCTTCTTCTCGGTTAATTTTTCCATAATATCACCGAAAAGAAGGAAAAAGCAGAATTTTTAAAAGTGTGAACTAATTATCAAATTGAACAATAATTATTAAAATGCAAAACTATAAAAACAGTAAATAGTAATTTTAAAATCATGGAATACAAACAGGTTATTTTAGTAAGGGAAGATATTAAGCTTAATAAAGGAAAGATGGCTGCACAGGTAGCTCATGCCTCTGTCGAAGCTGCCTTTAGGTCAGACAAGGAAATTGTTAAGAAATGGCGCCTGCTTGGAATGAAAAAAGTTGTACTTAAAGTGAAAAACAAAGAGGAGCTTTTCAAGTACAAAGAAATTGCAAAAGATAATGGAATAAAAGCTGCATTAATAACAGATGCCGGAAGGACAGCTATCAAGCCAGGAACAAAAACCTGCCTTGCAATAGGGCCTGATGAAGAAAAAAAAATAGATAATGTAACAGGCAATCTTAAAATGATGTAAGTTCTAAAGCAAAAACTTTTAAATAATTTGATATTACTCTAAAACTGTTTATGATGGGCTCGTAGCTCAGCCTGGAAAATATGTTTTTAAGCATATTTTGGGCAATAGTAGCAATCGGCTCTTAACCGATAGGTCGGGGGTTCGAAACAGCTGTTTGCTCAGCTGGCACGCATAGAGGGTTATTGGCTTAAAAGCCAAACCCCCTTAGCTCGCTTCGCTCGCAAACAACTGTCGAAAGGCCCTCCGAGCCCATTTTTATTCATAAAAGTCACTATGACTTGAATCATCCTTTGGTTAGAAAAGCTATGATTTTCAAAATTAAATCTAAAACGAAATCTTTAAATACATAAAAGAAAGCTGTTCTATTGATGGATAAATTTAGTGAAGAAACAAAAAAAGAGGTTAATGCAAATAGCCTACTAGAGAAAACAGGGCTGGAATTAACAGAAAGAAGCCATCTCACTTCTGATATTGAAAAGGCAATCAGTACTTATTCTAAGGAAACACAGGCTAATAAAAGGGCTATGGAGTCAAAAAAAATCAAAAAATTTTTCTTCAAGGAGTTTTTTGACAGGATCAGCTATGGATTTGGCTCCCAGCAGTTCATAAATATATTATTTTCCCAGACAGGAGCGTCTTATTTTGTAATAGGTATAATCAATGGACTAAGGGTAATTTTAAGTGTTATTATTGCATCTTTTCTGGATGAATATTCAAAAGTAAGGCAAATAAGCAAAAGGTTTATTGGCATAACAGGAATAATATTTGGCTTTTCATTCATATTTATGGCCATGGCAAGGTTTCTTCATTCAGTACCATTGTTTGCAACTGCACTTCTTATTGGCAGCATAGGTGCTGTTTCATATGGAGAACTCTACCAGAGACTTTTCAGGGACACCCTCAAAAAAGAGAGAAGCAGGCTGCTAAGGAATATAGCACAATACGGCTTGATAATAACAGGAGCAAGCATTTTATTGGCTGGTTTTTTGATGGATAAATTTCCTGCAATAGGAACACCAATTTCATTGTTTGGCTTTAAATTCAGGCTTTTTGGCTATGTTATTGCATTTGAGATAGCTGCAATCTCATCAATCATATCAGGTTATGTCTTGTCTTTTATAAAAGAAAAAAAAGTAAAATTTATTGAAAAAAGAAGCCCATTAACACAGCTGGAAATACAATTCAATAATATAAAAGATAATCTTTCTGTATTTGTCAAAAACAAAGTTATACTCATTTTGTTTGTTGCAAGCATAATAACAGGATTTGTGCAGACCTTGGGAAATTCTTACTATGGAATATATATATATGAAACATTCAAATATGGTTATTTTAAAGGATTTACAAATGTTGCTGTGATTTTTCTCATTGCTATAATGACATCATTTTTTGCACCATTTATTGCAAGAAAGAATTCAAGGGAGTATGGAAAATTTCCAATGCTTGTTTTTGGCACTTTATTAATGGCAATAATGCCCCTTACATATTACTATAACCCAAACCTTATATCTATCTCAATAGGCACCCTTATTGGTTTTATAGGCGCTGCAATTGTAGGGGTTTCACATGGCTTCTTAACAATAGATATTATGTCAGAAAAAGAAAGAAAGGCATATTTTTCAACATACAGCCTCTTAATCATTATCCCTTATCTTATTATAATACCCATCGGAGCTTATGCTGCACAGGTTTATGGCCTTAGAGCCCTGTTTTTGATTTTAGGTTTGATTTTAGCACTGGTTGTTGTTCCACTTTACTTTTTAATAATAGCCATTCATAAAAAGGAAAAGATTTAAATAAAAAGGTGTTGTTTATGAAAAGCATGCAGAAAATAATAAAAAATAAAAAAGGTGTCTCACCTTTGATTGCAACCATTCTTCTAATAGCTTTTGCAGTTGCACTTGGAGCAGTTGTTATGAGCTGGGGAAGGAGTGTAGATTTTTCTGTGGAAGGGCAGGCTAGTGAAAAATGTGCCAGGGTTAGCCTAAGTGTAGAAAAGGTTAATGATATACCCCAGGTATTTTATGGTGGCACTGGCTCGGATGGTTTTGTTAAATTCACAATACAAAATAATGGAAATGAAGATATTGAAGGAATAATAGTCTGGGTTATCGGAGAAAAAAATACCAATACAATTGAGCTTGAGAAGTCCTCAATAAAAGTTGGTTATCCATTGATTAAGGAAATCAAGCATGATTTCAGCAAGTATGGGGAAATAAAAAAACTAAAGTTCATACCAAAAATTAAGGTTGGGGATTCTGTTATAACATGTGCAAAGAATCCATTGGAAGAAGAAAAAATAAGCCCTGTTAGCTAAAAAAGCATTCTTCAATATTCTTCGAAATCAATGAGGAAATTTAATGATTCTGAAAAAAAATAAATTCAAATTTTCCATTGTCATTTTAACATTAATATTTATTTTTATGAGTGTGCATAATTTTCATTCTGGCTATAATTATCCAATGCATCTTGATGAATATCATCATATTGCCCAATCTGTGCAGATAATAGAAGAAAAGGGTTTTAGCTTAACAAACCCTTATTTTGCTGAGCCAATAATGCATGAGAACCTTGAGCCAGGTTTCCATATACTGCTGTCTGAGCTTTTTTTATTGACGGGCATGGATCCAGTGCAGCATTATGGATTTCTGCCTGCACTTTTTGCATGCTTATCAGCTTTCATGCTATTTGTTCTTGTCAATAAGATAACAAATAATTTCTGGACAGGAATCTTTGCTATGCTTTTTTTTGCAAGCTTAAAAAGCAGTGTTAATATATTAGGGATAAACTTTTTCACACCATTGACCGCATGCATTCCGTTAATCTATCTCTTCCTATTTATGCTTACAGAAGCATTATCAGACGGCGATATAAAAAAATTATTTATCTCAATTATTCTTTCTGCCTGCCTGGTAATAATTTATCCTCTTTGCGGAACACTAATCATACCAATTGCTTTTTTATATTTCTTATTAAATCCAGGAATTATAAGGGAATTTTACTTTAAAACAAAAGAAATCTTTGCAATCAAGAAATTAAATAAGGACAAAATATCTTATTTTAAAACAGCTTTGCTTACTATAATCATAATTTTAGTCATTGCTGTTATATTTATTTATTTTTGGCGTTATATCTCATTTTCAAGAAACAAAGCCCAGATAATAGAATCATTAATATTCAAAGAAGGCTGGGGCAAGGTAGAAATAAAATATTTTCTTCCATATCTGTATGGGGTTATATCAACAATATTGGCATTGACAGGCATGATTATTTCATTTAAGCAAAAAAAATATCTAATTTTTGTATTTTTTACATTCATTACAATTGGATTAACAAGCATGTTCAATAAGTTTGGGTTTACTGTTCTTTCTCCATATCAAAGGACACTGTATTTTGCAATGATGTTCCTTGTTCCATTGTCTGCAATTGGTTTAAGTTATATCATGGATTACATGAGAAAACTAAAAATACCTTTTTTAAGCAGAGTTGCTAAAGAGCCTATAGTAGCCTTCTTGGTTGTTATTATTTTTATTGGTGTTTTTTCAAGCCATTACAAATTAATTGATGAAAGAAAGACATACAGCAATAGTATTATTAATGAAGAGGATTATAAAACAATCAAATGGTTAGAGGAAAACTATGGCCCACATAATATAGTCTTGGCTCCAATATTTGTCTCATCAACAGTATATCCAATAAGCAGAAATTATGTTGTTTCAATACTCCCTGGCCAGTTAAGGGGTGAAAACCTAAATGCAAGTGTTGATTTCTTTAATCTTGAGTGCAATGAAAAAAGAAGGATTATTGAAGAAAACAAAGCAAATCTTGTATTTTCAAAAGAAAAAATAAATTGTAATTGGTTAAAGGAAGTTTATAGCAACAAAAATTTCATTTATGAGGTTATTACTTAAATAGTTAGGAATTTTGTTAAAGAAAGGTTTAAATAATATCTTGTTTCTCTTAATGAGATTAATTCAAGTGGGGTGTTTAAAATTAGGGTTTTAGTAACCGGAGGAGCTGGAATGATTGGCTCCCATGCTGCAGAATATTATGCAAAGAAAGGAGATGACGTGATTATTCTAGATAATCTAATGAGATCAAAGCTTTTTGGCTCAGACAAAAAGAGTGTTGAATACAACTGGAATTATCTTGCAAAATACCCAAATATTACCAGGATCAAAGGAGATGTAAGAAATGAGGAAGATATATTAAAAGCTATTAAGGACGGTGTTGATGCAGTAATTCACACAGCTGGTCAGCCAGGAGTTCCTTTATCTGTAAGAATTCCAAAAGAAGACTTTAGCATTAATGCCTTTGGAACATTAAATGTTCTTGAATGCCTTAGGCAAAATTGTTCTAACGCAACATTTGTTTACTGCTCAACAAATAAGGTATATGGAGAAAATGTTGACAGAATTCCTTTAGAAGAAAAAGAAACAAGATATGCCTTTAATGGTGTTAAAGGGGTTTCAGAAAAAATGCCAATTGACCATACTGGGCATACACCTTATGGCGCAAGCAAATATGTTGGAGACTTATATACCCAGGAATATGCTAAGATTTATGGAATGAAAACATGCTGTTTTAGGATGTCATGCATATATGGAAGAAGGCAGTTTGGTTTTGAAGACCAGGGATGGGTTGCATGGTTTGTAATTGCTTCTTTGCTAAATAAGCCAATAAATATATTTGGCAATGGAAAGCAGGTCAGGGACATGCTTTTTGCAGATGATGTTGTAAAAGCATATGACTTGTTCATTAAAAGCAAGCTAAAGCATGAGGTATTTAATATAGGTGGCGGACCAGAAAATACTATCTCCTTGCTTGAATTTTTGAATATCCTAAAGGAAAAGACTGGAAATGATATGAATATTACATTCAAGGACTGGAGGCCATCTGACCAGAAGGTCTATATTTCAGACATTAGTAAAGTAAGTGAAAAGCTTGGATGGGAGCCAAAAATAAGCGTAAGTCAGGGTATACAGGTTTTGATGGACTGGGCAAAAGAAAATAAGGACTTGTTTAAATAACTGGGTAATTGAATATGAGAAAAAGATTTTTTAAATTTTTTATTCTTATTTTTCTTTTCTTTCTTACTTTAACAATTAATTTATATTTGTTGATCTGGGAGAAGATACATAAGTTTCATATATTTCCAGGATCATAAAAACAAAGCAGAGATAATATGGAGAGAAATAAAAAACAATTTATGAAAAGAGAAAAAAAAAGGTCAATGATGATTAACTTATTATTACTTTTTTTATCTATAATAATATCTTTTTTGATTTTTGAAATGGTCTTTCGTATGATTGACTTTGTTGATTTGCCTATTTATGAAAATGCAACATGGTTAGATACTCATGAAGTATATAAACTATCAAAAAATAGCAACTTGGTTTGGGAGCTTAATCCTAATAAAGGGGATATTAATTCTTATGGAATGAGGGATTATGAATACAAATCAATTAAGCCAAATAATACACTTAGAATTGCTGTATTAGGGGATTCTATAACTATGGGAGCTTTTGTTAAAAAAGAAGATATTTATGATAATGTTCTTGAAAGAATGTTGAATAAAAACAATAATAAGAAAAAATATTCAAAGATTGATGTGTTAAATTTTGGAGTTACAGGTTATAATGTTTTCCAGTATGAAGAAACATTAAGGACAAAAGCTCTAAATTTTAATCCAGATATTGTAATTATAGGTTTTTTTCTTAATGATTTTATTTATACACCTATAACCTTAAAAAAAGATAATGAAACTCTCTTAATTATTAATTATTTCCAGGAAAATTTATTCTTGAATAATAAAATCAGTTGGTTTATGTTTGGGCATTCAAAATTTTTTAGGTTTGTATATAAAAGATTAACTGAAAGATTTATATTTAATGAATGGGATGGCAGAACACCTCTTTACTCATATTTATTGAGATACAGAGAAGAAGGATTTAAATCATTAACAAACATAAAAGAAATAGCTGATAAAAATAATATTAAATTAATTTTAATTCTTTTTCCAGATTTTATAGAAAAAAGAAATGATATACCTTATCAATATTCTGTCATACATAGTGAATTAGAAGAGTTTTGTCAAAAAAATAAGATACCTTACATAGACTTTTTGGAAATATTTGAAAAATATGATTTAAATGAAATTTATTCAATGCCTCATGATGCTTCACATCCTAATAAGAAAGGTCATGAAATAATAGGAACTAAATTATATAAACTGCTTCGTACAGAGATATAAACTTCAAAACAAAAAGGCTAAGATAAAAATGAACAAAAATAAGAGAAAAATAAAAAAGAAGAATTTGACTATTTTTTTATTAGCCTCAGTTATAATATTTTTAGTCATTCTATTTAATCAATCTGGAAAGAATTTTGATAATGGGGTTTCTTTTGATGGTGTTAGTGAAGATTATAAATGCCCTGATTGTAATGTAATAATTATTACTATTGATGCATTGAGACCAGATCATTTGGGTTGTTATGGCTATGAAAGGAATACAAGTCCAAATATTGATAGATTGGCAGAACAAGGAATTTTGTTTAAGAATGCCTTTAGCTCAGCACCTTTTTCAGGTGGATCTATAGGATCACTAATGACCTCGCTTGCTCCTTACCATCTTTATGTTTGTAATTGCTGCAAAATTGGAGAGAGGATAACTTTAGCCACAAGATTAAGAGAAAATTATCTTATCACAAGAGCCATTGTAGATAATTCACATTTTGCTAAAGGTAGCGGATTCGAAAGAGGATTTGAAGAATATATTGAAGGCAGTAACTACTTTTCGAATGGCTCAAGTATAACTAAAATAATGTTAGATCGATTGCAAAAAGATCAAGATAAAAAATTTTTTTATTGGATTCATTATATTGATGTGCATGCACCATACCTAATACAGAAGGATGAATGTAATGAGCTATTAAGTAATATAAATTCTGTTCATATCCCTATTTTAGAAACAAATAAAAGGTATGGGGGGATCCCAAAGTATGCAACTATTAATAACATCACTAATTTTGATTATTATATTTGTGCTTATGATAAAGCAATAAAATATATAGATGAACAGATTGGTCGCTTAACCAAAAGACTTCATGAACTCAGTCTAATAAATAGGACCGTAATAATAATATCTGCTGATCATGGTGAATCAATGGGGGAACATAATATTTTTTTCAGTCATGGTTTTTCCTTAAATGATGTAGAACTACATGTTCCATTAATAGTTAAAAATCCAAAACTCATTACAAATAACAAAATTGTTAATGATCAGGTAAGATTAATGGACATAGGACCAACTATTCTTGATATTTTGGAAATCAGAATAAATGAAAGATTAGATGGTATAAGTTTAGTTCCATTTATGTTAGGTAAATCTAACACTAATTTGTCTGTTATTAGTAGAGTTGGTGACATGATTTCCATTAGAACAGATAATTGGAAGTATATTTATAATCCTAATGGAAGCGAAGAAATTTATAACATAAAAGAGGATCCAACAGAGTTAAATAACTTAATTGATAAAAAACAAGAGATAGCTAAAAATTTAAGACAAAAGTTGTTTAAATTGATGACTGAAGCAAGAAATGATTTCTTGGAACCAGAAAAATTTGAAATTGATGATAAAACAAAAGAAAAATTAAGAAGTTTGGGATATTTACAATGAGATAAAAATGAACATATTAATGATACACCCACATGATATTTATTCCAGTTTAGAGCCATGGACTGTGAGGATTACTTCAATTGCACAGGAGCTTGTAAAGAAAGGCCATAATGTTAAATTAGTTTATTTTCCCTTGCCAGCTAATGAGATGGGAAAGCTAAGATGCAAGGAATTCAAGGAATTTGAAGCAATTCCATTCAACAGGGGAAAATGGTCATTTCTTAGGAATATAGTAAGAATGTGTAAATTAGCCAAAGATGCTGATATAATTCACTTCCAGAAGTGCTTTGCAATTGCTTCTTTGCCAGCATTGTTTGCAGCTTATTTAAGAAACAAACCAATTCATTATGATTGGGATGACTGGGAATTGAAGATATATGAGTTTGGCCCCCCATCAAGGATTGTTGGTGTTTATCTTAATGTTATGGAAACGCTTATGCCAAGATTAGTTGATACTTTATCTGTATCAAGTGAAAATATAAAAAGATTGGCCCTAAAAAGAGGAACAAAGGAAGATAGGATAGTTAATGCTCATGTCTGTGCTGATCTTGAAAAATTTAATCCAAAGATTGATGGTAAGGACATAAAAAAGAAATATGGCATAAATTCTCCGATTGTACTTTATCTTGGTCAGCTGCATGGTGGCCAGTATGCAGAGCTTTTATTAAGGTCAGTAAAAATAATAGTTGCTAAGAAACCAGAT
>Ga0265594_1002014_pt1 | contig 15077 bp, 19 predicted proteins | sample saktaG_11_FD_190147 | JGI IMG/M metagenome (GOLD analysis project Ga0265594, IMG submission 190147) | Saline water microbial communities from Sakinaw Lake, British Columbia, Canada - sak_2011_5_24_80m | ecosystem: Environmental > Aquatic > Non-marine Saline and Alkaline > Saline ... | reverse complement strand
GACGTGGCCATCCGGGGCAAGCATAATTGCCTCGTCGAAGCCGTGCTCAATGGCTTCCGTTTTAGCCAGGGCATTATTGACGTAAAGTCCGGTAGCCTTAACCTGGGGTGGAATTACATTATCGTCAGGACGCCGCCAGGAAGAGACGCCGCATTTAGCTTTATCTACATCAAGGTATGGTCCCCAGGGGATGATAAAGATTAGGAAATCACTGTCCAGGTTATGGAGGCGGACACCCAGAGACTCAGAGCTTTTATAAGCCAGGGGGCGGACATATATGTCTTCCTGAAAACCGCACCTTTGAACCAGTTCGATTGTTATCTGACATAACTCATCAATGGTGTAGGGCAGGTCAATCTTCAGCACCCGGCAGCCGTTGTGCAGCCGCTCGTAGTGCTCTTTAAGACGGAAGAGGTAAATCTGCTGTTGTTCGCTGTTCCAGTTGCCCCTTATGCCCTCAAAAACGGCGTTACCGTAGTGAAGGCAGTTGGTCATAACTCCTATCTTGGCTTCGGATAGCGGGACGAACTGCTTGTGGAAATAGGCATATGATGTCATTTATAATCCCCTTTCTTAGCAGGGTTTACTGTAGTTATTTAGAATTCCCCTCCTTAGTAGGATTTATTATAGTCATTTAATCTTATCCCCGTCAATCTACCCTAACTGGCTGGACTCAAGTTAGGCTAGGTGGTATTATCAGGTACCCTGAAAAGGAGGTGTGAACGATGCTGGAAGTATTTTCAACTGAGAAGCTTGAGGCTATCCTTGACGCCTTGCCGGTGGAGGTGTCTTTTGTCGATGAGGATGATACCGTCAGGTATTACAGCAAGGGGGATAAGAGGATATTCAGGCGTACCCCGGCGGTTATAGGCAAAAAGGTGCAGAACTGCCATCCCAAAGAAAGCGTGCACAAGGTAGAGCAGGTTATCAGCGACCTGAAGTCAGGGAAGAGTGATGTCGCCGAATTCTGGATTGACCTTCAGGGGCGCAAGATATATATCAGGTACTTTGCGGTCAGGGATAAGGCGGGCAAATATCTGGGCGTGCTTGAGGTTACCCAGGACATAACCGATATCCAGAAGATAACCGGCGAAAAGAGACTGCTGGATTAGGGGGTGTTGGCTTTACCTTCTATCTTGATAAACTCGGTGTCTGTAGCGTATAGCCCCGGTCGGTTTCGGGGAAGACGTCCTTCAGGAGCAGGGTGCGGCCGGTCTGGATGGCGGTGAAGCCGTATTTTTTGCGGATGCGGTCAATAGCTCTGTTTAGTTGCTCCCGCCTTTGAGATGATTTATCCAGCATATCCAGCTGCTTCTCCGCCTCGGTCAGACTTGATACCCCGATGCCGATAAGGCGCACCGGTTGCTTTTCTTGAGCCAGTGCCTTCTTCATGAGTTGTTCACCGGTATCAAATATGGTCTGGTCGGTATCAGTGGTCTGTCTCACGGTGCGGCTGCGGGTAATGGTGGTAAAATCGGCGTATCTCAGCTTCAGGGTTATGCACCGGGCTTGCTTACCCTGCCGGCGCAGGTCAGCGCCGGCCCTTTCGCCAAGATAGTGCAGCGTTGCCTTCAGTAGCGAGCGGTCTCTGGTATCCTTGCCAAAGGTGGTCTCCCGACTGATGGACTTGACCTCACCCGGCGGCTCTACTTTTCTATCATCAATACCCTTGGCAAGACGATGCAGAACCTCACCAGACGTACCAAAATGGATTTTTAGGGTATTCAGTGGCGTAATAGCTAGTTCTCCTATTGTCTTGATACCCAGGCCCTTTAATTTTCGTTCTGTCTGTTTGCCTATTCCCGGCAGTTTAGCTATGGGCAGTGGTGCCAGGAAGGAAGGCTCGCCCCCAGTGGATACCTCTATCAGTCCATCGGGCTTGGATAGCTCAGAGGCAACCTTGGCCACTACCTTGCAGCTGGCCATACCAACTGAGGCGCAGATTCCCAGTTCGTCTTTAATCCGTTGCTTTATGGCGGCGGCCATCTGGTGGATAGAGCCATGGATGGATTCAAAACCGGTGGCATCCAGGTAGGCTTCGTCAAGCCCTACAGGCTCAAGGAAGGGTGAGAAATCAGCCAGGATAGCCATAAATTTTTGAGAGGCATCGCGGTATTTAGGGAAGCCGCCTTCGATAAAGATTGCCTGGGGGCAGAGGCGGGAGGCAGTGCCGAGGGGCATACCGGCGTGCAAGCCAAAAGCCCTGGCTTCGTATGATGCTGAAGCAACCACGCCCCTTCGGTCGGGCCTGCCGCCGACTACTACTGCCTTACCTTTAAGTTCAGGGTTAAGCACCTGCTCTACCGAGACAAAGAAGGCGTCAAGGTCAATATGCATAATCCGGCGAGTCATTAGTCTCCTCTGGAAACAAAGGTTTTGACCCGGCGCTCAAGGATACTGCGCCTGAGGAGAATGTGGTGCCCACATTTAAGGCACTCGAGCCCGATATCGGCACCGAGCTTGATTATCCGCCACTCATAGCCGCCGCAGGGGTGTTTTTTCTTCAGGCGAACCACATCACCCAGCTTTATCTCCATGACCATTGTTTTCCCCCGGAATTTAGTATTTAGCTATGGGGTGGAGGTGGGTAAACAATCGTTAATCTGTTTCCGGAGTGATAGGGCGGCCTGGCGCGCTGCCTGAGCAAAGTCTTCCCCGCGTGAGGCGTATATTATACCTCTTGAGGAGTTGATAATTGCTCCTTCTCCCCGGGCATTAACTCCATAGCTAACAGTGGCCGCCAGGTCTCCCCCCTGGGCGCCGATGCCTGGTATCAGCAGGGGCATATCGGGGCAACTCTGCCGAACCAGCCTTAGTTCCTCAGGGTAGGTAGCGCCAACCACCAGACCGATGTTACCGTGTGTGTTCCATTGATTGGCTTTAAGGGCTACCAGCTCAAACAGGGGGCGGTGGCTGTGTTCCCCTGTCTCACAGTGAAGGGACTGGAAGTCAACGGCACCGGCATTTGATGTCCGGCACAGGATGAATATTCCTTTGTCTTGATACTGAATGAAGGGTTCTAATGAATCAAAGCCAAGGTATGGATTCACCGTGGTGGCATCAAAGTTAAAGTAATCAAAGATAGCTCTGGCATAGGCTTTGGCTGTATTACCGATATCGTTCCGCTTGGCATCCACAATTACGGGAATGTGGCCGGGAATATATTTGACCGTCTGCTTCAGGGCATCCAGCCCCTCATTGCCCAGGGCTTCATAGAAGGCAATGTTCGGTTTGTAGGCGCACACCAGGTCGGCAGTGGCATCAATAATTGCCTTATTGAATTCGAAGACATCCACCTTATCAGGCATTCGTTCCGGGTCAGGGTCTAGGCCGACACAGAGCAAACTCTTATTTTTCCTGGTGGCGTTGGTCAGCTTTTCAACGAAGTTCACTTTATCCCTCTTGAGGTTTGGCTTTAACTAAAGATGAACTGATAATATCAGTGGCTTGGGATTGGCGTCAAGTGGTAGAATATCTATCAACCTGGGTGGAGGGACATAAGGAGTGGATTATCAACAGGCTTTAGATTACATCTACAGCTTTATTGACTATGAGAGTATGCCCCGGCCGCGCGACGCCGCTCATTACGACCTGAGGCGTATGGTGGAGCTGCTGGGGCGTTTAGGCAATCCTCACCTGAAAGCTAGGTCAGTCCACATTGCCGGCAGCAAGGGTAAGGGAAGTGTGGCTGTCATGGTGGCATCGGCCCTCACTGCCGCGGGTTATGCTAGCGGGCTTTACACCTCGCCCCACCTGCATACATTCAACGAGCGTATCCGGGTTGATGGTGAGTTAATCCCTGAGGCCGAGCTGGTTGGCTTGGTGGAAAGGCTTAAGCCTGAGGTTGAGGTAGTGAACGGGAAAGCTACCTATGGCAGGTTGACTACCTTTGAGGTGATAACGGCTCTGGCCTTTGCCTACTTTGCGCAAAAGGGAGTGGATTTTCAGGTGGTGGAGGTGGGGTTGGGGGGCAGGCTTGATGCCACCAATGTCGTTGAGCCTGAGGTTTGTGTTATCACCTCAATTAGTTTTGACCATACCGAGGTGTTGGGTAATACCCTGGCCGAAATCGCTACCGAGAAGGCGGGTATCGTCAAGCCTGGTTGTGTGGTGGTGACCTCGCCGCAAACTGATGAGGCAGCCCGGGTAATCAAGGCTGCCTGTCTCAATCGGGGGGTGAGGCTGGTCAGGGTGGGTAGCGATGTCACCTGGCAGGGTCGCGGTTTTGACGGTGAACGGCAGTTACTCAGGGTGAAGGGAAGATTGGCTGGTTATGAATTATCCCTCCCGCTTCTGGGCCAGCATCAGCTGGAGAATGCGGCGGCGGCAGTGGCCGCGCTGGAGGTTCTGGCTGAAAAGGGTTTTCATATTTCCGGGGATAGTATCACTAAAGGTCTGGCGCAGGTGAGCTGGCCGGGCCGGCTCCAGGTGCTGAGCCGTCGTCCCCTTATAGTGGTTGATGGCGCCCATAACCCCCACTCAGCCCGCAAGCTGAGGCAGTCTCTTGAGCAGTACTTTGACTTTGACCGGGCTATCTTGGTTATCGGAGTCTCGTCTGATAAGGATATAGCCGGAATAATCTCGGAATTAGTGCCCCTTTTTGATAAAGTAATTGTTACCCGCTCTACTCATCCCCGGGCCATGGCCACTGCTCCCATCGTGGCTGAGTTTGGTAAGTATAGGCTGGAGGCGCTGGAGACAGATGATATTTCAGCTGCCCTGTCTCTGGCACTGACGCTGGCTGGGGACAAGGACCTTATCTGCGTTGCCGGTTCGCTGTTCGTGGTTGCCGGCGCCATTGAGCAGGCAGGTAGGGGATTGACCGTGAGAAAGCCAGATAATTGCTAAACGAGTCGCCTCTGGTTGGGGTGGGGCTGGTAGGCAACAATAATCAAGGGACGGCGCTAAATTGTGTCGTCAGTGCTTCCTCAGGCAGCATATCGCTTAAGATTCTCTCCAGCGCCATAGTGTGGCTGCAGACCCCCCAGGTTGAGAAAAAAAGGCAGGAGCAGTGCCACCCTCCCTCTTTGTATTTAGTGGTGTAGGTGTTGTTCTCGCCTCGGAACTGTACCGAAAGCTCGGAGAAGGTAACCCGCTCTGGCTCGCGAGCGTAGCGTTTGGCCTTTTCGATTTTCCCAATCAGGCTGGACTGCATAACTACACCTCCTTAACCTAAAAAGCACCGGCCTAAGTAGACTCAGTGCTTTCCTTTCTCTGTGTTACTGGTTAAATTTGTAGCTGCTAAACGCATATTACCTGCTTCTAATTAACATTTTACCACTTACCTAATTCTATTTCATTCTACTCCCTTTTTGCTTAAAAGTCTATAGGAATATCGGGTTATTTTGCCTTAATAGAGCTATTGCTGTAGAATATACAGGAAAAAATTTATGCGGGGTGTAAGTAGTGCCTACCTATGAATATGAGTGCAGTCTTTGTCGCCATCATTTTGACAGGAAGCAGAGGTTTGATGAGGAGCCGATAGCGATGTGCCCCAAGTGCCAGGGGAAAGCTCGGCGTGTCCTTCACTCTATTCCTGTTATCTTTAAGGGGAGTGGTTTCTATATTACGGATAACCGCAAGGGTGGTGCTGATAAGAAAGCCGAGAAAAGGGCGCCTGATAAGGGTAAACGGAAGGAGAAGCAGGGGTGAAGGTACTGCTCCAGCGAGTCACCAGAGCCTCGGTTAGCGTCGGTGGCGAGGTGGTGGGGGAGATAGGTCAGGGGTTGGTGGTTTTTGTGGGCATAGCTACTGGTGATGCAGAGAAGGATACGCAATACTTGGTACAGAAAATTACCAACCTGCGCGTATTTTCTGATGAAGAGGGCAGGTTTGACCTTTCCGCTCTGGATATCAAGGGTGAGCTATTAGTGGTGAGCCAGTTTACCCTGCTGGCTGACACCAGAAAGGGTCGGCGCCCCAGTTTTACTGAGGCGGCACCGCCAGCCCGGGCCGGGGAGATGTTTGAGCGATTTGTGGAACAGGCTCGTGGCACTGGATTAAGGGTGGAAACCGGGCGTTTTCAGCAATATATGCAGGTGGAAATCCACAATGATGGTCCGGTAACAATCCTCTTGGATAGCAGAGGCAGGTTTTAAGCGCATTTTCCCCGGGGAAGTAAAGCGGTGGTTTTTGGTTTGTTATCGCCTTCAGGCGGAGGTTTTGAGGGTCTGTGGCTCAAGCTCAAGGCTGATATCCAGGGCTTTTGAGGAGTGAGTGAGGGCGCCTACTGAAATGAGGTTGACGCCGGTCCCGGCGACAGTCTGAACATTGGCTAGAGTAATACCTCCCGAGGCTTCAATCTTAACCTGACGCGGGATTAAGCTGGTTATATGGCGCATTTCATCAGGGCTCATATTATCCAGCATAATTATATCGGCTCCAGCCTCAACTGCGTCCAGGGCTTCTTGAGTAGTGTTGACCTCCACCTCAACCTTTAAGCCCCGAGGGGCATTTTGTTTGGCCTTGATTACAATGTCCCCTAGGCTCATGCCCAGGGCACGCAATGCCACCAAGTGATTATCCTTAATCAGTATGCCGTCGCCGAGGTGAAACCGGTGATTTTGTCCGCCCCCCATGCGTACCGCATACTTTTCCAGTGACCTGAGACTGGGGGTGGTCTTGCGGGTATCGGTAATCTTGACATCATGCCCGCGGGCCTTGGCAATATATTGGGCTGTCTGTGAAGCAATGCCGCTAAGCCGCTGTAGGAAATTGAGAGCCACCCGCTCAGCTTTAAAGATGCTGACTACCCTTCCCGCGATGGTGGCGGCTATATCTCCAGGTTTTATCTTTGTCCCGTCTTTAATGAGCACTTCAACCTTGAGTGATGGGTCAACCTTGAGAAAAACCTTCCTGGCTATCTCAATACCGGCTAGTATCCCCTCTGCTTTAACCAGTACGGAAGCCTTCCCCTGGAGTTCGGGTGGGATTAGCGCCTCACTGGTTACATCGCCTTGGCTTACATCCTCAGCCAAGGCAAGGTCAAAAATGTGGTCAACTTGCTCTTCAAATGATGGGAGTTTATTCACCTACCTCACCCTCTTTAACTTGCCCTGAATAAACAACCTCTATCTCTCTTCTTTGAGGCTGACACTGCCTTTGTTTACCCGCATTGTTGCTCCTGACTCTACTTTTATAGTTACAGAGTCCTCGCTGATGCTTTCAATTACCCCATGAATGCCGCCGGCAGTAATTACCCTGTCCCCCTTTTGTAGTTCTTCAATCAGTTGCCGGTGTTCCTTCTGCCTTTTCATTTGTGGCCTAATCATAACGAAATACATTAGCGCAAAAAATATGGCCACAAAGATAAGCATATACCAAATGTTAGTTCCGCCTTCAGCATCTGTCGTGGTACAGCCGCCGATAAGTAATACACTAGTGAGCAATCCTGCAAGTAACCCCAAATTTAAAATTTTAGTCTTTTCCACCTTTCCTCCTTATCTTAGTTGGTGCGGTTAGATTCAATCTTACCCTGGAGTGACCAGGGGCTTGTCTTCTCAACCCTGATTTTCATTAGCTGTCCCCGGCATTCGTTGTCGTTATCGAAGAATACCAGTTTACCACTTCGTGTCCGACCTTGCCACCTGCCCTTTTTCTTTCCTTCTACCAGAACTTCAACTGTCTTGCCTAGTAATCGAGCGTTAATTTCAGCAGCGATGCCCTCCTGGAGTTGCTCGATTGTGTGCAGGCGCCCTCTTTTCTCAGCCAGCGGGACATTATCCTCAAATTCCGTGGAGGCGATAGTTCCCGGTCTTGTTGAGTATACAGCCACATGGATGGTATCAAACCTTAGCTCGGAGAGCAGGTTGACAGTTTGCTGGAACTGCTGGTTACTTTCCGAGGGGAAGCCGACAATAACGTCGGTGCTCAGGGCTACCCCCGCTATCTTACTGCGTATTCGGGTGATGAGCTGGCGGTATTGCTCTACGGTGTAGCCCCGCCCCATCGCCTTTAGAATATCGTTATCGCCTGCCTGGACGGGGAGACAGATGAGCTCACAGACCTTGTCCAGGCGGGCTATTGCCTCAATGAGCTTGTTGCTCATGTCCTTGGGGTGGTTAGTCAGGAAGCGAAGACGAGCCAGTCCGTCTATGGTATTTAAGGTGGTGAGCAGGTCAGCCAGGTCGGGCTGGTCGGGCAGGTCGCGCCCGTATGAATCTACATTTTGTCCCAGCAGGGTAACCTCTTTCGTACCGCGGCGCACCAGTTCCTTAACCTCGTCGGTTATTTCTTCAAGCGGGCGGCTCCTCTCCCGCCCGCGGCGGTAGGGGACAATGCAGTAGGTGCAGAAGTTATTACATCCCTGGCTAATGGGGACAAAGGTGCTGGGGGAGGGGTGCCGGGGTAATACCTGCGCCAGCTCGACTTTTTCTAGCCACTGGGGGCAGCCTCCGGGCTTAAAAAAATAGTCAACCTGGGGGAATTTACTTTTAAGCTGGTCGGTTTCGGAGTCTACCAGGCAACCGGTAACAGCTATGATTACGCCCGGGCGTGACCTCTTCAGTGATTTAAGGGAATCAAGCTTATTGATGACCCGGTTCTCAGCACTCTGGCGTACCACGCAGCTATTAAGCACCACTAAATCGGCCTCTTCAGCAGTAGATGTGGGCCGATAGCCCAGCTGCTCCAGATAACTGCCCAGTCTCTCTGATTCAGACTTATTCATCTGGCAGCCTATTGTCCAGATATAATACTGAGGCATACTATCTCCCTTGGAAGTATTGAAAACAAATCTCTTTGTGAAGGGGTATATTACTTCATCTGGCGGAGGGAGTGGGATTTGAACCCACGACCCCGGTCTCCCAGGGTAAGCGCTTAGCAGGCGCCCGCACTAGACCACTATGCGATCCCTCCTGAATACTGATAGAACCTGTAGTTTTACTATATCATAACCCTTAATTTTGCTCAATCCTGTTTGGAGGTCAGTAAAAAAGCGGAGGGAAGAAATTAGGGTGTAAAGATGTGATAGAATTGTTATATGCTGTTCACATCAATCTCTGGCTATACAAGCTTGAAGATAGGTTGCCGTATTGGCTATTTGGAGTATTTACCTCGTTATCTGTGCGAAAGCCTTGAGTACTGAAAAGGAGGTGGGAGAATGGCAGGAGAAAGCCTCATGGGAATTGCCAAGGACCTGACAGTGGCGGTGCTGAGCCAGTTAAGTACAGCCGGGTCGGCGGAGGTCTATGGACAGAGGATTGGGCGGTTGTATCGGGCTGTACTTAGAGAGGTGGAACTGGGCCGAAGCGAGATTCTGACGACCCGGGGGGCGGAGCCACAATATCCTAGCCGTGAGTCTAATGAACCGGGTTATGAGGAATAATGGACGCAGACTCATAACGGAAGCTCAAGAAGGCAAAAGTTAATCATTAGAATATGTTGTTTATTTTACTATTATTTGGGCGTTTCGTAACAAGCTCTCATTTTTGAGAGCCTGAGTTGCCCTGTGCTATGATGTTGGTACAGATGGAGATTAATGTTTTAGTTGATGAGGGTTTTGCGGGATACCTTGAGGCGGACTGGTTGCGGGGCGTGGTCGAGCAGGTTCTCGTTACTCAGGATGCCGGCACCAGGGTGGAGGTAGGACTGGTTATTACCGGTCAGGAAAGGGTGCAGCAGCTAAACCGGAGCTACCGGGGAAGGGATGAGCCTACCGATGTGTTGGCCTTCTCCGCCAGGGAGGAGGTTGATGCCGAGCTGCCCTCTTTTGTTCAACCTCCTGACGGGATGTTGCACCTTGGCGAGGTGATTATTGCCTACCCTCAGGCGGTTGTGCAGGCCGAAGAGCATCACCATTCTGTGAAAAGAGAGGTAGCCATTCTCATCATTCATGGTGTGCTTCACCTGCTGGGGTATGAGCATGATAAGCCTGAGCTGGAGCGCCAGATGAAAAGCAGGGAGGAAGCAATCTTAAGCTGTATTGAAGGAGGGTTGGGTTGAGAGTCCTTGGAATTGCCGGTAGCCCGCGGCGGGGTGGTAATACTGACCTGTTGCTGGCTGAGGTTATGAAGGGTGCTGCTGGAAAAGGGGCTGAGGTCAAAACTATTGTCCTTAACGACCTTAAGATTTCTCCCTGTCAGCACTGCGATGCCTGCCGTAGGGCAGGAAGGTGTCGTCTAGATGATGACATGCAGATGGTTTATCGGGAACTGGAGGCGGCTGACCGGATAGTTCTAGCCTCTCCCATTCAGTTTATGGGGCTCACTGCCCAGATGAAGGCGATGATTGACCGCTGCCAGGCACTATGGGCAAGGAAATACGTGCTTAAAATACCACCTTTGGGCGATAGGCGGGAGAGAAAGGGGTTCTTTATCTCCGTTGGTGGCAGAAAAGTGGCTAATGTGTTTGATGGGGCGCTGATTACGATAAGGAGTCTGTTCGCTGTCCTTGATGTTATCTATGCCGGTGAACTGCTCTTCCCCGGGATTGATGAGAAGGGGGCTATAGCCAGACATCCTGATGCCTTAAAACGGGCTTATCTTGCCGGGCAGGAGCTGGTGGCAGATTAATGACATTAACACCATATGCAAGGCTGAAGGACGGTGGGGCTATTTGTTGTTGGATTTGACCTGAAAGGCCTTCCATAGCATCAAGCCGACAACAGCCAGTATTGCCAGGATAAAGAGGAAAAACAGCGACCCCAGACTATCCGCCCTCTCCCAGGCCATCTCTATTGTAATGTAGACGATGTAAGCAGTAAGCCCCTGGATAATTATTTTTAGCAGGAAGAGGTAGCGGTTAAGCGCCCTGCGTAGTTTCTCAATTTGTGTATCACTGAGTCCTGCCTTCCACTTCGCGGGAAGATTGATGAGGGACCTGGGGTCCCTGACTACGGCGAACCAGATATTGAGAGTAGTAAAGAGGATATAGATGAGGGCATTTAAGCCCAGGAGAAAGAAAATTGCGCTCTTGCTGCCCCAGTCATCAGCGATGCCCCGCTCGTTAAAGTGGGTGGGGATGGTATCGGGGAGGGTGGCGTAGTTGGACAGGGCGAGATATATAGTGAGCGCCAGTAGCACTAAAGGAATCAGCTCAAGGCGGGGTGGGTAGCATCTACTAAGTTTCTGCCACATTGTTTACATAATCCTGATGTAGCTGGCTAGTGCCGCGCCGTGCCAATAAGCTTGGCTATATCCTCTACCCCCTCTTTCTCCATGAACTGCTTTATTCCATCCAGGACATCAAGGGGAGCGCGGGGGTTGGTAAAGCTGGCCGTGCCTATTTGAATGGCACTGGCTCCAGCCAGGATGAACTCTATGGCATCGCTGGCGGTAGTGATGCCCCCGCAGCCGATGACCGGCACTGCTACGGCACCGGCTACCTCATATACCATGTACAGTGCCGCCGGTTTTATGGCTGGTCCCGATAGACCCCCGGTTACGCTGCCCAATAGCGGTCTGTGCTTGGCCATATCTATAGCCATGCCTTTAAGCGTATTGATTAAGGATATGGCATCGGCGCCAGCTTCATCCACAGCCATAGCTACCTTGGCTATGTCACTGGTATTTGGGGTTAGCTTAACCAGTATGGGTAGAGAGGTGGCTGCCTTGACAGCGGCGGTAACCCCGGCGGCTGATTCGGGGTTTGCCCCGAACTCGGCACCACCGGCTTTTACATTAGGGCAGCTAATATTTACTTCAATGGCACTGATTCCAGCCACTCCATCCAGCCTGCTCGCCAGTAGGGCATAATCGTCAATGGTCTCCCCGGCTATATTAACGATGACCGGCACCCGCCAGCCTGCCCAGACCGGTGCCTTTTCTTTAATTAAGGCATTAACACCGATATTCTGCAGCCCGATTGAATTGAGCACGCCGCCAGCTGTTTCCGCCAGCCGCGGCTGGGGATTTCCGCCCCTGGGTTCCAGGGTGGTGCCTTTACATACTATAGCCCCCAGCTGCTGAATATCGAACAGATGGCTGTTCTCTGTGCCGTAGCCAAAGGTGCCCGAAGCGGTCATCACCGGGTTGGCTAGCAGTAGTCCCGAGTGATGTTTGGGAGCTATTTGAACTGAAAGATTCGTAATCAACTCCTTACGTTAGATTGATTCTAGTACCAGTATTATTAAAGAAGAACCTGTCGCCAAACTCTTGGGCCATTATCACCATTGCCGGCAGACCGGTGCAATGGCATACGCCCAGTTTTTGGATGTCCAATTCTCTTATGGCGGCGATTGTTGAGTGTATTCGCTCCTTGGAAGCTCTGATAAGGTGGCAACCGCCCAGTACCATATGTATTGGTTTTACACCGGTAAGTTGCTGAGCATGATATAAGGTGTTAATCATACCGCGATGGGCGCAACCTAGAATAACGACCAGTCCCTGTTCAGTATTTAGAATGAGTGCCCGGTCATCTAAGAGCTTGTCAGGTTGCCAGCCGGTTTCTCCTTTCACAAAGAATCGGTCGGGTTCAATCTCTTCGAAATCGGTTACCATTGGAACTTCGCCAGTGGTCATTATGTCATCAGTTATTTTTGTTGGTTTTGTAGTCAGGGTAAAGTTGGCGCCGAGGCTTTCTAGCTCGTGGCGCGGGAAAGGCACTCCGTTAAATCTGTCCCTTTTACCTTGGCGGCGGGAATACTTGGCTGCCCATATATCGGGGTGAGCTATTATCTCCACCTCTTTCATCTTGCGCAGGATTTGGCGTAGACCACCGGTGTGGTCGTAGTGGCCGTGGCTTAAAACGATCTTATCAATTTTACTCAGGTCAATGCCAAGCATATCGGCATTATAGCTGGCTGAGATGCCTGGGCTGGTATCGAACAGGATGGTTATATCGTCTGTTTCTACCAGGATACTCAGTCCCCACTCAGCCAGAAGGTTACCGGCACCGGCAGTGTTTTCACTCAGGGTAGTAATACGAAGCCTCACTATTTTTACACCTCAGTGGAGATTATAGGTGATTATGTTCTGGTGGGGCAACCTTGCCGGTGAATAAAAGAGGAAGTACGATGTCGCTGGTACAGCAGGGAATCCAGACGCCGAGGAATAAAAAGAAGAAGATAGCCAGGAGCGTCACCCAGTTTACGGTCGTGCCCAGCGCCATGATGATGTGGAATAACGATGCCCAGGTGCTTATCAGCACATGTCCTGAGTGGGGGAATTTGGTAGCAGGTCTCCAGTAGCCGATGGCAATACCGATTAATGCTGCCGGGTTCACTATCCACCATTCCTCGATGAAACCAATGTGGATTCCCCGGTTAGGTAGGTCAAGGAGCATCTCCCCCAGATAGGGAATTATTGAGTCGCTGAGCGTGGCTATGCCGATAGAGCCAAAATAGCCAATCAAAATTGCTGCCCAGATTTTACCATTACTGTATTTTTTATACATGGCGGTGGTCACCACGGCACTTAGGACCACGTGGGTTGGATGCAGGGTATAAAAAATAGTGTAGGAGACCTGGTTGACCTGAGGAAGAATATTGCTCAGGACAATTACGACCATGATAATGATGCCGGTAGCGGCACCAAAAGTAGTGAACGGTGCGTGTTCCTTGAGTTCATTAGCTATTCTTTTGAGCATTTGTCCTCGCAGTGCTTAATAAAATCCTAGGTCTCTTCCCTTTGGCAGTCTGGGCAGAGGCCGATGAATTCAAGCAGGTGGCCATCTATTCTGAATCCTGCCTGTTTGGCGAGACTTTGTTGCGTTTCTTCCAATTCACAGCCGGGGAAGTCAATAACCTTACCGCAGTTAGAGCAGATCAGGTGGTGGTGATGCCCTGGGGCACTAATTGTGTAGCTGCGGCAGCTATCTCCGGCATGTAGCTCGCAGACAAGTTTCAGCCTGGCCAGTATCTTGAGGGTGCGGTAGATGGTTGTCAGTCCGATATCAGGCCGGGCTTGATGCACCCTCTCATATATAGCAGCCGGGGTGAGATGCTCATGGTTGGAGGCGATTGCCTGTACTACGACACGCCGCTGTGGAGTGAGCTTGTAGCTATGCCGCCTCAATTCAGCTATTAGTTTTCTCTCGGTGAGTCTCATTTCAAGCCACAAATGAAAAATATTATCATTTACACTGTTACACTATAGTGAAATCACCCCTTGCTGTCAACAGTATTTAGAGTGATTTGATAAAATAAATTAAATAGTCTACACTGAAGACATGATATACTGTGGTGCTTCGGGCTTTAGCTATAGTGATTGGGTGGGTAACTTTTACTCTGCAGGTATGCCTAAGATTCAAAAGCTGGATAGTGTAGCTGAAAGGTCCTTTGTCTTCGCTAATAATCACTGGCGTGGGCAGGCAGTCAGCACCATTCGCCAATTGCGGATGATGCTGGACTAACCCTACCCCGCTTATCATTGTTCTCTCGAAAAATTCAAAGTATAATAGCTTATCTGTCAACATACAGATAAGGAATCAGATATAGTCTATCTCAAGCTTGATAGGTGAGCAGGAGGAAGAGGAAATGACGACTAATTTTAACCTACTTCGCTCTCGTTTGGAGAGTGAGCAAAAGCGCTTAACCGGGCAATTGGAACAATTACAGACTAGCATCCACTCCACGGAGGAGAGGCGGGAAGGAAGTCCCTTTGGCAAGAGAGAGGAGGAGGCTAACGAGACCCAGGAGTTGGAAAAGCAGCTGTCTTTAGAGAAGCGTGTAAAAGACCAGCTGGCTAGGGTAGAGCATGCCTTAGGCAAGTTTGAAGAAGGAACTTATGGTTTATGCGAGGGCTGCGGTCAACCTATAGACCCGGCCCGGTTAGAAGCACTTCCTCATGCGAGGCGGTGTATGAGCTGTAAGACTCAACAAGAGAAGGATGCAAAAGGCAAATTCTCTCCAGGGTAAGTGGTGGTATATTATCTTTGGCCTTACGGCACTGCTGATAGTGGTTGCCGACCAGCTCAGTAAGCTCTGGATAAGGTCTAACCTGGGCATAGGGGAATCACTATTTGAGGTGGGCTTCTTTCGTGTGACCCATGTCCATAATACAGGATCTTCCTTTGGCTTATTTCAGGGGCAAACGTTCATCTTAACTATCATCGCTTCGGTAGGCGTTGCTGCCCTTTTGCTTTATGCCCTCTTTTTTCATCGTAAATGCCCCATTGTAGATAATAGGCTGGGAAAGGTA
>Ga0265594_1002012_pt1 | contig 15082 bp, 12 predicted proteins | sample saktaG_11_FD_190147 | JGI IMG/M metagenome (GOLD analysis project Ga0265594, IMG submission 190147) | Saline water microbial communities from Sakinaw Lake, British Columbia, Canada - sak_2011_5_24_80m | ecosystem: Environmental > Aquatic > Non-marine Saline and Alkaline > Saline ... | reverse complement strand
AATTTAAGTTATTCAAAATTTATCAATGTCCTTAAAAATAATAGAATTGAACTTGATAGAAAAATTTTAGCCGACTTGGCAGAAAATCACCCGCAGATATTTTCTGAAATTGTCAAATCCGTTGAATTAAAATAAAAGTTATCTATAAAAACCAGCCCAATTTCTCACAGAGCGGTTTTTTATTTCCCGCCCAGCTATTGCTAAAAGAAAAAAAGTGTTATAATGAATATCGTAAATAATGGATATAGATTATTTTACTATGCAAAAATTACAGGATTCTCCGCGAGTACACAAAATTGAGCAAAGCCATGGCCTGCCCATAGAAAAACTTTTATACAACTGGCATTGGGAAAAGGACTTAATGCATAAAGAAATTGGCAAAAAATTAAATGTCCCACGCCCAACTATAACGCGCTGGCTTAAAACATTTGGAGTTCTTTCGCAACCCTGTTATAGAATAACAAACCTTAATTTACTAAACACTGGTCCGAGAAAAGGACCACGAGCAAAACCTAAAATTAAACGTCTTCCTCGTTGGTTTGTAAATAAAAATTTTTTCAAAAAATGGTCGCCCAAAATGGCATATATTTTGGGATTTTTCGCGGCTGATGGCAGTATGGTGATAAACCCACGTGGATCGCACTATCTTGATTTTCACATTACTGATAAAGAACTTTTATTCAAAATCAGAGAAATATTAGATTCAAACCACAAAATTCAAGAACAAAAAAGAAATAAGAGATGGGCAGTTATTTATCATCTGCAAATTGGAAGTAAGGAGATGTTCCATGATTTAGAAAAATTAGGATTAACTCCGAGAAAAAGTAAAACTTTACAACTACCCAAGGTTCCACAAAAATATTTTGCTGATTTTGTAAGAGGTTATTTTGACGGAGATGGACATGTAATTATCTGCTCATATCGACGAAAGGAACGTAAAAATCAAAAATATACCGTACTCCAATCAGGATTCACTTCCGGAAGTAAATTATTTTTAAAAGAATTACAAAAGAAATTAAAAATCCTTGCAAATCTTAGTGATGGTTCTCTAATTTTCTCGGAAAAATATTGTAGACTGCGTTATTCTATAAATGATAGTGTAAGACTGTATAATTTTATGTACAATTCTATAAATAATAATCTTTTTCTAAAAAGAAAACAAAAAATTTTCAAAAATATATAAAGTGGTCCGGTAGTGTAGTTGGTTAACACGCGGCCCTGTCACGGCTGAGATCACGGGTTCGAGTCCCGTCCGGACCGCCATCATCCTACGCCATAGGCTTCGGAATGATTTTCCTGAAAAATAACCCCATTTTCTTAATATGGTATTCCGTAGCTCAAAGAGCGAAGGATACCCGTCCGGAACCACTTCTTAATAACAAAAACCGCGTTAAACGGTCTTTTTTTATTTCAAAATGCCCCTGCCAGGAATTGAACCCGGATCTCATCCTCCGCAAGGATACGCTCTATCCATTGAGCTACAGGGGCATTAATGATTTTAAATCTTTAACCAGCGACTCAACCTGTCAATTATAGTTTCTTCCGTTCTCTCTGTGTCCTCGTCTAAATACTTTTTCAAGATTTTCCTTACTTCCAAAGGATTTTGATTTTCTAAAGAGACGGAAATGTCAGGAATTAAAACCTTTTTTAAATCAAAATAAAGTCTTTTGACTTCCGGCGGACGATAAACCAAATGGAAATTTTTAATCTCCGTCCATTCATAGAACTTTGAACCAACTATTAAACCGTCTTCAAAAATTTTAAATTCAACTTCAAGAGGAGATCTTTTTGAATGAAGGAAAACTATCAAACCGAATAAAATCAAAAAAAGCGCAAAAAGGAAATTTGCCGTAAAAAGGGAGTAAAGGACAAAAAGTAAAAGGACACAACCGCTGATAATATACCAAGATTTATCTCTTTGGTATTGGACGTGTTCGGGAAAATTCCAGGCCAAAAGAATTTGGCCGTGATCCTCGTTATTCTCGTTTGTTTGTTTCTCCGGCATACATTAAAAATGAATTAAATTATTTATGAGCGTGGCGGAAGCGGAGGGATTCGAACCCCCGATACCCTTGCGGGTATAATGGTTTTCAAGACCATCCCTTTCAACCACTCAGGCACGCTTCCTTAACCTCTCTGTTTAGAAATTATTAATGGCGGAGAGGGAGGGATTCGAACCCTCGGTACGGTTTTAAAGCCGTACAACAGTTTAGCAAACTGCCACTTTCGACCACTCAGTCACCTCTCCAATTCAATAATTATATTACCTTTTGCCAAAAAGTCAAATTTATGATAGAATATTACGTCTTTTAATTATATGTACCCTTATATGACCATTACTTTAAAAACGCCACTCAGCCAATTAACCCGAGTGGGTAAAAGTTCAGCCAAACAATTGGAAAAAATAGGTTTAAAAACCGTCTATGATTTGATTCAGCATTATCCTTTTCGCTATGATGATTACAGCACAATCTTAAACATTAAAGATTTAAAAACCAAGAAATCAGGCACTGTTAAAGCAAAAATCAACTTGATTGCCAACCATCGCTCCCCCAGAAAAAAGATTGTTATCACTGAAGCCATCGTTTCTGACAAAACCGATTCTTTAAAGGTAATCTGGTTTAACCAGCCATTTTTAACCAAAACCTTAAAGTCCGGTCAGGAATTATATTTGGCCGGCAGGATTGATTATGACGAATATTACGGACTGCAATTAACCAATCCTTCTTATGAAATTTGCGGGGGTAAAAGTCCAATACACACCGGCCGCTTGGTCCCCATCTATTCCAGCACTTCTCGTTTAAGTCAAAAACAAATTCGTTTTCTTATTCGCCAATCTTTGTCAATCGTTCAAGAAATTCAAGACTGGCTGCCGAGAGAAATCAGAACAAAGTACGACCTGACTGGTCTTTCTTTTGCCCTGGAACAAATTCACTTTCCCCAAAACCAGAAATGGCTGGAAAAAGCGACTCACCGCCTGAAATTTGACGAGTTGTTTTTAATCCAAATGCGCAACCAATTGGTTCGTGAAAGAATAAAAAGCCGTCAAGCGGCGATGATTAAATTAAAACTGGAAGAAATAAAAAATTTCGTCCAAAGCCTGCCCTTTAAATTGACTAATGCTCAAAGAAAAACCGCCTGGGAAATTATCAGCGATTTGGAAAAAAAGACGCCGATGAACCGCCTTTTGGAAGGCGACGTCGGCAGCGGAAAAACCGTTGTCGCCGCCATAGCAATCCTCAACACTCTGCTTAATGATTATCAGGTTTCCTTTATGGCCCCGACTGAAATTTTAGCCGAGCAACATTTCAAAAATATTTCTGAATTGCTGAAAGATTATCCGTTCCACATCACCCTCTTAACCAGAGGAAACACACTTTTAAGAAATACGAAATCATACGAAAATACGAAAATAAAGAAAAACGAAATTTTAGAAAAAATATCTCAAGGAAAAATTAATTTAATTATTGGCACGCATTCTTTAATCCAAGAAAAAATTAAATTCAAAAATTTAGCCTTGGCAATCACTGACGAGCAACATCGTTTTGGCGTGGCCCAACGCGCCAAATTAATCCAGCAATCAGGGGTAGAAAAACCAATCAGCCCTCATTTTCTCTCTATGACCGCCACCCCCATTCCCCGTTCCGTGGCTCTTACTTTATACGGCGACCTTGATCTTTCAATCATTGATCAAATGCCTTCGGGAAGAAAAAATATTATTACTAAAATAATTAAACCGGAAGAAATAGAAGAGGTTTATAAAACCGTCAGAAAAGAAATCAAACAGGGAAGACAGGCTTTTATAACCTGTCCTTTAATTGACCCTTCTGATAAATTAGGGTTTAAATCCGTCAAAGAAGAATATAAAAAAATATCAGAAAGCGTCTTTCCTGATCTTAAAATTGCCCTGCTCCACGGAAAATTAAAAACCGAACAAAAAGAAAAAATCATGAAAGACTTCAGTGAAAACAAGACTAATCTTTTGATTTCTACCACTGTCGTTGAGGTGGGAATAGACATTCCCAACGCTTCAATAATGATCATTGAAGGAGCGGAACGTTTCGGACTGTCCCAGCTTTACCAATTGCGCGGACGAATTGGCCGCAGTTATCATCAATCTTATTGTTTTTTGTTTTTGGAAAACGAAGGAGATAAAGTTAAAAAAAGACTCCAGGCTTTGTTACAGGCAAAAAATGGCTTTGAGTTGGCGGAAAAAGACCTGGAACTCCGCGGACCAGGAGAAATCTTCGGTACTGAACAATCCGGCTTTTCAACCGATTTAAAATTAGCCAAACTTTCCGATGTCCAGATTATCAAACAAACCCAAGACGCGGCCAAACAATTATTCAGCCATTTTTCAAATCTAAAAAAATATCCTCTTTTGGAAAAGAAGATAAGCGAATCCATTCAAATCACTCATCTGGAATAAAATTCTAAATTCCAATCTAGATTGTCAGCAAAGTTGAGCTATAGCTTCACTCAAGCTTTTAACTTGAGTGATTTTTATTTTTGTTTCCAAAAAATCGCTTGTTGAAGGACAAATTATTTTTTTAAATCCAATTTTAGTCGCTTCTTTGATTCTTTTTTCCGCGGCTCTGACTCCTCTTATTTCGCCACCCAAGCCGACTTCGCCGAAAACGGCAACTTCCGGGTCTATGGGTTTATTTTTCAAAGCCGAAGCAATGGCCAATCCCACACCCAAATCTACAGCTGGCTCGCGGACTTGCAAACCCCCAACGATATTTATGTGCACGTCTTGATTAGACAGATTCAAGCCGCAGCGCTTGATTAGAACGGCAATTAAAAGCCCTAAACGGTTTAAATCAAAACCCGTTGATTTTCTTTGAGGATAACCAAAAGAAGTGCGCGAAACCAAGGCCTGAATTTCAACTAAAAACGACCTGTTTCCTTCAACTACGGGAACGACAATTGAACCGCTGATCTTCAAATTTCGATTGGCTAAAAAAAGTTTTGAAGGATTTGCCACTTGCACAAGTCCCTGAGATTGCATGTCAAAAACCCCAATTTCATTGGTTGAACCAAAACGATTCTTCGCCGCTTTTAAAAAGCGAAAATGGTGGGCGGGATCGCCCTCTAAATACAAGACAACATCAACCAAATGTTCTAAGGTTTTTGGCCCGGCCATTATTCCCTCCTTGGTAACATGGCTGATAATAAAAATCACGGCTTCTAATTCTTTGGCGATTTCTCTTAGTTTGGCGGTACAAGCCCGAACCTGGTTAATACTCCCCGCCTCAGAACCAAGCCCGTTTAGAATCATGGTCTGAATAGAATCAATAATTATAATCTTCGGCCTGAATTTCTTCAAATCAGCAATTACGAAATTAATGTCTGTTTCCCCTAAAAATTTCCAGTTATCCGGAGAAAGATTTAACCGATTCAAACGCATTTTCACCTGTTGAGCCGATTCTTCTCCGCTAACATAAAAAACCGGCTGATTAACCCCGCTGTTAGCGGGACAAGCCAGTTGATTGGCTATTTGTAGAATCAATGTTGATTTGCCTATGCCCGGCTGCCCTCCCAGGAGAATAAGGGATTCAGAAATAACGCCTCCACCCAAGACCCTGTCAACTTCTTCCAATCCGGTTTTTATTCTCACGTCCTCATCCTGATTAATTTGACTGAAATCTATCGCTGACTTGCCGCTAAAATTAATTCCTTTTAATCTTTCTTCTGATTCTTGTTCAGTAATTGTTCCCCAAGCTCCGCATTGCGAACATTGACCAAGCCACTTAGGAAATTGCGCTTCACATTTTGAACAAATAAAAACGGCCATAAATACTATACTTAAGGAGCTAAGCTTCTAAGTGAAGGAGCTTAGCTCCTAAAAAAATAGCTCCTAAAAATTTACTTTAACTTAATGTACCTCAACCGACTGGTGTTTTTGTCAATAAAATAGAGATAACTCTCGTCATCTGACAAATAAATGTCTTCAACGTCATAACCGCCCATGGCGTCTTCGGCTAAAAAGGATATTTCTCCGGTGGCAACGTCTATTTTATAAAAATCATCGCGAAGTCCTTCAGCTAATTCCGAAACCAAACCCGCCCCTTCCGGCAGTTCTCCGGGTACGGCGCAATAAACCGTGTCTCCGCTTTTATTAAACGCGCATTTGTGGGCCCAGGTGGCTAAACCCAAAACTTTCTTGTTTCTGCCCGTCTGCTCGCCCTGCGTGTCAATCAAATAAAGCTGGGGTTTATAACCTGAATCAGAACCATAAACGCTGTAAACGATTTTGTCTCCTTGAGGAGACCATTTTGGTTCAAATCCGCGGCCGTCAACAATTAAGGATTTAAAATTTTCCTGGTGCTGGCCAATCAAAAGTATTTCCTGCTCCCAGGTCCCTCTTGGTTCTCCAGTGGAAGAAAAAGCGATTACCTGATTATTGGGAGACCAAGAAACCACCACCTTGTCGGAATTATTTCCCAAATGTTCTATTGGCTTTGGCTGGCGGCCGTCGGCCTGGGCAATGGCTAACCAATTGTTTTCCGGATATTTGCTGAGTGATTTGAAGACAATTTGGCTGCCGGCCGGGTCCCAAGAAAAATCCTGCCAATTCTTGGGCAGAGTGTATTGCGTTTTTGTGTTAAAATCATACATCACTTTAAAGCCGTCCGGATATTCAATAATGGCTTTGTCTTTATTTGGAGCCCAATCAATTTTCTCAATGTCGTAAAAAACTTGCTCGGTTAACAATTCTTTGTTGCCGAGGTGGTCGGTTGAAAAAAATTGACCGGTTGTTGAATTATAATAAACGCTTTTACTTCCGTCAGAAGCCAAGGTTGCTCCTTTTACCGGCTCATCGGAAACGGGAGTAATCCAGGTCCTTCTTCCTTCGGCTATTTCATCCACTTCCGAGACAATTCTCTGTATGGGTTCAACGACTTCTTCAGGAGCTTCTGAAGGCCATTCAAGCGCGGGCAAACCTTGTTGAATCCTTTCTGAAATGGTCATATTTTCCCAAGATTCCTTAGTCGCGGGCAAACGAGGTTTTGTCTCTTCTTCAACCACGGGAGGAACAACCTGAACCGGCGAAACCGGCTTTTTGAAAAAAATAAAATAAAAAACCAAAACCAAGGCCACAATAATGACGCTGAACAGAATAATTGTCAAAATTTTTTTTGTTTTGGAATTCATAAATTAAATTTAAAAAATCATCCTATTCAATCGGCACTGACGTATGATAATGTTTATTATTTGCGTATCTCTTTGTGCATTCGTTTAAAAACGACCCGCCGCATGTCTTAACTAGGTCTTTAAATTTATCTTTAGGAAGTTGTTCTTCTCCATACATACATCTAAAATCAGCCGCATAAGATCCGTAAACGCTTGTGCCACCGCCATAATGAAGAGACCCTTGCTCATGAGCACAAATGTTTGCATCATACGATTCACGGCATTTTTGCAATCCATCGTCATCGCTTATTGAAGTAATCACGAAATCCCATTTTTCTTTTTCTAAGCCAACCTCTTTTCTGTTTACTGGACTATTCATACAAATTAAAAACTTGGTTAAAGCCGGCGAAGCGTCCTGACATTGAGCCGGCTTTATGCCGTCTGTCGGAATTGCTCCTATTCCTGTAATTTCTCCGCAATTTCCTCCGCAAGGCAGACCGCCTTCCCACGCTGAAGTGCAAGCTTGGTCCACACATTTTCCTTCCCACCACTCGCAAGCAATTCTGCTACCTTTCTCATCATACTCACATTCTTCTTTTGTCTTTTTCTCCGGGCACCATAGACCTGTGCTTCGTATACATTGCGCGTTTTTATAAGAGCTTTCCACCCACGGTTTTCCCAACAACCCTGACTTACCTATCCTGTCCATTGTTATCGGGGCTTGTTCCGAATATATATTATCTTCTATGACACAAATTTCGCCGCTTTCATCACAATAACTGCCAATATAATTCCCCGCCTGTGACCATACTACAAGTCCACACAAATAATGATAAGTCTCATAATCCCATATGTCTTTCGTTATCGTCGCCTCAAGGCCTTCTGTATGCTTAGTCCAGATATTAACATTATTTACACAATATCCCTGCATTTCGGTTGTACTTTTACGGATGCAGATTTGTCCTTCTTCACAATTTCCGCAATTTCTAAAAGCAGAAATCTCTTCTATCGGAGTCAGATCTAAACTCCTAAATCTCACCAAAGAAGGATTAATAAAATTCAATAGAGCATAAGAACCGATGGCAATCAACAAGCCGATTAAAGAAGACGTTATCTGGTCCTTGGCTTGGCTTATAAGCGGGGCGCTGCCTCCGGCCGTCATCCAACGAAAACCGGCAATCATAATCATAACAATTGCCAAGACAACAATGGCGCGCAACGCCCAATCATAGATATTGATTAAATACTCAGCAAGAGTCGCACTGGTTATTGGCATTGCCTCTCCTGCTTTGATTTCATCGCCAATCCCGACTTGAGGAGTAAAAGAAATATTTTGAGCTAAAACAGGCTGACCAAAAAAGAAAGTCAGAATAAATAGAAAAAGAAAGAAGAATAATAACTGTTTTTTGTTTATCATAAACTAACTACTAAACATCTTGCTGATTATTTCCCAACCGGGCAATAATTTGATTAATTCCGCGGGATTAATAAGATAATAAATAAAAACGACAATAATAAGCAATAAACAAATAAGTATTAAATTTAAAACAACCAAAGCGACGATTCCCAAAAATTTCCCCAATCCCATGGGCAATATTTTTGTACAAATCCCGAAAGGAGCCAATTTTTTGGACATCCCCGGAAAAATAATGTCTAAAATCCCGGATGAAAGAGCGGCATATATGTTGAGACCTATAACGGTGAAAAAGAACCAAGGCGTTAAAACATTCGCCCAAAGAACATTTAAAATAAATTCTGCGGCCTGATGGCTGATTTCCGTCGATCCTCCAGCTTGGTCAACAGCGGACATTGCTTGCTTAATCGCCTTAATTTTTCCGCCCCCGGCCGACCTGCCTTTATTAAGAAGCTCTTTTGATTGTTCCAAGCGTTCTTTGGCTTTCTCTTGTCTTTGTCTTTGTTCTTCCTGTTCCGAGCCGACGTTTTTAGCATCCCTGTTTTCAAAGGCGCTCCTGTTAATCAAAGATTCCTGATTTAAAGGGCTTTGAATTTTTAATGGTTTTTTATCGTCTTTATCTGCGGCTTGGCGTTGTTCTTGATAAAGCTTTCTTTTCTGCTCTCGTTCTTGTTCCATTGTTCTATTGCCCAATTGCTCCATATTATTTGATCTCTATCTTATCTACTCTCCATTCCTCTCCTTGCTTAAGCAAGGTTAATTCTGCTGTTTTTAACAAAACATTTGTCTGACCGGATTTTATTTCTTTTTCCTGGACTTGAGCGGAAAAAACGATGTTTTTTTCCTGGTCAAATTCCGTTAAATCAATGTTCGTCACCTTGGTTGTCAGAGAATAAAATTCTTTTTGATTTTGTTGTTCCAAGCTAATTTTTTTTGTAATTTCATTAAATAAATTCTGCGTCATCTGATTTTTTAAAGCCCGCCAGTTATTATAATTACCGTCCGAAGAATATGTCCCGTAACGCTCAATAAAAAAACGGGCCTGAAGAGCCAACTTTGCTTTTAAGGCAACTGCCGGGTCTGTCAAAATTTGTTCTTTTTTTATCTGTTCTTCTTCTGAAGAAATCAATTTATTGCTGTCTTTTTGACTGTTAATCGGCTCTATGTTTTTATTTGTAATATTTTTTTGAACCAATAAGAAAACAACGACGGCGATTAAAATAATGATGATTGCGATGATAATGATTTTTTTCATAAACTCAAATAAATTATATTATTCTCCTTCTTTTTCCAAACTTTGGGCAAACTGTCTTTTTGACTCCTCTATTTCCAACATCTGTTTCGGGTCCGAGGTAATCAGCTGGTCTTCGGAATAAGAAGCAACGACTTTAATGGCGGCGTGCTTGGCGCCGGCGAAAAATATTCCCTCGCCCACGCCGCACTCCAAAAGCAGATATTTTTCCCCTTCGGTCAAGATGAACGTTTTGGCGACTAAATCAATCGCCGCCGGCGATTGTTTTAAAAGCAATTGTAAGGCGGAATTAGTGACAATGGCCCGGCCATAAGGAGAAATCAAAAAATCTTGAACGTCCTGGCTGATTGTGGTCACTCCCAAATAATATTTCCGGCAACGTTTAACCAAGGCAAAAATAAATTTTGCCGAATCTTCGTGTTGCATCAGCCACCAAGCTTCATCAATGAGCAGAATCCTCTTTTTCAACTCGGAACGCACCACGTTCCAAATATAATTAACAATGGTATAAATCGCCATCGGCCGCAATTCATCCTCAAGGTCCCGGACGGAAAAAACAACCAATTGATTGTCCATTTTAACATTGGTGGGATGATTTAAAAATCCGGAAAAAGTTCCTTCCGTATATTTTCTTAATCTTTCAACCAAATCATTTCCCCCTTCCATTCCTCCCAAAACTTCCTGGAGGTCGCTCATCGTGGGAACTTCAACTCTCGTTAAATCACAGCCGGGAACGATGTCTTTCTTGGCATACGTTTCCAATAAAGCCCGGTCTATCAAAGAATCTTCTTGAGGAGTAAAACCCTTTGTTCCGCCTTCAAAATTGCGCCCGATCATAATTCTCAACAACCCTTTAATGGCAATCACTCCCGCCCTAATCACGTCTGTGGTTTTGACGTCTTTAGAAGTCATTCTGGGCAAATCAAAAGGATTAATCTTGCTTTCCGAAGCCAAAGAAATGTTAATATAAGTTCCGCCGACCGCATCGGAAAGGTATTTGTACTCTTTTTCCGGATCAATGACTATAACGTCCGTTCCCAACATTAAAGAACGCAAAACCTCCAACTTGCAAAAATAAGATTTGCCCGAACCCGAGGTGGCGAACACGACAAAATTGGCATTGGGCATAGAAAAGCGGTCAAAAAGAATCAAACTGTTATTATGGCGATTTATGCCGTAAAGTACGCCGTTATCCGACGTTAAATCAGAAGAAATAAAAGGAAAACTGGAAGCGCAAGGCGAGGAATTCATATTAACGGGAATCATTAATTCATCTTGCGCCAAAGGAAGCGTCGTGTTAAATCCCTGCTCTGATTGATAAAAAGCGCGGCGGGTTTTAACTAATTTAGAGGCGAATAAAGTCTCTATTTTTTCAGTTAACAGATCTAATTCTTTCTCGTTCTTGGCGTAAATAGTGACATATAAAGCAAATTGGAAAAATCGCTCAACTCCGGTGGTTAAATCGTCTCTTAATCTCTCAATGTCTTGAAGAGCTGTTTCTCTAAGAGGGTCGCGCGGCATTCCTTTTTCTTTGTTGGTAGATATTTCCGATTCAAGGTTTCCCACTTGTTTTTGCAATTGTTTAAGCACTATTTTTGTCTGTACCGGATAGAAAAACATGCTCAGATCTAAATAAGAATTAAAATTGATTATTGGAACGAACCAGCCGACAAAAATATAGCGGGGAAAAGTGCTGACGAAAATCGTTCGTAAAAACCGATCTCCCAACTGAAGATATTTGGGACTAACCGACAAAGAAGAAGGGGCGATTAAATCTATGACACGGGACACTCCCCGGTAATAAGCTTCTTCCACTTTTACGGTTTCTTTTGATTCTTCTATCTTCTCTTCCTTCAGTCTTTGTTTTCTTGATTTTTGAGAAGATTCTTCTTTTTCTCTCTTAATTGTCGGCTCGTCAAGAGCCGAGGGTTTAATTGCCATAATTAATAATTGGTTAAAATCTATTCTTCAATCCTTAAATCTTTTAAGTCAGGTAGTTTTTGCGTTTCTGCTTCGGCCGGATTATAGACATTATAAAAAAGTTCAATCAGGCTTTGAGTATCTAAAGGAGCCGATTTCAGTCCCATACTTGCCAAAGACGACATAACATTATCAACTCTCCTGAAAAGCACTTCCCTGTATTTCTCAAATTTTTCCTGTTTAAATCTAATAATGGTGGCGGCGCTGAAAACGTCCAACATCCGGGAAAAAAATCCTCTTCTTTTATCCCCTAAAGGATCATAAGGAATGATAATATAAAAATGCCGAATCATAATTTCCCCGAGCTGAACCAATTCTTTGATAAAATCAGAATAATCCGCCATTTGAGCTTTCAAAAGTTCGTTTCTCTGAACCTTTTGAAGCTCTTCCAACTGAGATAGGTATGGCTTAATGTTAAAAGGCCGTGATTGAATAAGAATCTGCAAAGGAGCGTCTAAGGTGTTTAAAAATCGGATATAATTTTGAATTACCGCAGTTTGTTCGTCTTCTGACTTAAGGGCGAAATTAATTGAAGAAACCAAAAGCACCGCGCGCAAGGTACCGTTTTTCAGAGAAACACAGTCATTTTTTATCTCGGAAATGTTTAAATACTTTTGGGTTGACGATATCTTATTCATTGTAATATTTTAACATTTTAACATTGGAACATTACTCCTCTTCTTCATACCGGCCACCGGTATCAATTAATAAAGCGATTTGAGAAAGCTTGGATAAAGGAAGCACACGACGCGGAGCAATCTCACTCTTTATTTCTTTCCTTTTTTTCTTTTCTTTTTTTTCCAAAGCAAGAATTTTTTCTCTTTTCCAAACTCGCAATTTAGGTTTTCTGGCAACCTGTATAAAACTAAGAATAAAATAATAGACCGGCTGACTATTAATTTTAACAAAAGCCACTATTATGCCAAGACCAAGTAAAATTACCCCTTCCATAAAAAATAAAGCAAAATCCGCCAATTTATAACAAACAAAAATTAAACCGGCGGTAATAATAAGAATAACAAACTGTCTGGGAGTAATCGGTCCGATTATTTTTGTTTCTACGTCAATAAATTGAGGCACGACAAACTGCATAATTTAAAACCTTAATTTTTGATTAAGTTCTACGACGGCGTTAAATTCTTCTTCGCTCAAAAATGGCTTGTTTTGCTGTCTTCTCTGAATTATTATCTCATTCACTGATTTTCCCTGATTAATTGATTCTACGCCTATGTTTAAATATAATTGATTAACTTCTGAATCTTTCCATGCTTTAATTCCCTCTGCTTTTTTAACCAATGATTCTTCGGCTAACAAATTTATTTTATCTTGAATCTTTTTTGCTGCTTCTTTGGCGGAACCCCAGCGCCGCCAATCAACCAAAGTAATCGTCTTTAATTCATCAACGGGACCATAAACTCTGGGTTGAATCTTTATCCCGTTAAATTGCTCTGCACCCGCTTCGCGGGATTTAACAGGATAAATTTCCTCAACTTTATCCTTAACCATTGGTTTGGGTTGAATTATCGGTTGAGAAAACAAAGGGGGCTTTGTTTCAATCTTAAGCGGAGAAACAGGTTCTGGTTTTAGTTTGATGACCGGTTGGCTAACTCGGGGTGTTTCTGGTTTAAATTTGGGGACTTCCGCCAGAGGCGGACCAGCCTTGGGCTGGAGTTTAGGTTGAGGCAATGGCGCTGGCGTCGGTTTTGGCGGAAATGGCGCTGGCGCTGGCTTTGGTAAAGGTGGCGGTACTTTCGGCGGCGCGGGCAAGAGTGGAGGAACAAGCGGACCAGCTTTAAGCTGGGATTTAAGAGGAAGAGGAGGAGAGAGAGGGGACATTTCTTTAAGAGATTCTTTGTTGATTCTTGGCTTTTCTTCTTTCAGAATCTCCATAATTTTGTCTACTGTTTCCGTGTTTAATCCCATACCTCCGATTTGATAATCTCTTTTAAGAATAATTTTTGTCTCTATTTCTGTCCTGACGTCTTTAAAAAACGAAATGATGATATTTCTAAAACGCATTTCAAAGTCTTTGTCGGGAAAAGTTAAATTAATCTTTTTAACAACCTCATCAACCGCCTGGTTTAAATCTATCAACGGCAAAGGAACCGGGGCCCGCTCTTTTTCAATTTTTTCTTCCGCAACTTGTTCTAACCGCGTTTTTGCAAATGTCTTGCTGATGGTCTCTGTTGAATTTCTTCTATGAAGTTCTATTTCTCCGTTTTCGTTAACGATATAATCCTCTTCTTCCAACCCTCCCACGGTCATAGCTGATATTTTTAATTCTTCATAAATATCAATTAAACGTTTAATTGTTTCCCTTTGACGAGAAGGCAGCTTGATTATATTCTCGTTTTTAAACAAGATTTCCAACGTTTTCAATTTTTCAACTGCTCCAGCCCCCACTTCCATATCATAAAACTTAAGCCAATTGCCTATTGTCGGTTCTAAACTCTTGTTATTCACAATAATTTTTTCCGAAGTTATCTTTTCTTCGTTAAGAAACATTGCTTCGCGGATCTTTGTCTTATATTCATCTCTTGATGATAACAAAGGAATGTCTATTAAAAACAAGCTTATGCTCTTTTTTAGAGGATATGTTTTTTCGGACAAAACGTAACTTAACCCTTGTCTGAACAGATTGACGAATTCATCAGACGGCAAAAGAGAAGAAGAAAACCACTTGGCTTTATTCAGTAAATCTATACATTCCTCATAAACAGGGAAGTCCGTTTCTTTTAAATTTATTTTTTTCTTTAAAAATTCTTCCAAGCCCTTTCTTATTTTATGCCATTTTTTCAATTCATCCGGATGATAAAAAAAACCTTGAGCAATTTCCTGCTTTATTTTTTCTCTTGTTTCTTTGTCGGAAAAATTCCATTTTTCTTGCTCCGCCATACAATACGATATTATTATAGTTTAAAGTTTATAGCTTTGATTGCGGCCAAAAGTCTCTTTGTTTGCTTTTTAGGGATTTTATAATCTCATCCATTTTGTCTTGTTGGTCCTTTCTTAAATCTTGCTTCATTTTTTCCAGAGCTTTAACAATTACCGGATGAGCAAAATCTTTTTCCAGCTCCTTTTGAAAACGAAAACCTTTACACATTTCTTTGTGAATTATGTCTATATCCCGTTTAATTATCTCCATTGTTGTGCTGTCGGCAACCGGTATTCGTTCTCCGGTTTGAGGGTCTGTTGTTTTACAAAATATTTCACCCCACCATCCCCGTCGGTAAAAGTTTTCCGGGTCCATCTTGCCTGTTTCAGTTAAAACTATTTTTTCATGCTCTTCATCCGTAGTC
>Ga0265594_1002011_pt1 | contig 15085 bp, 13 predicted proteins | sample saktaG_11_FD_190147 | JGI IMG/M metagenome (GOLD analysis project Ga0265594, IMG submission 190147) | Saline water microbial communities from Sakinaw Lake, British Columbia, Canada - sak_2011_5_24_80m | ecosystem: Environmental > Aquatic > Non-marine Saline and Alkaline > Saline ... | reverse complement strand
GCCGAGGCCCAGCTTGCCATGCTGTTCCAGGTTGGTGAGGTAGAGGCCCACGTGGTCGCCGTAGTTGGAGTCGGGGCCGCAGCCAACGTGGTCGACGCCGACGAGGTCTATGCAGTACTCGATGTGCTCCATGTAGCTATCGATGCCATGCAGCGGGTGCTTCTCGGTGACGGTTAGGTTCGGCGCCGCCTCTATTGCTATGACGCCGCCGCGCTCGGCTAGTGCCTGGATGACCTCGTCGGGGAACATGCGGGTGGTGGGTGTGAGGGCCCGTGCGCCGGCGTGGCTGACTATTATGGGGTCTTTGCTTAGCTCGATGACCTCCAGCGCTGTCTGGTCGCTGGTGTGGCTTACGTCCACGAGGAAGCCGAGCTTGTTCATGCGGACGAGGGCGTCGTACCCGAACTCGGTTAGGCCTCCGTCCAGGTGCTCCTTGAGGCCGCTGCCAAGCATGTTGCTCTCGCTGTAGTTGACGCCTATGCTGCGGACTCCGAGGCCGTAGAGGACGTCGAGGCGGTCCACCTCGTTTTCGATGCAGCTGGCTGACTCGAGGACGGCTACCCACGCGAGCTTGCCTTCCATGTGGGCGCGCTCGATGTCGTCGACCCTTTTACAGTGGATTAGGAAGTTTTGGTGGGCGATGTCGCAGAGCCTCATGCCCAGGTCGTGGAGGGTGCTGTTCCAGTCCCAGCCGTGTTTGGTGTTGATGAAGCTGCTGCCGTCCTGCATGTTGTCGAAGACGCAGTCGAGGCCGCTGGCTGCGAGGGCCTCGTAGGCGAGGAAGTTGCGTCCTTCCCTGTCGAAGTCCCTGTTCTCCAAGGGGTTCTCGGGGCTGATGTCGGGGTGGGCGTGGAGGTCTATGACGACGCTACTCTCCATTACCTTCTTGAACCGTTCCTCCTCCGTCTTGCTGAGGGGGACGGGCTCCCACCACTCAGGGATCACGGCTCTGCGGAGCTTGAACTCCCGGTAGTCTCGGCTGGGCTCAAGGTACTGGTAGGCTTTGTAGCCGTCGTACTTCTTGTTTCGACCCATAGAAATCGGTGAAGCCTATGTTCAGAGACTTATTTAACAGGATAGGAGGCCTCGTGTTCCTGGTTCGGGGGTGGAGGTTAATCTTGTCCTCCCCGATGCTGAATTTACTTTATGTGGAAAAGACACGGATTTTATTAGTAAAATCGTGTGGGGGCCCATCCTCGCACTGTTGCTGAACCCGCCTCAATCCATGTGGTATACTGTGAAATTTACTTGCATTGAATCATATTAAGTAGGGATCAGAACAGCGTTACTACCGAGATGGTCCTTATCTCGTCAATGGTATCCTCACACCTGTCTGCAATGTTCTCCATGGCGTCAAGGAACTGAGTCAGCAGGATCGTGGGCCCTATCTCGACATCGCTTCCCTTCATCCCGTTTATGGCTCTTCTCCCTCTCTGGTAGAGGTCATCCATCTCCTCCTCTAGCCTCTCCACTGCGTCCGCGGCCGTCAAAGCGTCGTCGAAATTCTTGCCTATCAGTTTCCCAGTGCAATAGTCGAGCTTGACCACACAGTTCTTCACGACCCTCACCATGTCCAATATGATCGTCTTGATCCCCTCAGGCATCTTGTTCAACTCGAACTCGACGAGTATCCTGCCCGTCTCATTGATCCAGTCAATCACCTGGTCTACGGCCCTGGCCAGACGCATGAGGTCCTCCCTCTCGTTCGGTGGCAGATCTCCCTTGGCGAGTTCTATTATGATCTTCTTCTTGAGGACGTCAGCCTCCTTCTCCTTCAGGGTTAAGACGTTGAAGCAGCGAGCGAGGTCCTCCGTCTTCCCCTCGACGGCGAAGGAGATGCATCGCTCAAGCTCCTCTATCGCCATGACGGTGTCCTTAGAGTGTTCTCCCACCATGGTTATGGCCTGAACCTTTCTCCTAGACTTCAACCAGCTCTCAAGAGGCTTCATTTTTATTCCTCAGCTACTCCAAGGCGAGCTCCTTCTCAAGTCCCTCCGATGGGTGCCTGTAGATCAGTAGGTGCTCTTCTGGCAGCACAATAGTTACATCGTCGCCTACCCTTATATCAGGTTCCTCCTCCGAGATCTGAACCTTCACCTGTACACGGAGGCCATTAAGGGCCTCAACGATGTAGTTCATCAGGTCGCCGAGGAAACTAGCCTCCACGATTTTACCCTTCAACGCATTCAAACGATTTCCCTCATCCCTGTGAACCATCTTGACGAACTCGGGTCTAATAGCCAGCACGCAGGTATCGTTGGGCTCAAGATCGATTTTCTCCCTTTTCCTAACGGAAAGTGTGGTGTCACCCATCTTTACATTTAAGGTCTTGCCTACATGCTTCTCTACTATACCGACGAAGAAGTTTGCCTCGCCTAGGAACTTGGCCGTGAAGATTCGGCTGGGGTTAAGGTACAGCTCGTCTGAGGGGCCGACCTCGACTATACGCCCCGCTTTCATTATGACGATCCTGTCCGCTATGGAGATGGCTTCCTCCTGGTCGTGGGTGACGTGGATGGCGGTGAGGCCGAGCTCCTTCACCAGCCTCTTCAGCTCGTGGCGGATCACGGTCCTCACCTTGACGTCGAGGGCGCCGAGGGGCTCGTCGAGGAGAAGGAGCGTTGAGCCTGACGCGAGGGCCCTCGCTATGGCGGTCTTCTGCATCGCGCCGCCGCTCAGCTCCGCCGGATAAAACCGGGAGTTCTCTTTGATGGAGAGCATGTCAAGCATCTCGGTCACTGTGCCTTTCCTCTCTTCAGGTGACTCTCCCCTCACCATCAACCCATACGAGACGTTGTCGTACACGTTCATGTGGGGGAAGAGGGCTATCTCCTGGAAGACGTAGCCTGTCCCCCTGTCCTCGATGGGCAGGTGCGACACAGACTTACCGTCTATGAGTATCTCACCCCTATCAGGCTGGACGATGCCTGCTATGGACTTGATTAGGGTGGTCTTGCCGCAGCCGCTAGGCCCGACTATGCATACATACTCGCCGTCGTGGACCTCTAGGCTGATGTCACTGAGCGCGGTTATCTTCCCGTAGCTTTTTGACACGTCTATGATCCTCACCTCAGGCATCAGTACACCTCCAGCTCGTGGCGGAGCCCCAGGGTCGGGTAATCGTAGACAAGCGTGTTCCTTGGATTGAACGAGACTCGGACCCTGTCGCCCATCTTTACTCTTCCAATGGGATCGTCTGTCGACACTAGGGACGAGACTCTGTCCCCGTTCTTTAGCTTGACCTCGAAGCGTGTGGAGTATCCCAGGAAGTGTAACTGTATGATCTCGCCGTCCAGCGCGTTCATTCCCTCCCCCGGGTCATCACGCGTCAGGTGCGTGCTCTCCTCCCTCACAGCGACTATGATGTACTCCTCTCTCTCGTGGCTCGTGTCGGCTACGTCTATGTACATGTTCTGGCGGAGCCTCACCGTGGTCTTCTCACGGTCTCTGGAGTCCACGATCCCTTCCAGGAAGTTTGTCCTTCCTACGAAGTTGGCGACGAACAGGTTCTCCGGCCTCCTGTAGACATGGAACGGGGTGCCGTGCTGCTGGACGCGCCCCTTCCTCAGTATGAGTATCCTGTCGGCTATGCTCATGGCTTCCTCCTGGTCGTGGGTGACATGGATTACTGTGAGACCGGAATCCTTGGCTATCCTCTTCAGGTCGCCCCTGAGCTCTATCCTTAGCCTCGCATCCAACGCCCCTAGAGGCTCGTCGAGGAGAAGCAGCTTCGCTCCCGACGCGAGACCTCTCGCGAGGGCAACCCTTTGCTGCATCCCGCCGCTGAGCTCGCTAGGGAGGGCGTCAGTCCTATGATCGAGTCTGACGAGTTGAAGCACGCTCATGGCCTTCTCCTTCGCCTTCTTCTGAGGGACTCGTCTCGCGACGGGCCCGAACATCACGTTCTCCAGCACAGTCATGTGGGGGAAGAGGGCGTACGTCTGGGGGACATAGACGACGTTTCTATCCTCGGGAGGAGTCTCGTTCATCAAGGTCTCGTCTATGTACGTCTCTCCCTCGTCAGGTCTGAGTATGCCCGCGATTAGACGCAGAAGCGTCGTCTTCCCGCTGCCCGTAGAGCCTAGGATGCAGAGGTACTCGCCATCCCTTACCTCGAATGTAGCGTCATCAACGGCTCTAACCGCTCCGAACCGCTTGGACAAGCTTAAAACGCGTAGCATTGGCATCTCTTCATTCACCGCCTCCTATAGACCAGCAGCCTGAGGGCGAGCAGAGACACGAACGATGTCAGTATCAGGAATGATATGCCGAGGGCTATGTCTGATGTCGTCGCAGGCACCGTGTGTTTAACCCAGGATACCAGCAGCACCGGCGCCGTCTTGAGCTGGTTTGAGACGGCTGTGGTGGCCCCCGTCTCGTCCACGCTTCTGGTGAATGTGAGGATGGCGCCTGAGAACATGGAGTACTTAGCCAGAGGCATGATGATGCGCCTGAAGACGTTTAGGGGTTTACTTCCAAGCGTCCTCGCCGTCTCCTCCATCTCCTCCGGGATACCCTCAATGGCGGCCGCCATGGCCTGGACGAAGTAGGTGTACGTGATGGCCGTGTGGGCGAATACTATTATCCAGAACTCGGGAAGGAAGCTGAATGACCGCCAGAAATAGCCGAGGGATACACCTAGGGCGACGCTAGGTACGACGATGGGGACGTTGACAGCCGCGTCGAGGAGGGTGGTCAACGTCTTGCCAAGCCTCTTCCTAGCTATCAGGATCGCTATGGGTAGCCCAGCGGCTACGTTGATAAGCGTGGCGGTGAACCCGATGACGTACGATAGGCTCATAGCCTGCCAGTACTCCGACCAAACCCCTTCCCCGGCGATTGCTCTGCCCAGGGTTCCATCGCTGAGCGCACCTAATGCTGGGAAGGTTATGTATACGGACGGGATGAAGACGAAGAGAAAAAAGACCACGAACATGACGATGTCCCTAGTCCTCGCGCTTCTCGCTGAGCTGAGTATCGCCTCGGGGCGTGGATAGACCATGTTTATCGGTATCTTTAACCTCGTGCCTAAAATCCTGATGAGGGCGAAGACGGTTATGGATGCCAAGATGAGGGTGAAACTGACGAGGACCATGGGCCCCTCGAGGCCGGCATCTTTCGCGTTTTTAATGAAGACGGGGCCGTTCTCGAAGGCCCCGGCGACGATTATGGTTGCACCAGTCTCAGAGAGGGATCTGGCGAAGGCGAGGAGGAAGGCAGCGATAAGGGCCGGCCTCAGTATTGGGAGAGTAACTGTCCTCGCGACGGTGAAGGGCTTTGCGCCCAGGGTCCTCGCAGCCGTCTCGTAGACACTCTTGTAGGATAGAAGTTCTCCTACCATGACTCTTACTATGACAGGGAAGGAGAAGGCGAAGTGGAGGAGCAGTATCAGGGCGAGCCCCGGCGAGAGCTTGGGGACGCCTAGGACGCTTATTGGGCTCGACGGGCTAGTCCAGAAGAGGAGGGTGGAGAAGCCGAGTGCCACAGTCGGTATGATGAAGGGGATGTCGATGAGAGCGTCTATCACGCTCACCAACTGTGAGCCGCTTCTAGCTATGTACCAAGCCATAGGGAGACCCGCCACAAGGTCGAGGAGGGCTATTGTCAGCGCTATCGAGAAGGACCAGAATATCGCTTCCTTCGCCCTCGCCATTAAGGCCTCGTTGTCCAGGACTTGGCTGACCAAATCTAGCTTTAGGGAGATTCCGAGGATGGGTGGAAGTAGGATGAAGGCTGTGAGGAATAAGACTGCTCCGGCATAGAAGAGTCGCCTGACGGCGGGTTTTGAGGAGAGGTCGTCCATGATTATTGATGCCTTCTGCATTACGTCAGCCACTGCATTCATCTCCTCTTTCCTTCATCTTTATTGCTAAGTACGTGTAAAGAGATTAATTGGATTTTATATCTACTCTCAATAGTTTATATAGGCTAATATAAGGTAAAAATGAAGCACACGCTGCGAGCAAACGCTTGTAGTAATAAATTTGCATTTAACCCCCACTCTCATCTCTCAAACTAGTGTGGGCATAAAAATAATGTGAAAGAATAGGAAAAGAAGATTCAATGAATATTATGAGAATGTGTGCATAGGGTTAATCTTATTTCTCTACCGGAGAACATGGAACTGATTCATCATGCTTGACCACAGAGTCGTAGAGGCTATCGAGAGGTTCGTTGACGCCGAGCTTGCCTGTAGAAAGCACCCCGGCTCCAGCCTATCGGTCATAAAAGGCGGGAAGATGTCGTGGGCCAAGGGTTTCGGCTACGCCGACATAGATAAAAAAGTGCCGACCAAACCAGATACGGTTTACAGGTGCGCGTCGGTGACCAAGCCCGTCATCACAGTCGGCTTGCTCCAGCTTATGGAGAAGGGTAAATTCGATCTGGGCGATGAGGTGAACAGCCATCTGGACGTCAAGATCCGGGAGGTGCAGGGGGAGGAGCCGACCATCCGGGATCTTCTGACTCATCGCAGCGGCATGCCTACCCGGGTGCCGCCTATATATCTGCTGGACGAGGAGCCTCTGACCATGAGGGGCTACATAGGGTCCGCGGCGAGGGCCGTCAGGCCCCGGGGGGAGAAGTGGGCCTACTGCAACACGGCGTACATGATAGCCGGGTACCTCATAGAGCTATTCTCTGGGATGACCTACGACAGGTATGTCACCGAGAACGTGTTATGGCCGTTGGAGATGAGCTCAAGCGCCTTTACCCTAACCTCGGAGATCCGTGGCAACCTGGCTCAGGGCTACAAACGCGCGGGGGGCCCGGAGAAGCCGCTGATACCTGTCAGCCCCTACATCTTGGGCACCATGCCCGAGGATCCGGCGGGGAGCCTGTACTCCACCGTCCTTGACCTGGCCAACCTCGTCATAATGAACATGGGTGGGGGGAGGTTCAAAGGTAGGCGCATACTCAGGGAAGAGACTGTGAAGGAGATGCATCGGCTCCAAGCCCCCTCCGGTAACTCGAGGAGCGGCATGGGCCTCACCTGGTTCTACAGCATCCACGACGGCCACGTCATGCTGAACCACACAGGTGGGCTGCCTGACTACACCAACAACGTCTGCTTCTACCCGATGGAAGGTGTGGGTGTGTGCTGGCTGAGCAACCTTCAGGACGGCTCGGGCTGGAGGCCGCCATCACCCACGGTGCTGAGGATGGTCCTAGGAGAGAAGCCCGCTTTCGGTGCAGGCTTCCAGATGGTTCCCATTAACTGGGATAAGATATGCGGGGTCTACGGCGACGAGACACGTCAAACCGTGCTGGGGGTTCGGAACGGGTACCTGGCCATGGACAACGCGGTGCTTCTGGAGAGGATCGACGACGCGAGGTACCGGGCCCACGGGCCGTCAAACGACGGGTACGAGGTTACGTTCGAGTACGGCGAGGACGGACAGGCGAAGAGCGTCTGCGTTGGGACGACGGCTCTCCCGAGGTACAAGCCGGAGAAGCCCGAGATAGACATGGACCAGGACCTGAAAGGCACGTGGAAGGGCGAGTACTACGACTCGTCTGGTTTCCACGTCGCCGAGATCAGCATAGAGGACGAGGCGACAGCCACGGTCAAGGGGCCCCAGGGAGAGAGCATCACACCCAGCGAGTTCGAGGCAAAATCTGGTAAGGTCACGGGCGTGTTCAGTTACCGTATCCCGGAGGAGTACGCCCGCTGGGGGACCAGGGAGCACGCCGACGTCCATTTCGAGCTGTATGGCCACGAAGGCAAGCTGAAAGGGACGTTGAGCGTAGGAGCCGCGAAGACGCTCGTAGAGCTGGAGAGGGCAGCCTGACGCCGGGTTCCCCGGATAACGGATCGGTGTGCCCTTGTTAGCGGCTCCGCCCGGTGTGCGCGACGCTGTGAGGTGTCTGCCGTGCGTTGCGTGGCGTGGGCCCCCCCTCCCCCCTCTGGGGGGCATTACGTGGGTGGGCGTTTTTTTGTCTTGTTTTTTGTTTTGGCGCGTTTTTTGGGCTGGTTTAGGTTGGGTTCTGGCTCTGTTCTGAAGCTGTTCTGCACCGGTTCTGGTCGGCGTTCGTCACGGGTTTGCTGGGGTGGCTGCGGGGTCTATTGACGTAGACCGCGGGGGCTCGGAAACGGTCGTCGTGGGTACCCTCGGGGTGGCTGAACGATGTTTTCCTCTACTCGCTTACCTCGAACCGCTCCACGTCAAGTTCATCTACCCCCTTGAGGGACAGCCCCACTTGCCGGGTGAAGCTCGCCAACGCGCTGGTGACGCCCTCCACACTGCTCTGGCTGAGGGCCCGCTGCCCCAGGTAGCCGTCGAGGAGCTTCCGGTTGACCACGCCGCCGAGACGTCCACTTTCTTCCCTGTAAAGTTGATCTTCTCCAGGAACCGCGTTTTCGCCTCCATTGTCTCCTTCCTAGAGGCTGTCGGCCAGCTGGGCGCTCGTCTTGGCCCTGGACTCCAGCAGGTCCCTCTCCATCACCTTCTCGTAGTACGTCGTGATGCCCAGGGAGACGGCCTCACGCACGCTCTTGATAAGGCCCCTGCTCTCGAGCTCCCTGAACATCCTGGCCACGTCACCGTATAAGACGCAGCGGACGTTAACTCTATCAGTACCTGACTTAGACAACTCTTCCTCATAAATACAGCCGAATGCAGACCAAAGACGGGAGAAAATCCCGTCTCCCCAGTCCAACACTTTATAAATGTATCAAGTGACCCTAAGGCTCGACGACCCAATAAAGGTACTTTTCATCCAACAGCACGTGATGACGATCTGAGCCTCCGGAGCGCAACGTCAACGGTCTTACGGCTTAACACCAAGGCGCGGCGGATCGTTGTGAAGCTCTGTGGCTCAAGTACTTTGATAACAGCTAAGTAATTTTACTTGGTTTTACTCTCGAATCGATTAATCTGGGAAGTCCATCTCGGAGAGCAGCGTGTAGTCGTAGCTGAGGTACGGGCTGGTGCACTTGGCCTTCTCTAGGGCTCCGGGGCTGTAGCTTCTCTCATACTTGACGAAGACGCTTCCCGTGCTAGCCTTGTTGCCAGTCCTCTCCTCGACGAGGACCCTGTCGTATCTCTCCCTTATCCCGGTCTCCTGCATCTTGGTGAGGGCCGGGCCGTCCATCCACCTCACGACTATGACGCCGCTGAGGACGCCCCGCCTTTTCTCCACCTCGAAAGGTGTGCTTGGGAAGAGTTCATTGAGCTCTGAGCGGATGCTCTCCGCTCTATCACCTATGTCTAGTACCCTCTGCATTTCTTAACCAGCCTATGAGGGTGCCCGCCCACTCCTTTTGATGGCCTTCCGGGTTTCCTCTGGGAAGTCTCTCAGGAGGTTGCCGATCACCTGCCGTGCTACGTGCTCCTTGAAGCCTGCCTCGTCGTACCTCATCGAGTAGATCCTGCGGTACCCTCCCTTCCCCGTGGTCTCCGTATAGTTTAGTACGCCTTCGTCGACCATGGCGTTCAGGAAGTTGATTATGGACGCCCTGCTGATGGCCCGCTCTCCCTTGAGGTCCTCGTTTACCTGCATCCAGACGTCGCGGCTGCTCGCGCCTTCGCCGCCGAGCCTCCATAGGTATCGTAGCGCCGTCTCATGGTAGTCCTTGAGGATCATCCTGAGGCCTTCTTCGGTTGTGTCGATCTTCAGCGGCATGCTTCCCTCATTTTTTGGTGCCTCATATAGTTGTGTGTATTGTGGGTTGAAACTAACATATAATACATTCTATCATTCTGTAATCATTGAATATAGAAGCATAATCTTATTCGCGATTTAGAGAACCCAAAACCATCATGGAGCCCAGCGAAGCCTTACAGACAATCGACAACACCAAGGGAACCCTCACCTACATCCTCATACTCGCCGAACAGGAGACGCAGAAGATGGAGAGACTGGACCTCATAGAGATGATGAGAGACAACGGCATCAACCGAGACAAGTTCTACAGGATAACAAAGGCAATGGCAGATGTAGGCCTCATCGAGGAGGTGACGATGCAACCAAACGGGAGAGTGAAAATAGTGAAGACAGAGCTCACACCCAAGGGGAGAAGATTGGCCGAGCTGGTCAAGAAGATAGAACAGGCATTAACCCCAGAAAAAGAACAGTTTTAAGTGAAACTCACAGAGACCTAGACGATACAATCCGTGCGGGGGTAACGCGGATGACGTTGAACGACTGTCAGATATTCGGCCTAGCTCTTCATGACATAATAACGTCGTACCAGATCGGCGTCAGGGAGACCCTCGGCAACTCCGACGCCGTCCTCATCAACCTCGTCGAGTGCCTGTGCGAGAACGTGAAACTGAAGGACATAGACGTCGACAGGCTCGGGTTTGAGGACCTCGTGCCCATCATCGCAGGCCACCTCCGTAAGCTCGGGATAGCCGACGTAAGCCTCACCGAGACCGGCCCCCAGGCCTACCTCTTCAACGTCAACGACTGCATATGGGCCGAGCACACCCACGGCAGGAAAAAAGAGACCGACGTCACGTGCCCCCTGGCGCTCATCGCGTTATCCCTCTACCAGGCCTCCACCGGAAACAAGGTGTTCGTGGCCGACTCACACTACACGGAGAAAGGCTCCACCACCAAGATAAGGCCCGTCAAAGACATCACAAACCTCGTGAAGCCCTGAGACCAACGCCAAACGACGAGACACCTTCAATAATGAAAACCTGGGAAAAATAAACGAGGTATTCTATCACCCCGGCGGCACCATCCAAAAACCCTGTCCTGATGTTTTTTTGGGGAATAGACGTGTTTAATTGACGACACCGGCTGGCACCTCGTGTTCCGATGAACGGCTTTTCGATGGAAGAGAGGAAGCCTTCAACCGCATCCTGGAGGAGCGGGGCCTGGAGTGGAAGCACGAGGAGGTCCTGGGCTGGTCTCACATATCCATCTACAGGCCAGGCTACAGGTTCCCCGGCTGGAAATCACACGGATACAAATCCTAGTGCTCCACGTGGAGCAGGCTGAGTTTGAATATACGAGAAGACTCGATTTAAACCTTGTATCGTGTGAGAACGAAGGTCTGAGACCAAGATCATAATCCGGCAAAGGGTTCAGTGTTTGAACCATTTTGGGATAAATCGCCTGTAATTCTGACCATTTCTATTTTACTTCCTCCCTTTCTAAGTTACTAATGATATATGCGGCTTGGGGAACTCGGTTCTTTTTAATTAAGGGTTGTTAATAGCGGTTGTTAAAAGCGGTTGCTGATGAAAAAGGAATCACTCACAATTCTGTAAAATTTCCTTAACCGTTTTTCCTATTTCTTCATTGCTTACATTACCACTAAGTGCCTTACTAAACGATGATCGTTTAAACTGAATCTTCGATAATATGAACATATTCGGGATCCAACTGCATTGCCACTTTTTTATATTGAGAGTTAATTTTCTCAGTTCCTTTTGATTTACCTTCTAAGCAGGAAGGACAAGCCCAATGAGGGACAAAAGGGTATAGCCTATGTGTTTCAGATGCATAGTTTGGAAAAGGTATTCTCCATTGAGAGAGTATATGTTTATACATTTCCTCTTCTGACCCCCCGTGATAACCATTCAATAAATGAAGATCTGCAACGATTGCTTTTTCAACCTCTTGAAAAACAGATTCAATTTCAGATGCCCTAATTTTTTCATGCCAATTGATACAGCATTCAGGATATCCTAAAAGAAATCCTGGATTTCTCTTCCCTTGAATACATTCTGAAATTATTGCCTCAACTTTAGTATCCGAAAAAATCCAGATTGGCCGTCTACTATTCCAAACCTCCAATGAAGCCCGCATGAAACTTTCTTTAACATCTGGTTTCCTTGTATAATATAATGGGATAGGATCAGTAATCATATATTTTAATTTAAACAACGAGGACAATCTCCTTAAAGGAAATAACTTATTTTCAGAGTTCAAATCCAAAAATGCTGGTTTAATATCTAAAGATGTAGAGACGATCTCAATTTTATTTTTAATATCTTTAATTTCATCGGAATCTGTTATTATTTTTCTTAGTTGTTTCACTAATTGATTCGAAATATGGATCATGTTATACTACCACACATCATTATTCTTTATTTCTCAAAAATAAATTGACCTAATGGATACATCTCATCAAAAGTTGGAAATCTTCCTAAATCAAAACTATAGTGAATCGGAAAATCATCTTCTTTATTCATTATATCTCTCATTATTTTCGCTCCAGTAAAATTATGTGTGCAGTAAACAAGATAATAAAGAGGAAGATTTTTTTCGGTACTCCTTACTAAATATGCTCCTACAAAATTATAAGATTCTAACATTTCTTCGATGAATACTTCAAGATAATCTCTGGGCGTTCTATTTCGAACCGTTAGCTCTTTCCACGATTCAGATCCCATGAAAGTTGAAACTCTGTCTCCATTCGATATTGCTCTAGGTTCATGTGGATTGCTAAAAAAGTCTCCAGCACAACGTAATATCGACATAAGTGGAAAATTTAGTAGGAGTTCAGTTCTTGGGAATTCTGTAATGGCTTTGATTGTACCAGCTCGTACTTGGTCACATGATGCTCCATCTGATCCAGTATAAATTAGCGCACTTGGATCTACATAGAATAACACAAATTTTTTTCCACGTTCGATAGTTCCCAGTATTTCGTGAATTATATCGTTGCTATCTCCAAAGTAAGTCCTAACGTTTTCACACTCGCAAACAGATTCTTCTAGAGCTTTGTATGTTTGTGGGTCAATCTCACATATGTGACAAGGCCAAGTATCATCATAGTGGGCTACAATGAGGGGCGAGCCATCAAGATATTCATCGGTTTTTCCTTCGAGTGATACTCTACCGCTTCCACCATGTGTATCAACATATACAAAATTATGATATTTATCGTTGAATACTTTGCAGACATGAAGATATTTCCGTAATATATTGTATTTCTTTAGTGTGTGAGGTTTTATTTTTAATATGCCTTCGTATTCCATAATTACCACACACAATTACATTTGATTTTTTTATAATCAAGACCCAGTTCATTCCACATTGACTTTGTTTCTTTACACATCGCAATATTTTTTTTATCAAATCCTAAACTTTCTAGTTTATCGTAGAAAAAGGTGTAAATTTCTTTTCTAATAGCTTTAGGTGCTTTCTTACCCCATCCTGTTTTTTCAGGATTATCTGTGAAAGCTACTTTCTCCCATGATCTATCTTTAGCAAAAATGAGAGTTTTCTTTAGACCTCTAGGCGTTCCCAACGTAATCCTAGTCGGGTCTGATGGTAATTCAGAAAACACCGAATAAACAAGATCCTCGTATTGGTTCTTCCAATTATCTACTGGAAAGATTGGGTCTATTCTTAATCGAACTTCATACCCCATTTCCGCAAGTTCTTTAGCGGCAGAAATCCTTTGTTGTGGCGATGAAGTTCTCTTTTCCCATCTTCGATATACTTCATCGCTGTTAAGGCTGAAACTTGCTATCGTTTGTTCTTTAGGTTTTTCAGTTAGCCAGTTGACTTTATGGGCTTTTGTTAGTAAAAGGAGTTTATGATCGTCTTGGGTTTCATAGAAATCGGCAATCTGCCTCATATATATCGGATTCATTAGAGAGTCGGATAATTCACCACTGTTAAAGATCGATGGGTGTTTCAAGAAATAATCGTGTGTGAATGCTTTGTCGATTGCCCTGATGACTTTGTTGATTGGTCTGTATCGTGGTTTTTTATTTCCTCTACCCGTCCCTTGAAGATAACAATAAGCACAATCAAAGGGGCATCCGAAAGCCCATCTTAATTCCCAAAAATGCGGGCATACAATGTCATATGGAGTTTTACTAAAATAAACAATAATACCGTCTATGTTAGGAATAGGCTCTTTAAAGAGTTCTATTCCACCCAATCTTTTTTCCCGTTGCACTTTATCAGATAATGTTTTTTGCAGTGTGGACATTCATACTCACCTACTATGTAGATTGTGCCTTCTTTCACTCCCATTTCCTTCTTTGGTTTTAGTACCTTCTTTGCACGTTCAAGCGTTTTCTGTGGGAGATTTGGTACAACTTCAGGGGCTTTTTCAATGGTTTCAGTTATGAAATCAATATCTTGGGAGAGTTCTTCTTTCGCTCTTTCTACTGCTTCCTCTTTAACCTCATCCAGAATTTCCTCTCGAACTTCCTCACGGTGACGCTCTACATATGTTGAACCAAGTTCAGTTTCAATTCGTTGAGATGCAGGGATTATAGGTTCTGAACCACCCCTATATTCTGTTCTGATAAATTCTTTAGACAAATATCCTCTTATCGTGTTTTTTGATATGCCTGTTTCTTCATGTATTTTATTTACGATTTCATTGGGTGGTGCTCCAGATGAACCATCCCTTCGTCCAGAAACGCTATATCCCTGTTTTACATAAAGTCGTGCTAAGTCGTTAATCCATTGTTCTTTTTCTTCTCTGGATATGGGTCTTCTATGCCAGTTTGCTATACACCTTGCGATTAGAAGCTTTTCCTCCGTGTCTATTTCTGGAATTTTCTCTGTACGCCAACTCGGATCTGCTTCTTGTCTGTGAAGTCCATCGATAATATTTCCTTTCGCATCCACGAGGACGGGGTATAGTTGACCAATTTTTGTAGATTTCTTTAGGTCGTATTCACTCATGATCTTCACGCTTCTTTCTTGTTTCCCAAGCCTTTCTCGCTGCTTCTTGGCATTTTTCCAGTTTCTCCGTGCTTTCTTTCTTAAATATTAATTCTTGATTTATAATAACACTTTCTAAGAACTCGCCTTCTTCCCATCCCTAAAGGCATAGATTTTCCGACGCCGCCCTCTCTGTGTTTCTGCTGGTTCTTGTCGCTGGCCCTGTGGCTGCTTGCCCTGGTCTCATGTGGCTATGTGGCGGCGGCGCTGGTGGGGTGGGTGTGTGGGGTCGGATAGGCGAGGATCGTTTGGCTCCTCTTCCAAATACTACAAGGTGGACGTGAATTGAGGGCCCTGAGAGTTGATCTGCTTCTGTTTGTGGTGCGTGCATGAATAGTTACAAGCCCGTATTGATAGTTTTGAATCATTTCCACAATATCTAGATTATTTTGCCTATCGGTCTTGAAGCCGGCGGCGCCATCTCGGCTGCGTACAC
>Ga0265594_1002010_pt1 | contig 15088 bp, 11 predicted proteins | sample saktaG_11_FD_190147 | JGI IMG/M metagenome (GOLD analysis project Ga0265594, IMG submission 190147) | Saline water microbial communities from Sakinaw Lake, British Columbia, Canada - sak_2011_5_24_80m | ecosystem: Environmental > Aquatic > Non-marine Saline and Alkaline > Saline ... | reverse complement strand
GGCGGCCAATTTGTGCAGCATTTTGAAATTTTCGTCCTTTTTGAAACCCTTGCCGCCGGCGACGATGATTTCGGCGTCCTGGATATTGCCGCCCTCCTCGGAATTCAGGCGGAATTCAACCCGGCGGATGCGGCTCTGCAGAAACTCGCCGGGAATTTCCTCGTAGAGAATCTCACCGGTTTTCTTTTCATCCGGCGCGAGCGGCTTATTGGAATGCGGCCGGACGGTGGCCATCTGCGGACGGCGGTCCGGTGTCTTGATCGTCGCCAGAATATTGCCGCCGATCGACGGCCGGGTCTGAATTAAATTGCCCGTGCTCTCCTCGATATCCAGTTCCGTGCAGTCGGCTGTCAGACCGGTGTGACATTGGACGGCTACGGCCGGGGCGACAGTCCGCCCGGTGGTGGTTGCGCTGGCAATCAGGATTTCGGGCTGGTGCTTCCGGACCAGAAAACGTAGTGCGCTGCAGTACGGCTCCGGTAAAAAATGTTCGAAAACAGGATCTTTGGCGACGATGACTTTATCTGCTCCATAGCGGAAAAGGCGCTGAAGTTCGCCGTCCTGAAAATCGCGACCCAGTAGCACGGCGACCAGTTGGCAATCGCGTTTATCGGCCAGCGCCCGCCCGCGCTTCAACAATTCGAAGGAGACGAGTTTCAGTTCTCCCTGCTCGTGCTCCGCTAAAATCCAGACATCCCGGTATTCCATCATTTCATCCTTTATAAAATTTCTTTTTGCTTTAAAAAATCCATCAAACCGTCGACAGCCGACTCCAATTCGCGCTCGTCTTTGGGGGCGACAATCTTTCCGCGCCGGGCGACCTGCGGGGTTGAAATTTTGACGACCCGGGTCGGCGATCCTTTCAAACCGAGATATTCCGGACGGGCGTTGATTTCCTCCGGTCCCAGAATTTTCAGATCGCAGTCCCTGGCACGCAACTTTCCGTCCAGCGTGGGGAGCCGCGGAAAATTGATTTCCTTTACAACAGTTAGCAGGCAAGGGCGTTGGATATCGAGAATTTCGTAGCCGGTTTCAACCATTCTTTCAATCCGCAGAGTTTCGGAATTCACCTCGCGTATGGCACTGATGTAGGTCGTGAAAGGAATATCCAGCCAGGCGGCGATCCCGGGGCCGACCTGTCCCGTATCCCCGTCGGTGGCACGCTCACCACAAAGGATAAGATCGAAATTACCCATCTGCAGGATAGCCTGCGCCAGGACGTAGGAAGTAGCCCAGGTGTCGGCGCCGGCGAAGGCTTTATGGCTTAACAAAATACCGTCGTCACATCCCATCGCAATAGCTTCTTTCAGGGCCAGTCTGGCCTTGGCCGGGCCCATGGAAAGCGCGATGACTTCGCCGCCGTATTTTTCGCGCAGTTGCACAGCCGCCTCGATGGCATAGAGATCGAGAGGATTGACGATAGGCTCCACACCGTCACGGATCATGGTGCCTGTGACGGGATCCATTTTTACATTGCTGGTTTCCGGAACCTGTTTGACGGGTACGATGATTCTCACAGTTTTTCCTTGGTTAGCGGTTCGTTTGCCACCGGTATCGGCAAGCACGGCTACACCCCGAATGCCGGGCGGATGGGCTTTTTTCACTGTATTTCCGGCGATCAAGATATTCAGGGCTTAGTTTTCCGTATTTAATTGTCCAGACAATTATTCTGATAAAGAAAATGATTCGCAATTTTTCTTTTGGGGCTTGACGTAAAATTAGTGCTTTGCCGGAACAATGTCCAGAACTGGATGCGCGAGTCATGCAAAAAAAAACAGAGCCGCATCCATTTGAGGACAATGGACGGTTGAATGGGCGAACTTACCAGAAAAGGCTAGACGTTATACGTACTCGAGGCGGTGTCGCCGCCATGCCCGGTCCAGTTTGTGTGGAAAAACTCACCGCGTGGCCTATCAAGCCGTTCGTAGGTGTGGGCGCCGAAATAATCCCGCAGGGCCTGCAGGAGATTGGCCGAGAGCCGCTCGCTGCGGTAGCCGTCGTAGTAAGCCAGGGCGCTGCTGAAAGCCGGTACGGGCAATCCCATTTGCACGGCCGCCGCGATAACCTTGCGCCAGGCGTTTTGGTTTTTCTCGATGGCATTTTTGAAATAGTCATCCAGCAGGAGGTTCTGCAGGTCGGGTTTTTTATCGAAGGCCTCCTTGATCTTTCCCAAAAACTGCGCGCGGATAATGCAGCCGCCGCGCCACATCAGGGCGATTTCGCCATAATTCAAATCCCAGTGATATTCCCGGGCGGCGGCCCGCATGAGTTGAAAACCCTGGGCATATGAGCAAATCTTGGAGGCATAGAGCGCCCGGCGGATATCTTCGATGAATTCGGTCTTCTCGCCGCTGAATGCGCCCTGCGGGCCCTGCAAATGCCGTGAGGCTTCCACCCGTTCTTCCTTGATGGCGCTCATGGCCCGGGCCAGGACGGCTTCCACCACCGTGGGAGCCGGAACGCCCAGGTTCAGGGCTTCCTGGCTGGTCCAGCGCCCGGTGCCTTTCTGCCCGGCCGTATCCAGGATCACGTCCAACATGGGCTTGCCGGTCTCATCATCGATCTTTCCCATGATATCGGCCGTAATTTCGATCAGATAGCTATCCAGTTCGCCCCGGTTCCATTCCTGCAGAACCGGCTGCATCTCGGGCGGCGTCATTCCCAGGCCGTTCTTCATGATCCAGTAGGCTTCGCTGATCATCTGCATATCGCCGTATTCGATGCCGTTATGGACCATCTTGACAAAATGCCCGGCGCCGTTTTGGCCGACCCATTCGCAGCAGGGCGAGCCATCGTCTACTTTAGCGGCGATTTTCTGGAAGATGGGCTTGACGTGCGGCCACGCGGCGGGTGAACCACCCGGCATGATTGAAGGTCCGTTGAGGGCGCCCTCTTCACCGCCGGAGACGCCAGTACCGATGTAAGCCAGGCCTTGGCTTTCGGCATATGCCGTGCGGCGCATTGTATCGGGGAAATGACTGTTGCCGCCGTCGATGATGATATCGCCTTCTTCCAGGTGCGGCAGTAATTTTTCGATATATTCGTCCACCGGTTTTCCGGCTTTGACCATCAGCATGATTTTGCGCGGTTTCCGAAGGCTGACGACGAGTTCTTCGATGCTGTGGCAGCCGGTGATGTTCTTGCCCTTGGCGCGCCCCAGAATAAAGCGATCCACTTTTTCCAGGGTCCGGTTATAGACGGAGACCGCGAATCCGTTTTTCTCCATGTTCAAAACAAGATTCTCTCCCATGACGGCAAGGCCGATCAGGCCGATATCATTTTTGTTCATAGTTTTATCCTTTGTTTTAGAATTATTTTAATTTTAGGAAATCATGGCGTTTTACCGACCCATTGCACAGGGCATCCGCCGTGTCGATATCGTACTGATGAGAGTGAGCCGTCAGGCCGATCAACTCATTACCTGATACAAAGAAAGCATGGGCTATATCCGTAATCGTGACCAGGGAAACGGTCTTCATAATGCTCCGTTGTTCCGGTTTGAAACCGATAAAGTTACCGGTTAAGTAAAAATGCTGAACTCCGTGAAAAATGTCAAGGGTTATTTTACAATTTCAACGGGTCAATAGCAGAACGGCTATCAAATCCACCAGTCCGTGAAGGGCAGCAATCCTTCAGCCCGCGCCTCCGGGGAATATTTTTTAAATTTTTGAAAATGTTGGTATATTTATATCGATCGTATGAATAAACTTAGGATAATAAATCCATGATTCGTCCCAACCAGAAAAATCTGGCTCCGATCGCCATCACTTTCACCGCATCGCTGCTTTTGCTGTTTGCACGAATGTATAGTTATAATCTTTTCCACTCGTTGGTCGAACTCTGGTGTGTCGTCGTGGCGTTTGGTATTTTTATGGTTTTCTGGAATTCACAGAAATTCCTGCAGGACTCCTATTACCTGATCATCGGTGTGAGCTATTTTTTCATCGGCAGCCTGGATCTCATCCATACGCTGGCCTATAAAGGTATGGGTGTTCTGGGAACAAATGATCCGAATTATGCCACCCAACTCTGGATCGCTGCGCGGTATATGGAGAGTATCTCACTCCTGGCAGCGGCCTTTTTTATGAAACGGCGTTTTCGGGTCAACTGGTTTTTGGAATTGTACATCGTCATTACGGCTGCAATTCTGCTGTCCGTTTTTTATAAACCGGTTTTTCCCGACTGTTATATCGAAGGGCAGGGACTGACCCTTTTTAAGAAATTCAGTGAATTCGTAATCTCGGCCATTTTATTGATCGCGGCCGCAGCTCTTATACGACATCGGAAACATTTCGACCGGATGACGTATCGACTGCTGCTGGCATCCATGCTTTTGACGGTGTTTTCGGAGATCAGCTTTACGCTCTATCTGGGAGTGACCGATATTGCCAATATGATCGGTCATTTTTTGAAATTTATCTCATATGTTTTGATCTATGAGGCATTCATCAAAGCCGGTTTTTTACACCCAGTGGATCTCCTTTTTCAGAATTTGAAGCGTGAAGAGCAAGTGAAAGAGGAATTGATCCACGATCTGCAGGATGCCTTACACAAAGTAAAAACGCTCAGCGGTCTCCTGCCGATTTGTGCCAACTGTAAGAAAATCCGCGATGATAATGGCTACTGGCAGCAGGTGGAAGTTTATATCCGTGACCGGTCCGATGCCGAATTCAGCCACGGCATCTGTCCCGATTGTATGCAGAAACTCTATCCGGATTTTTGGGCATCACGGGATTCTGCCGTCGGCGCTCCTGTGCAGATCAAGCCGCAGTCAGGCGGCGACACGGGGGAGGAGAATGGCATTGAACAGTAGTTTGAAGGTTGCCTGGGTGGATGCCCGGAAGATCGGATTGAAGCCGAAGAGTACCAGCTGACCGTTGCCCTTCTTCAGCCAGGCGCCGACGGTGACATCCGCCAGTTTTTCCACATTTTCACAATACCCGCTCAACAGGATATCCCGTTCGGGAAAACGGACGATTACGCGCCGGTCCATGTCGAAATTCGGTATCGATGTAGCGAACAGCGGTCCGTTTCGGAAAAACACGCCGCAGGAAGTGGGCATTCCCAGGGTAAGCGGGTGATCTTTACGGAGTTCCACATTGAGGAGTGAACCGGGGCAGAACAGGCCCTCGGTTTTCAATTTTTCGCTAATGTCCTGGATCGGCAGCTGAAATTCCTCCGTCTCATCCTTGCCGTGTTTAAGCTCCTGCAAGGCAGTGAAGAGTCCCGTCGAATTTCCCCATGAGATGATCGTCCCGCCGTCGTCGATGAATTTCATCAGGTTATTCATACCCTCTTTCTCGATGCCCTTGGTATATTCCGGCGGATAGTTACTGAGGTAATACTGATCGTTGGATTTGTACTTGCCGCTGCGCAGAACGTCGTGGTACTGATCGGGAAAGATGATCATGTCGTAGTCTTTATTCAGGTTGGTAATGCGCAATTCGCCGGGTCGGATGATGCGGTAGGGCAGGCTGTAGCTGTCCAGAATATAGCGTGTCCATCCGGCGTCCAGGTCGTGAAAATAACTTTCCACGAGACCGATGCGGGGCACCGCTAGGATGCTTTTTTTGATATCCGTCTTCTCGGAGAGAAAGATCGGTGCAACGACCATTTGTTCCAGCAGCTGTTCCATTTTGGCGGGTTTTTTCCGGTCGCTATAAATGAGAAAACTCTTCTCTGGAATTCGTTTCTGGTCGATGATCAGGCTTTCTTCGAGACGATAAACATCCAGGCCGGATTTCATCGCTAGAAAGGCCGCTTTGTAGCTTTCGTTATTATTAATTGTAAATAGGGCAGCATCAATCTTCGCGGGGATTTTCCTCTGCAGCCTGAAATCCAACTCAAGTTTTTGCAGTAAATTCTCGAACTCTCCCGAACGGATATTGACGGTTTGGCAGTGCAGACTGCGATGCAGCGGCAGCGACCAGCTTGTGATATCATACGGTTGAATGATTTCACCGCCGGGCGTATAGTGCCGCACCGGAAAAATCTGCTTTTCCATCACCTCTTTGATAAAGGCCCTGTACGGCTGGGCCAGCGGGATAACAATATCACCCTTTTGATACTCGAATTCGCCGAGACGATAGGGGCTGGTGAGATGATAAACATCAACGCCGTGTTCACGCAGCAGATTCACGACAGGAACCAGTTCGCTCTGATCGTGTTGTTTGAGCGGCAAGATGAAGTAAATCGGCGCTTCCGTCCTGCCCTTTGCGACTTCCCGGACACAGAGGTCATTGCGGAATTTCAGGATGCTTTCCCGGTACAGCGAAGCGGTTTTCAGGAGGGAGAGGAGCGAGGCGCGTTCGTACTCCACAATGTTGGACAAACGCCACCAGCCGCCCGGCCAGGGCAGCGGCATATTGATGCTCTTTTTGTATTCGGATAAGCCCTTGCCGTAGCCGCGTAATTCGTTGGGTTCGATGAAGACCGGTGAGGCGATATTCACTCCGGCGCATTCCGTGAGTAGGCCGATGACGTTTTTCCAGATGCAGGTGGTTGTCGAGCCGGGCCAGTAATCGTCGAAAAGATAGTTGCGTGAGACTCCCGCCAGGCCGGCGGCGGTCATATCATTGATGATGTTAGAGCCGATAATACCGGTCCAGTTCCAGAGCCCGGCGTCGATATTTTCGGCGATCGGATCGTGGGAAGGCGGCACGTAATAGCGGGCCGATCCCGATCCCATCTGGTGTTTTTCGATCAAAATCTGCGGAAACCACTCAGTGCTGAATAGTTTAGAAATGGCCCGGTTATCGGCCTGGCTCAGGGTGATAAAATCACGATTGTTGTCATGCCCGGTGTATTTGTGGTAGATGCCGGGCATCCCGCAGCCTTCGTATCTCGTGTCTTTGTATTTCTTGTAGTGCTCGACGACCATGTCCATACCGTCGGGATTATGGCATGGTACGAGCATGAAGACAACATCCTCCATTTGGGATAATGTCCGGGGATCCGCGGTCGTGACCAATTCATGGGCGATGATGGGTGCGGCCTGGGACGGACCGATTTCGGTGGAGTGCATTGAGAGCGTGATCATGACGAATACCCTGGCGTCCCGGATCAGCACCTCCCGCTCGGAATCGGGGATATCCGGGTCGAGGGCCAGCCGGCGGTTGCTTTCCCGCAGGACGATCAGGTTGCGGATATTATTCGGTGTGGAAATGAAAGCTACATACATGGGTTTATCCATGGGCGAACGGCCGAATTCGAAGAGCTGCAGCCGGTCGGAGGCTTCATCCAATTTCTGGAAGTACTGGATCAGATTCTCATAGTCGAAAAGCATACGGTCCGTGCCGGGTACAAAACCAAAATGTTCTTCCGGCGTGGGAATCGTCGTTCCGGCCTGGGCGAACGCGGCCGCAGGTGGATTCAGGCAGCCCAGTAGAAGCCCAAGGAAGAGGGTCGTCAGGTGGATCGATTTTTTCATCTAAAACCTCATTTCGACCTGCAAGCCCATGCCAGTCGGAACCGATCTCAAACCGGGATGGGTGCTCTTTTTCTTAAATCTATCCGGGAATCCGGTTTTTGCAAATCAAATTTAGAATAATTTTTGGAAACGCCGTACAGCATCAATGGATTGAATGATGGAAATCCCTAAAAAGATTCCGTACGGATGTAAAAAGTTGCTTTCAGAGGTTTTCGTGTGAAGCGGTTTTCAACCGGATAATCTGCTTCCCACCAGTCAGTCGTTGAGTAATTCGCTGACGGTCCGGAGAAACTCGTTGAAATGCTATGGTTTGCGGATGGAGTTGTAGCGGTGGATTTTCCTGGATGAGTCGAGCATGTGAAAATCCGGCTGCCGCGGTTGTTTCGGGAGTTGCGCTATATCTTGATTCAGATTGCGCATAATTGTCTACCTGGCTATTTTCATGCCGCTCGGTGATCGGGTTTTGAATTTTTGCAGGATCTCCGGGATATCCTCGAAATTCTGCGCCAGGTCGATGAAATAATCCGAACCGGCTTCGGTCAGTAAATTCTGGTAGACCGGATCCGAAAACTCGACCAACGAGATGATTTGACACTTCGGCGAAATGGTTTTCAGAACACGAATAGTCTCCAGGATACTGCCACGCAGGAAGTAAGTGTTGAGAATGATGATTTCCGGTTTCATTCGATACGCATCGATCAGGATGTTGTCTAAGGAACTGATACGCCGGATTTCATCGACATGGTCGGTGGCATGACCGATCAACCTTTTAACCCGCTCGTATGTGATTTCCGATTCATCGAAGAGGAGAATTTTCATCTTGGTTTCCTTGGTATAAGGCAGAAGTGGGTTTACGTAACTAATTTCTGCCGTGTTGTTGATCATGTCAATTTCCCTTCACTATTCACCTTTAATATAGGAAGAGGTTGTATCTACCGCTATCGCCATATCGATGAAGCTTGTGTCGAAAAAAGAGGACTCTTGTCGAATTTCTTCGACAAGAGCGGCCTGTGCTTTATTACGGAACAGGCGTGGGATGAAGGGGGTAATCATAGCGGTGTTACTGATAACGTACGGAGGGTTTCAATAGCGGATTCAAATTCAGTGGTTTTATCATAAAAATGGACGACACCGTAATGTTGTGCCATTTCACGAAATGGTGGGGCGGGATAATTGGTGATCATGAGGACTTCCGGCTTGTAGCTGCTGCTACGAATTTGCTCCAGAACATTGAAGCCGTTCCCATCCGGGAGTTCCACATCCAGCAGGATGCAGTCCGGGTGGTTGCTTTCGATAAAGGCCACCGCATCCCGAACGGACGCGGCCTCACCGATGACGGTGGTGTGGGGCAACGACCCGAGCAGGCGTTTAAAACTTTTTCGGAACTGGGCAGAATCATCGATAATATACAGTTTTAGCATTCGAACCTCGTTATGTGAATTCTAGAGATTCCGAAGCAAAGCTGCTATCAGTGAAAGGATGTATTTGGTGTCGCTGTCTGCATGAAGCGAATGTAGCGGTGCAGCTATACGGGATATTTGCGGCAATAACAAAATGCGGTGACTGGGGAAAGTAGGCAGGTTCCGGAGCTTAGTCGATCAGTCCGTTGTTGACGGCATAGAGGATCATTTCAGCTGTTGAGTGGACATGCAGCTTTTCGGCAATCCGCTGCCGGTAGGTACTGACCGTGCTGGGACTGAGGGAGAGAGTTGTCGCGATGTCTCCGATGGATCTGCCTTTGGCCAGCATATGCAGTACCTGGAATTCGCGATCGGAGAGGGATTCATGCGGTAATTGGTCCTTCCGGCCGCCGAGGTTGGCCGCCAGCTGTTCGGCGACGTTCTGGCTGATGTAGAGACGGCCGTCAATGATTTTGCGAATCGCGCGGATTAATTCTTCCGGGGCCGTTTCCTTGGTCAGATAGCCGGAGGCGCCGGCTTTAAGGGCGCGCAGGGCATAGCTTTCTTCATCATGCATGCTCAGGATCAGGACTTTGATATCCGGAAAGCGCAACCGGATGTCGCCCAGCAGGTCCAGACCGCTTTTACCGGGCATCGTAATGTCCAGTACGATAATATCACAACATTGATGTTCGAGGTACTCGAGAGCTTCGAAAGCATCCTTGGCTTCACCGACGACAAGCATGTCGGATTCGGAACTCAGGATTTTTTTAAACCCTTCCCGGATTAGGATGTGATCATCGGCAATGAGGACTTTGATCATGATTGGCTGTATATTTACGAAAATGCTTTTAAAGAATCAATCATTTTTCATTTTCCGTAAAAAGTTTAATCCAGCGGCAACCTGAGAATAAGTTCCGTACCCCGACCCGGCTGGCTGTGGATCGCGAGTTCGCCGCCCAGTAAAATCGCGCGCTCTTTCATTCCGATAATGCCGAAGCTGTCGCTTCGGTTCTGGACTTCCGGATTCATTCCCTTGCCGTCGTCCGAAATCGAAAGAATCAGGATGCTCTGAGACACGCTGAGCCGGATCTCGGCCCGGCTGGCCCGGGCATGGCGGGAAATGTTGGACAGGGCTTCCTGAAAAATGCGGTAGATCGCCAGTGAAGAATCAGTCGGGATCTCGGAGAGAGTCTTCGGGTATGAAAAATGAACAGCCGTTCCGGCGGTGGTTCCGAAATCTGCAGAATAACGCCGCATGGCCTCGATTAAGCCCAGGGTTTCAAGTGTCTCGGGCCTCAACCGGTGAATCAGGGCTCTGATCTGCCGGATGGTCGAATCGATTAATTCCTTCATCGCCTGGATATCGGCGCTGGCGCGTTGCATATCGTCGGGCTGTAATTTTCCGGCGAATTCCTTAGCGAAAATGGACAGGTCGATTTTAAGGGCGGTCATGATCTGGGCGATTTCATCGTGGATTTCGCGCGCGATGGCCTTGCGTTCATCTTCCCGTACGGTCTGAAGGTGACCGGCCAGGGCGCGTAGGCGTCTTTCGGAATCCTGTAATTTCTCAAGGGACCGGGATCGCTCGGTGATATCCTGAACCGTGGAAATCATCAGGTTCTGCTCGGGAAGGGGAATATTCTTGGCCGCAATTATCGCCAGGCTGCCGTTCTGGCGAGTCACTTTAAAACCTTCCCACTGCATCCGTTGGGGATCGCCGGATCGAATATCAGCCATGACCCGGGTTTGCAGTTTTTTGCGATATTCCGGGTCCGGATAAACATACTTGAAGAAGTTCTCAACATCTTTAATAATTTCTCCCGGCCAGCCGTAAATTTTTTCAAATTGTTCGTTCATATAAGTCGCAGCGCCCGAGTCGATATTATTCACCGCCAGCCCGATGGGCAGATTATCGAGAATCGTCTGAATATATTCGTTGCGTTTTTTTAGATTATCTTCATTCTGTTTCCGTTCCGTAATATCCTGTATAGTGCCGACTACTTTGATGATTTTGTCTTCCTCGTACACCGGCTGTCCGGAGGTACGGATCCAGATTTTCCGGCCCCTGGCTGTTTTGAAGGGGAATTCCAGATCGTACGGCGTTCCTTCCCGGCAACATTTTTCAAAAGCCTGCCGGATTGCCTCGCGATCTTCGGGATGGTAGCGTTCAATACTGCGTGTAATATGTTCCTGGGAACCCGGAGGGAACTGGTTTTTGTCATATCCATGAATGCGATAGGTTTCGTCGGTCCAGAATATTTTCCGGGATTCCACGTCATATTCCCAGCCGCCAACCTTAGCGATTTTCTGGGAAGCGGCCAGCATGGATTCGCTCTGCTGCAGCGCGAGTTTGGCCAGATGCTGTTTGCTGATGTCCTGGAAAACCACCGCGAATTTAAGTGGTTCCGGAGAATAGGCGATTCCTTCGTAGTAGTGATTCAGTTCGGCTGAAAAATTCTGGAACGATCGCGGGTTACCACTCAGGGCAACTTCCCCGTAGAGCTCGATCCAGTAAGGCTCGGTGCCCGGCAGGATTTCCAGTACGGTTTTATCGATGATCTGATCCCGGCGGAGTCCGGTAAGTTTTTCGAAGGCGGGATTGACCGTGATAAAGCGATAATCGACCGGCTTGCCGCTGTCATCCAGAATGATCTCATGCAGGGCAAAGGCGTCCAGCATCGTGTCAAAGAGTTGGCGGTACTGTTTTTCACTGTTTTTCAGGGCGATCTCGAAGACCTTGATATCGGAGATATCCCGGGTTGTGGCCAAAATCAGCGGATTGCCATCTTTATCCAGAAAGGACTTTGATAGAGTCTGGACCCACCGGTAGCGGCCATCTTTCTGATGGATGCGGTAATCGATCGGGGCGGATTTCCCGGTTCCGGATAGATTCCCAGCGTGATGCTTTTGAATAACGGGAATATCGTCTGGGTGGAAGAATTCATAACTGTCCCGGCCGATCAATTCTTTGGAGGAAAATCCCGTGATGTGCTGACTGGCCGGTGAAGCATAGATATATTTGCCTTCCTGATCATGCAATGAGATCATATCGTGAGAATTGTCAGCCAAGAGCCGGTAGCGCTCCTCGCTTTCCCGAATGGATTCCTCCATGCCTTTGCGCTCGCTGATATCGACATTGGTTCCCACGATGCGCAGCGGTTTCCCGTCCGGAGCGCGTTTAACGACTTTGCTGCGGGACAGGATCCAGCGCCATTCGTTATTCTTGGCTCTGAACCGGAGTTCCTCCGAGGAATGCTGCTTTTCGCCGACGATCGATTCACTCAACTGGATGGCCGATTTTTGGCGGTCATCCGGATGCAGAAGATCGAAATAACTTGTCAGAGACTGGGGAAATTCGTGTGGTTCATATCCCAACATGGTGAAGAAGGTTGGATTGAAGTAAACGGTTTTTCCTTCGAGGTTCCAGTCGAAGATTCCGTCATTTGTGGCTTCGGTGACCAAGCGGAGACGTTCTTCGCTCTCCCGTAATTTCATTTCGGTATGCATTCGGTCTTTTATATCATAGGTCATCAGGAGCAGATGCTTGGCCCCTTTGTAGCGAACGGGAGTCATCAGGGCTTCGTACCAGACTTCCGTACCGAGTGTATTGATGGCATGCACTTCCTTCCTGACCGGATCTCCGCTATTCAGGGCTTCTTCGGCGGCATCCAGCATCCCGGCCTTTTTCCATGATTCCAGTTCACGGAAGTTCAGACTGATCAGTTTTTCATAATCGCCACCGCCCAGGGCAACTCCCGCCGGATTGACCAGGATCGTTTGACCAGCTTCCTTGTACATCCAGATGCCCACCGGGGACGTTTCGATAATCATCTGATTTAGATTGTAAGCATCCTGGAATTGCTGTTCCGCCAGCCTGCGCGCCTCGGATTCCGTGGAAAGGTCTTTGAGTATATTCAGCGTTGCGTTACGGCTTGCGATCAGTTCTTGCTCTGCCCGTTTTTGTTCCGTGATGTCCACGATGGAGGCAATCGCGTAGAGCGGTTTTCCGGCGTCGTCGCGGATCGTATTGGAATACAAATGAATCCAGACGGGATGTCCGTCTTTATGGATGCAGCGCTTTTCGAAGTCGAAATTATCACGTTTCCCGGACGCGACATCGTTAAAGAATTTTTCATCAAGGGGCAGATCCTCCGCTAAGGTAATGTTGCGAATGTTCCGACCAATCAATTCATCCCGGTGATACCCGAGAATTTCACAGAAGCGCTGATTGGGATTAATAAACATTCCGTCCGGTCCGATCTCGGCGATCCCGACGGCGGCCTGGTTGAAGATCGTATTTATGCGCTGTTCGCTGCGCGTTAATTTTTCTTCGGCTTTGATCGTCGCGCTGATATCTTCGATAGTGGCCGCCACGGCCTGGAAATTCCCCGCTTGGTCCAGGATGGGGGCCGCGTTTATGGACAGGTATACGATCTTACCGTCCGGCCACCGGATCGCATGACGGATGTCCGTCACCGCTTTCCGGGTTTGACTTACCAGAGCGAAGGGAAGTTTCTCGGCGGGGAACTCGCCTCCCTTGAGGTCCGTGATGGTCCACAGGGGATCGTTATACTTTCGCGAAGTGATTTCATCCTTCTGCAGTCCCAGTATTTTTTCGGCCCGAAGGTTGGCATAGACAATTTTACCGGACGGATTTAAGATGGTCATTCCGGCCCTAGTCGTATCGCTCAGGCTTTCGAGCACCTGTTCAGCCGTGATGTTAATGTGTAGCAAGGGATTGAATTTCTGCATGAATACACCTCTGAGAATGGTAAAGGGATTCTATGGATTAAAGTAAATCTTTGGGAGAGCGGACGGATAAAACGGCCCGAACCAATCCGATTTTTGAGATGACATACTCTTTCATTACGCACCAAAGGTTAGGATTATTTTAAGTACGGATTAGTCAATTCGCAAGTAAAGTCTTGGGCGGATTCTGTACTTCTGCCGCATTTGAAGGCTATGATTCATCTTGATATTTGCCATATCGGATGTAAATTATCACGAAAAGGGGAGCGATCAGAACGTTACAGCGGCCGATTATCCGATCCGTGGAAGCACCGGACCGCAGGCCGGTCGGCATAGAAACCGAAGTCCGGGAGTAGGATGGATTCGATTAAATCACGACGAACGTTTTGCGATCTGACCGTCATCCTGTCATGCTGGATGCTGGTCGGATGCAATCTAACGGGTCCCGCTGAGACGCCGGATGAAGCGGATACTGAAATGATCTTTGTGAATGTTCCCGCCGGAAAATTCAGAGCCGGCATGTACGCCCGCGAAGATTCGCTCGATCATGCTTTCGAAATCGCCAAGTACGAAGTGACCAATGTCCAGTATACGCTGTTCCTGGAGCAGGCCTATGCCCGGGGCGAGATCAGCGTCGAGGATACGGTCGTGACCGGCTATTACGCCGGGGATGAACACTGGCCTGCCGGAGACCGTATTTTCAAAATCGTGAATACGCCGCAGAGCGGGATTCACTTCGCGAACGGCAAATTTCATGCGGATGAGCGATTGGCCAATCATCCCGTTGCGCTGGTTACATGGTACGGCGCGGAGGCGTTTGCCGGTTTTTACGGCTTCCGGCTTCCGCAGGAGAATGAGTGGGAAAAGGCCGCGCGCGGCAATTCGACGCGAGACTACCCCTGGGGCAATACGATCAGCGGACAGAGAGCCAATTATTTCGACAGCGGCGACCCGTTCGACAACGGCAGTAGTCCGGTAGGATATTATAACGGGGATGAGCACGACGGTTTTCAGACCCTGGATGGCGCCTCACCCTTCGGGGCCTATGATATGGCCGGGAATGTCTGGGAGTGGCTCGGCGAATTTGCAGGTACATCGTCGTACCGTATTATTAAAAGCGGATCGTGGGCCGGGGCCGGCGGGCGGCTGCGCTGCTGGGATAAAAGTCTTCATTTTCCCGACGAAAAATATACATCGTTCGGTTTCCGGGTCGTGAGGATACCCTAGCGATCCGTACTCAGTGATCTTCGTTTCTTCTCTTCAGGATGTTCTCATATTGATCCGGGTAAAGTTTTTGGAGGCATTCCTGACACAATCCGTGCGTAAATTTAGCGTCCGAATGTTGGCTGAGATAGGCCTCCACTTCCTGCCAGTAGCCGCGATCGTCGCGGATCTTTTTACAGGAAGCGCAGATCGGGATCAGGCCGTTGAGCGTTTTCACTTTATTGAGCGCATTCTGCAGTTCCGCGATCATCGCTTTACGTTCTTCGGAAAGACGAATCTGCGC
>Ga0265594_1002006_pt1 | contig 15109 bp, 21 predicted proteins | sample saktaG_11_FD_190147 | JGI IMG/M metagenome (GOLD analysis project Ga0265594, IMG submission 190147) | Saline water microbial communities from Sakinaw Lake, British Columbia, Canada - sak_2011_5_24_80m | ecosystem: Environmental > Aquatic > Non-marine Saline and Alkaline > Saline ... | reverse complement strand
AATTGCATTTCTTGGATTTTATTGTTGTCTGCCATTTATCTTAATAAACCTCACTCGGCTTTTACTTTTTTTACTTTGGTTCTTGGCTTATAGAAGATTTTACTTCCACAAAAAGGGCATACAAATCTTTTATCAAGGTTAGTACTAGTAACCTTTTTCCCGCATTTGAAACATTTATAGTTTGCCATTTTAATCTAAATGATAAGTTCCTGCAGCAAATTTCTTATCACATTTGGAACATTTCCATATTCCGTTAGATAATCTTTTTGCTCCTAACTTTTCGCAAAAAGGACATTTTTGCTTTACTCTTTGTTTTGATTCTACTTTAACTAATTTTACCCTCGTTCTCTTTCCATATCTTGCGCCAAAACGTCCTGCTGCTTTTGATTTTTTTGATTTTGAAGTCATTTTAATATAAATGGGGCTGCCCGGATTTGAACCGGGGTCACCAAGTCCCAAACCTGGAAGCTTAACCAAACTGGCCCACAGCCCCTTAGAAATTAAGAGCCATAGGAATTTATAAAGCTATTTCTTTTCTTCTGGTTTCTCTTCTGTTGGTGCTTCTGCAGTAGCTTCATCTTTCTTTTCTGCTTCAGCTTCCTTAGCTGCTTTTTCTTGTTTGATTATTTTATCTTGTTCTTCTCTAACTTCTTCAAAATGTTTTTTTAATTCTGCTTTCTTTTCTTCAGAAGTTTCTGTAATTTCTTCTTGAATTTGTTTGTCATATTTTCCTTCAGTTATTTCTTGTTCAAATTCCTTTGCAGATTTATTTTCTATTAATATTCCTAAACTTACGCATGTTCCAACAACAGATTTAACAGCTGACTTAAGGTCATTAGCTAATAAATTTTGAATTTTTGTTTTAGATACTGAGATTATTTGTTCTATTGAAGCATTTGCAACTTGAAGCTTTTTCTGCTCTCCAGATCCTTTTTCAATGCCTAATTCTTTTTTTAATAATTCTGAAACAGGTGGAGAGAAAACTTGTACAGTAAATTCTTTTGTAGTGGGATTAACATCTAGTTCTACTGGTACTTTTAATCCTTTCATGTCTTTTGTAGATTCATTGACTTTGGAAATTATTTCGCCTACATTTATTCCTAAAGGACCTATTTTTTGACTAAGTGCTGGTCCTGGTTTCATGTCTCCGCCTTCAGCCAAGAGTTTTATTATCATATTCTAATTATTGTTGGACAATTTAATTTATTTTCTAAATATGTTCTTCTTGAAATCAATTTTAATTGTTCTAAATGAATACTATTATATTTAAAAGATTCAAGTTTTTCTGAATCTGCTTTATTTTCTTCTAAGTAATCTCTCATTTCCTCTGCATTTTTTGTCAGTTTTCTATCAACCATGCTTAGTTTAATCTGATAATATATACTTCCTATTAAATTATTCATCTTCATCTTCTCCTTCTTCTCTTCTTATTACTTTAACATTGTCTAATTTAATTGTAACTGGTAATGGAACAACTGCTCCAAGCAAACTAACTACTACTTCTCCTTTTTGTTTGTCAATTCTTAAAACCTTTGCTTTTTCTTTTTTGAAAGGTTCTGAAAGAATCTCAACTAAATCTCCATCTTTAATTGTTATAGAAGTTGTGGAAGGTTCTATCATATTTTTTATTTCTTCATAACCTATTGTTTTCCCAATAATTCCTTTAACATAGGGTAAATTAAAAACAGATTCTTCTGCTGAATCTCTGTCTTCTGCTTCTAAAAGAATATACCCTCTTAATCCGTGAGGACGTGAAACAGAATATGCATTAATATTCTTTTTTTCAATTCTATCAGAGATCATATCTACTGCTCTCTCTTCTTTGTTTGTTGTTACCTTAATAATAAATATCATTTGTATCTGGTTCCATCTACCCCTTAAATATTTAGGAATAGATATAATTAGTTGATAATTTGAGTTTATAAAATTATTGTTATTAGACAAATGCTTTCATAATCATTGAAATTAAGAATCCTAACAAACCTAAGATTGCAATTCCAATTGCAGACACTTTTGTAATCTGTTCAAATTCCTTTTTTGTTGGCTTTTTTAAAGTGTGCCAAACACGTCTACATTTTATTAAAAATGATTTTGTTTTTGTGAATGTTTTCATAATTGAAAGAAATATCTAGGGTTTTTAAGGTTTATTCAAAAAACTCAATTCCTAATTCATCCTCTATCTCACCATGCCTTATAGATTCTAAAGACTCTCCGTGCCCAAGAATTTGCGCGCTTTTAACACCTGTAACTATTAATAAAACTCTAATTGATTTCTCCATATCATCTGCAATCTGTGCTCCTCCAATCAGTTTTGCATTTGGATCTAATCTATCTCCTATTGTTTCAATTATTAACTTATATTCATCAAGACTCATATCAGGTCCTCCGATAACATTTACTAAAGCACCACTTGCATCTGAAATATCAACATCTAAAAGAGGGTTTTGAATTGCTTTTTCAACAGCTTCAATTGCTCTTTGGCCACTATCTGATTCCCCCATTCCAATTAATGAAACCCCCCCATCACGCATTACAGCTCTTACATCTGCAAAATCCAAATTAACAAGCCCATTTGTTGTTACAAGTTCTGTTATTCCTTTAACTGCGTTTGTTAGAATCTCGTCTGCAATCTTAAATGCAGTATGTAGAGGTAATTCAGGTGCTAATTCTAAAAGTTTATCATTAGGAATTACTATTAAAGTATCAACAACTGCTTCCATTCTTTCTAAACCATCTGATGCATTTTCTAATCTTTTTCTTCCTTCAATTGTAAAAGGTAGAGTTACAACCCCTATTGTTAAAGCACCTTGCTTTTTTGCCAAACCTGCAACAACCGGAGCTGCTCCTGTACCTGTTCCTCCCCCTAAACCACATGTTATAAATATCATATCGCTTCCTGAAATCTTCTTTTTTATTTCTGTTTCTGATTCTCTTGCTGCTTCTGCACCAACTTTTGGATTACTTCCTGCTCCTAAACCTTGAGTTAATTCTCTTCCAATAAGAATCTTTTGATCTGCATTAGTATATAATAAATCTTGAGCGTCTGTATTAATAGCAATAAGTTCTCCTCCTTTAATCCCTATTTCCCTCATTCTGCTTAAAGAATTTCCTCCTCCCCCACCAACACCAACAACTTTTATCTTTGCTGTTTGCTTCTTTAATAACTCTGCTAATTCTTGATCAATAGACCTTAATTCTGGTGATAGGTCTGAATGAACTTCTTGAGAAATATTTCTTTCGCCTGAAGTGTAAATATCATCCATATCTAAAAGAGTTTGTAATGCTTTATAAGAATTATTGTGGTAAATTCACTAATTCTTTTAATATAAATTAAAATGCTCGCAGACGTAGTCTTTCGCATAAAGAATTATTATGATTTTTTAGGATGATTAAATTTTTATAGGAGTTCTTATTAGTTAATTTATGGGAAAAAAGGTTGGTTTTATATTCTTAATTCTGGCTTTTGTAGTTTTCTTTTTCGAAAAGTTTAATTCTACAGGGAATGTTGCAAGAGAGAATTTTAACATAAGTTTTCTCCCTCTGAATTTAATTACAATTGGTCTTTTGTTAGCTTCAATCTTAATTTTTACAAGCAAAAAGAGTTTAGATTACCTCTTAATTCCAGATGGTTCTGAAAAAATGTTACGGCAAAAGGGGCAAATTGCTGCAGAAGAATTTGAAAAAAGAGGGGGAAATATAAAAAAAATATACATTATGAAAGGCAAAGACAGCGAAGAAGATATTCTTGAATTGGGAAAGATGTTAAAAGGGGGGGAAAGAGTGGGGATTGTAACCTTTCCAGAACATTATTTAGAATATAGGGAATTAATTAGAAAAGCAAAAAGAGATGGTAAATTCCCAAAATTTGTAAAAGTTAAAAAAGTAAATAGCCGAAAACCTGGAAAAGACTCCTCGGAAAAATGGTATAATTTTAGAGAATCTGTTTATGGACACCTTGGTTTGTGGGAAGAAAAGTTGAAAAAGAGAAAATTAGATTATGTTGAAAATAGAAACGAAGATTTTTATATAAAATTTAAAAATGTAATTAAAAAAATTATTGGATTATGACTAACCTTTTGGATAATTAATCTTTCTTCTCTTTCTCTTTTATCTCTTTAACTTCTAAATCTAAATTGAGCATTTCCTTAAATTTCTCTTTAAACATCTCAATAAATTGTTTCATTGGCTTTTCCACCTCAATAACCAGGTTCTTATCTTTTATCTCAAATTTCAAATCTCTCTTAAATAAGAACTCTATTAATGCTTTTGCCTTCTCATTTATATCTTCAACTCTTTTCAAAACCTTTACCTTATATTCAACATCTTTTCCTGCAACTGGATTATTAAAATCAACCATTACTCTTCCTCCTGTAGCAGTTAGTATTTTTCCTATTCTTCCATCAAAATTAAACATAATCCCTGGAACAGGATTTATTTTTTGTTCCATGAAGATCTTCATAGGCATCATCTTCACTAAGTTTGCATCCCTCTTTCCAAATGCTTTTTCTGAAGATAATTCAATTTTATACTCTCCGATTTCTTTTCCTATTAAAAAATCTTCAATTCCCTGGAGAAACATGCCTTCTCCTAAACAAAAAGTAAAAGGTTTGAGTTCTGTTTGAATGTCTCTTCCTTTTAAATCTTCTTTAATATTTGAATCAAAAATGTCTCCATCTTTTACTTTTGCAGTAAATTCTATTTCAATAAAGTCTTTTTTCTGAAGTTTCATCTAATTTCCTAAGTAAAAATGTTTATAAATCTATTTTTTTTGAATGTATTATGGTTTTAAAAATTATTAATGCCACTGAAGCAAAAGTAGGTACAAATATAATTGTAGAAGGCGTGCCTTGTACTGTAAAGAGTATTGATATTAGTAAGACTGGTAAACATGGACATGCTAAATGTAGAATAGAAGCTGTGGGAATAATCACAGGACAAAAGAAAGTTTTTGTTATTCCTGGACATGACAGATTAGAAGTCCCATTAGTTGATAAAAGAAAGGGGCAAGTACTTTCGACAGGAGACCATATTAGTGTTATGGACTTAGAAAGTTTTGAAACATTGAACATACCTTGTTCAGATGAGATTAGGTCGGAATTAGAAGTAAATTCAAATGTAGAATATTGGGATATTGAAGGTGAGAAAATAGCAAAAAGAAAACTTTAATAAGTTTTCATTCGCTCGTCTCTGACGGGCCAAACGAAAGGAAAATATAATCATGGCAAAGATAAAAGAAGCACAAGATAGAATATTTAAGAACATATTTGTTTGCAAAAAATGCCAAACAAAAGTTAGATCAGATCCTCAAAAAATTCTCAAAGGAAAAGTTAAATGCAGAAAATGTAAAAAAAGTGCATTTCGTCCTTTAAAGAAAAAGTAGTGATAAAATGAATTTAGCTGTTTATGATTTAATGTTCCTAGCAATTTTTCTAATCTTCTTAGCTGTGTTTTTATATAGAAAAAAAAAGAATATTCAAAGACAAGGACTTTTACTTTTATATAGAGCTAATTGGGGAATAAAGCTTATTAATAAAGTTGGTAAAAAGTATGAAAAATTACTAACAAAATTAAGTTATGTTTCTATTGGGATGGGTTATTTATTAATGATTGGTGTTTTATATCTTATTGGGAAGATCGTTTATATCTATACTACTAATTTGCAATTAGTTCGGGCAATAGCAATTCCGCCCATAATGCCTTTGATTCCATACATTGATAAAATTGTCCCTAATCTTGGTTTACCTCCTTTTTATTTTACATATTGGATTGTAATAATTGCAATAATTGCTGTTACACATGAATTTGCCCACGGTATTTTTGCGTCTTTAAACAAAGTAAAGATTAAGAAAACAGGTTTTGGATTTTTCCCATTTTTTCTTCCTATTTTCTTAGCTGCATTTGTTGAATTGGATGAAAAAAATATGGAAAAGAAAAGTAAATTTTCACAAATGGCTGTATTAGCTGCAGGAACTTTTTCAAATATATTAACTACAATCTTCTTTTTTATAATAATGTGGTTATTCTTTTCTTTATCTTTTGCCCCCACAGGATTAATATTTGATGATTATGCTTATGATGTTGTGGGAATAGAAGGAATTACAATGGTTAATGGAGTGGCAATCACAAATGCTACTTATGAGAAAGTTTCTAATCTAATAAATGAAGAAGGATTAAATAAAATTCAAACAGAGAATCGCAATTATGTCTCCACCAAGGAGTTCCTAGATACTCAAGGAAAAATATACAATTATACTTTTTTATATTATGATTCTCCTGCAATAAATGTGGGATTAGAAGGTGCGATAACAAATATTAATGATGTAAAAATTACTAGTTTAGATATTTTTCAAGTAGAACTTTCAAAATACTCTCCAGGGGATGAAATTATTATAAAAACTATTGTTGAAAAGGATATTAAAAGTTACAACATCATATTAGGAGAAAACCCTAATGAAGAGGGTCCTGGTTATCTAGGGGTTGGATTTAGAGATACATCTAGATCAGGAGTTATGGGAAAAGTTATAGATTTTATGTCTTCATTTAAAAAAATAAATATTCACTATGAATCTAAATTTGAAGCAGCTTGGTTTATTTATAATTTATTATGGTGGCTTGTTTTGATTAGTTTTAGTGTTGCATTAATTAATATGCTCCCTGTAGGAATCTTTGATGGTGGAAGATTCTTTTATCTAACTATTTTAGGATTAACAAAAAGTAAAGCTAAAGCAGAAAAGACATCTAAATTTGTGACTCGGTTCTTCTTATTTTTATTATTGTTGCTTATGGTTTTGTGGGCAATTAGTTTTTTCTAAATCTTGGGAAGATTTAAAACCACTTAAATTTTGTTAAATTATAAATAAGAATGGATTTAACTAACATAACAACTGAAAATAAGACTCCTGGAGGTATTTTATCTAATTATTATTATACTTGTAAGAAATTAATAAATCAGGAACACCCCAAAGCAAGAATTAAAAGAATCATAAATATATTTAATCCTTGGGGAGAAAATCCAGGATTCTTTGTTGAACATGTCCTTAGCAATTACAAAGTCCACTATGTTCTTGAAGAAGATGGAAAAATTATTGACCCTTTTTTATTAAAAGAGGGCTTAATACCTAAGGAAGATTATTTACAAAGATATTATAAAAATAGCCAGGCATTAAAGATAGTATAAATTTGCAAAGATGATCCCTGAAAAAATAAAACAAACTTTGAAAAAGCAACACTATAAATTAGTTGGGAAACATTCTGCAATTCAAATTTGTAGGTGGACAAAAAATTCTCTTAGAGATGAAGGAGTTTGTTTTAAAGAACAGTTTTATGGAATAAAAGCTCATTTGTGCTGTCAAATGACTCCTGCTGTAATGTGGTGTCCTAATAGATGTGTGCATTGTTGGAGAGCAACTGAATTAACAATAGGAGATAAAATGGAAGGAAAAACTAATTCTCCAAAGGAAATTGTTGATGAGTGTATTCAAGCACAAAAAAAATTATTAGAAGGGTTTAAGATTCTTCCAGAAACTAAACATAAAACAGTTAGTAAAGTAAATATGAAAAAATGGCAAGAAGCTCAAGAACCAATGCATTTCTCTATATCTCTTTCAGGAGAACCAACTATTTATCCCCAGATAGGCGAGCTTATAACTGAAATCAGAAGTAGAAGTAAAACAAGTTTCCTCGTTACTAATGGTTTATATCCTGAAAAAATAAAAGAACTTAAAGATAAAAAACAGCTTCCAACTCAATTAACTATTTCTGTTAATTCTCCAAACGAGGACTTGTATATTAAATTCCATAGAAGTTCTATAAAAAATGCTTGGGATAAATTAAATGAAACATTAGAAATCTTATCTGAATTAAAATCAAGAACAGTTGTTAGAATGAACTTAGTTAAAAATCTAAATATGGAAAATGAACATGTTAAAGAATATGCAGAATTAATTAAAAAAGCAAACCCAAAATTTGTGCATGTTAAAGGATTTATGAGTGTTGGCTCTGCAAGACAAAGGCTGGGATATGAAAGAATGCCCACAAATAAAGAGATGATGGATTTTGTAAACAAGTTGACAAAAGAAACAGGATTAAACTTGTTAGATAAACATGAAAGAAGTCGTGCTTATGTTTTAGGAAAAAATAAATCAGATATGAAGATTAAAAAGAGCGAGATTTGATTACAAATCAATAACTCCTTCCTTAGTCAAAGCAGCTAAACGAATTCCAACTGGTAAATTAATCAATGCTGATATTAATGCCATGTGTTCTTTACCATCTCCAGAAGCAAGAGATATTGCAACTTCTGTTCCATTAATCTTTCCTTTTATTTTTTGTGAAAAATCTTCTTTAAGGTCTTTTAATTTTTTATCTAAATCAACTTTGATAAACTCAAATTTTTTATCATGTTTAAAATCTTTTGCAAAATCACTTCCAATAAGAATTACATTATCCCATTCTCCATGAGTCATTAATCCAGAAACTTGCCCCCATGTTCCTTTTCCAGTTGATAGTAAAGCTAGAAGTTCCATTTATTTTTTATTCTCCTTTTGCCTTTCTGCATTTTGATATTCTAACTGAAGAGGGTTTTCTGTTTGATATTTTTTAAGCCATTCTTCAATTTTTCCATTTTCTTCGGCATTAGGAAAATTGCCCAGAAGAGTTTCTAATTTATCTATTTTTCTTTTTTTATTCTCTATATTTACTTCTGTAGATACCTTTTGTTCTGTAAAATAATTCTTAACTTTTTCCCCCACTTTTGTTATTATTTCTTCAACAGATTTACAATTCTTGCAGAATTCCCCTAATTTCTCATTTTTAGCATAATAGGCTCCATTAATGGACGAGTCATAACCTGAAGATTCTATTAACTCTATCTTTCCTAAGAAGGGAACAGAATATTCTTTTACTAAAAAGCTCATATTAAACAAATATGCTTTTGGTTTTTAAGGATTATTGTAGTTCATAAGAATCCTTATTTTACCTTTTAATTTTATATTATGGCATATAATACAAATAAATAAAAACTAAAAAACAATAAAAAATTATGGAGAAGACACTTCCAAAATCCAGATTCCCAAAAGATTACAAACCAAACCCTGCTAATTTAGCTGCAGGAAGATATGGTACAAAAGAGATGATAGATCTTTGGGGAGATGAAAAAACCTTTGAATATGGCCTAAAAGTTCAAGGTCAAGCAGCTTTAACTCTTTCTTCTTTATATCCAGATATAATCCCAAAAAAATATGCTGAAGAAATATATGAAAAGGCTTCTCTTAAATACATTGATCCAAATAGAATAAGAGAAATAGAAGAAGAAACAGGACATGATATTATTGCGTTAAACAAATCTTTAGAAGAAAAAGTAAGCAAAGAAGCGGGAATACACATCAATAAAGCAAAAACAAGTGCAGATACAACCCAACCAGCAAAAGCACTTCAATTAAAAAAATCTCTTGAGGTGATTATAAATTCAATAGAAAACTTAAGAGATATTTTAATAGAAAAATCTTTAGAATGGATTGACATTCCACATATGGACCAAACTCATTTGTATGATGCATTACCCACAGTTGCCGGAAGGCCTTTAAGCCATTATGCAGAAATGCTTCAATCAAATTTAAAATTTATGAAATTTGTTTATGAAAATTCTGTAATTGGTAAGTGGGCTGATGCAACAGGGAATCACCATTCTGCAACAGCTTTAGAAATAGATGGACTTATGTTACAAAAAGAATATTGTAAAAATCTTGGAATTAATTTCATGGATGCGCCTGCTCAAGTTCCAGGTTTAGAATTTGAAGCAGATATTACCTATGCCATGGCAAGGACAGGAGAAACATTAAATAATATAGCAAGATATCTTGAACAAGGAAGAGGCGATGATAGGAATATTTTTGTGAATGCAAATCCAAGAAGAAAAAAAGGTTCATCTGCAATGCCTCACAAAGATTCAAAAAATGGAAACCCAACAGCAGAAGAACAAACAATGTCTATAGGAAATTATCTTAGGGGATTAAATGTTACAGGATTATCTAATTGTCAAATGTATTATGGTAGAGATTTATCAGCTTCTTCGAATATGAGACTTAATTTTGAAGATGGATTTAAATTTTTAGACCATGGTATAAGAAGGATTGCGAATATATCTTATTGGATTAAATTAAATGAAGATGTAAGCAAAGAAAGAGTCTTAAGAAGTTTTGGGTGCCCAACAGCCCAACAAGTAATGACTTATTTAACAGATCAAAGAAGAACAAAAAATCCAATGATTCGAAGCGAGGCCCACAATTTAACTGCAAAATTAGCAAAAGAAGCTTGGGATAAAAAAATTCCTTTTGTTGAAGTTGTTTTAGAGAGTGAAGAAGTAACAAACCGGTTAGATGCAGAAACAATTATAAAAATAACAAATCCTCTAGAATATGTTGGAGAAAGTAAAAAAATAGTTGAGATTATTGCAAAAAAATATCATAGAACTAAAACTTTATAAAGCTCAATTATCTCAGAAAAATACCGATTGAACCATATCGTTGCGAGATATTTTCTATGTTCGTGGCGCATAATTTGGGAGGTAAATAGTAAGATGGAACTTAAAGAACAACTAAAGAAAGCCTTAGAAGAATTAAGAAAAGAAAAAGAAAGAAAGTTTGATCAAACACTGGATTTAATTGTAAATCTACAAAAATTTGATACTAAAAAAAGTCAGTTAAATTTTATTATAACTCTTCCTCATAAAATAAAAGACAAAAAGGTTGCAGGTTTCTTAGAAGTAAAAAATAAAGATATAGACACTATTACTTTTGAAGAATTCAAAAAATATACTGATAAAAAGAAATTAAAAGATTTGGTTGGTAAATATGACTTTTTTATTGCTCAAGCAAGTTTAATGCCAAAAGTTGCAACTACTTTTGGAAGGGTGTTAGGTCCTGCTGGAAAAATGCCTTCTCCTCAATTGGGGATTATAATGGATGCTAATGAAAAAGCAATTCTTGATTTGAAAAAGAAAGTTAATAATATTCTAAAGATAAAGATAAAAGAAGCGAGCATTAAAGTTCCTGTAGGAAAATATAGTATGAAAGATGAAGATCTTCTTGAAAATCTTGAGGTAATTTATAATGCACTTATTAAGGAGCTTCCAAGAGATAAAGAAAACATAAAGAATATTGAATTAAAATTCACAATGACTAAACCTCAAAAATTGAAGATAAAATGAAATCTGAAAAAAATATCCCAAAACGAGAACCAAACAAGAAAAATGTAAAAACTGTAGATGAATTAAAGAAGTTGATAGAAACTAAAAAGACAATTCTAATAACTTCTATAAAAAATCTTCCTGCATCTCAATTTCAAGAGATTGGTAAGAAACTCAGGGGGAAAGCTATTGTTAAAGTTCCTAAGAAAAATTTAATTCTTAGAGCATTAGACTCTTCTAGTAAAGAAGCTATTAAAGATCTTAAGGAAAAAGTTGAAGATAGTGTAGCTATTTTATTCTCTGATTTAGATTCTTTTGAATTGGCTGGTGAGTTATTAAATAGTAAAAGCCCTTCAAAAGGAAAAGCAGGTCAAGAAGCTCCTGAAGATATTGAAGTTCCTGCAGGTCCAACTGATTTAATTCCTGGTCCAGCAATAAGTGAACTTGGAGCATTAGGAATTAAAATTCAAATAGAAAAAGGAAAGATAACAATCAAAGAACCAAAAGTAATTGCTAAAGAAGGGGAAAAGATATCTCGAGGTGCTGCAGAACTTATGGGTAAATTAGATATTAAGCCCTTCTCAGTAGGATTTATTCCTTTATGTTCTTTTGATAATGAAGAAGGGAAATTTTATGCAAAACTGAATATTGACCCAGAAGGAACAGTAAAAGAATTAAAAACAGCCTATGGAAAAGCACTTCCTTTTGCAATTGAAATTGGATATTCAAGTGAAGATACAATCAAATTCTTAATTGGAAAAGCAGGATTACATGAAAAAGTATTGGGAAATCTTAAACCTGCAGAAGAAGCAGACCACATTCCTTTGCAAAACACTGAAGAAGAAGCAGTTGAAGAAGAACAAAAAGAAGAAATCAAAAAAGATGAAACAATTCAAACTCCTAAAGAAAATGAGGGAGAGGAAAAATAAATGGAATATATACATGCGGCACTTTTGTTGCACAAACTTGGAAAAGAAGTTAATGAAGAAAATGTGAAAAAAGTTGTTGTAGCTACTGGCGAAGAAGTTGATGAATCAAAAATCAAATCTTTAATCGCTAGTTTGAAAGGCGTTGATATCGCAAAAGAACTAGAAAGTGCTAGTTTAGTTGCTGCTGCTCCTGCACATGGGGCTGAAGCACATGCTGAGGAAAAGAAACCTGAAGCGCCAAAAGAAGAAAAGAAAGAAGCTGCAGCAGAAGGCTTGTCTTCTCTATTCGGTTAAATTTAATTTTTATAGAAGACAGGTCTTAAAACTTAGTTAGTGCTAAATATATTTTACAATATATACTTTTTAATATATATTTTAAGAACTATCTATTAGAACATAACTTTTCTAGCAGAGGTTTGTATTCTTTGCCTTCATCTGTTTCTATCCAATCTTCCATTAGAAGTTTATAATTAAAACTCCCATATGCAACATACAAATGTTTGTCTACAAGTGCGTGACTTTTTCCATTAAGAATCTTTAAAAGAAGATTTTCCTTAATTTTTGGTAAATTGTGAAAATAACTAAAATAGGTTGCTCTACCTTTGCTTTCTAATTCTTTTAATTCAGGATTTATTCCTAAGATAATTGGTGGTTGATTATCCATGGTTTAAAAGGTTAGAGATATTGATTTAAAAAATTATGTGTCTTGAAGAAAAACACGCCCTATGAGATTTCCTTATTTAAATGGAGCTTCTCATTGTAAGTATAACTGAAAGTTCTACGCCCCCACCCCGAATCGAACGGGGATGGCCCGAAGGCCCTCGGTCTCAAGCCGAGTGCAATACCATTATGCGATGGAGGCTTAAAATAAGAACTAATTGAGATGTTTTAAAGTTTTTCCTACAGACCCCAAACCCTGCCTCACACTTGACTAGGCTGTTATTTATTAGAAAAGATAGACACTCAGCCAAATACTCGCTTCCACCAAGATTTCTTGATTATTATAGGTTTATCGTATTCATCAATAATTTCATATTTTATAATTGGTTTATCCTTAAGAATGGGGGCTTTTTCAGAAAGTTCCTTATTAGCTTGATCTAAGGCCATCTCAACTATTGCCCTTGAATATCCTTGATTAATTAAAGCCCATTTTAATGAGTCAGAAGTATATCCTTTTGTTAAATTTTTCTTGAAATAATCTATAATCTTCCTTTTATAATCCAAATTTCCCATAATTTCAGTAGAAAAATATAGTTTAAAAATATGATTATACTAACGTATCCTAATTGGTTTTGACTTGTGAAAAAAGTTAATTGCTGAATTTAATCTTGATTTTGATTCTGCATAAATTGTTATTAATTTTTCTCCTTTTTCTACTTTATCACCAAGTTTATGATAAAGGTATAATCCTGCAGATTTATCCACAGGACAACCTGCAAATCTTGCTGCTACATTTATCTTTTTATTATGAATATCTTTTACTTTCCCTGATTTTTCAGATAAAATATCTTTTTTAAATTGTGCAAATTTTATTTTGCTAAAATCTCCTTCTTGAGCCTTTATAATTTCCTCAAATTTCTTTAAGGCTTTTCCTGATTTAAGAATTTCTTTAGCCATTTCAATTCCTTTTCCTTTTTTAGCTTTTTCTGTCATCTCTAAAAGTTCTCCAGCTAAAAACAAAGATTTTTCTTCTAAATCTTTTGGACCTTCTTTTCCAGGGGTTAGGATATTTAGAATATCCATAAGTTCTAATGCAGGCCCAATTCCATTTCCTATTGGTTGGTTTCCTTTTGTTAAAACAACTTTTATATCTTTTTTAAAATATTTTCCAAGCCTCTCAAATTTCTTCTTTAGATTCAGGGCTTTTCTTTTACTAACTTTTGCATATTTCCCATAAGGAATATCTATCAAGATATATTCACTTCCTACTGCAAGCTTTTTAGACATTATTGATGCAAGTAATTGGGCTTCTGGATCTATCTTTAATACCTTTTCTGTACTGAGAATTTTAGAATCAGCAGGAACCATTCCTAAGGCCCCGCCCCAAACCATACAAGCATTTGTTTTCTTTATTATTTTCTTTAATTCATCAATTGTAAATTCAACTCTTGCTATTGTTTCTATGACGTCTGCTGTTCCTGCAGCACTTGTAATTGATCGTGAAGAGGTCTTTGGCATTGTTAATCCTGCTGCTGCACAAATTGAAACAACTATTGGTGTTGTCCTATTTCCTGGAACCCCCCCAACAGAATGTTTATCAACTACTACTTTCTTCCCTAATCTTAATAAATTCCCAGAATCTAAAATAGCATTAATTAATGCAATTGTTTCTTTAAAATCCATTCCCCTAACATACATTGAAGAAACAAATAAAGATAATTCTGCTTGTGATAAAGAGTTATTGACTATATCCTTAACAATTTCTTTTATTTGATCCGGAGAAAGTTTTTTTCCATCTAATTTATCTTTTATGTAAAAGGTACTTTGAGGAATTGTAGAAAGATTTACATCAACTGGTTGTTCTTTTCTTAACTCCATTCTTTTTTTTATCTCTAAAGAAACAGCAATTTCTCCTGGTCTAACAATCCCTTCAACCGTGTCTACGAGCATGGACATTTCTTTAGGATATCTAGAATAGGTTCTAATTGAAATTCTATCTTTAGAATGGATTCCTATTTTCTCTGCTGTTTTTTTATTTAACATCGCAGTGGGTACTCCAGTAGACCATTTTAAAAATTTAGACTTTAATTTCATTTTAACCTCTTTCTTAAAAATAGTTGGGAAAATCCATTTTTATATTTAACTAAATTATCTATTATTCTCTTGTATAAAAACAGTTGGAGATCCTTTATCCCTATAAAGTTCAAGAACAATTAAAAGATAAGCAATTATTAAAGGTCCTAAGATAATCCCTAAGATTCCAAACAACAATAACCCACCAATCATCCCAATAAGAATAAGTGAAGTATTCATTTTTGTTCTCTTTGATATAAAG
>Ga0265594_1002002_pt1 | contig 15125 bp, 16 predicted proteins | sample saktaG_11_FD_190147 | JGI IMG/M metagenome (GOLD analysis project Ga0265594, IMG submission 190147) | Saline water microbial communities from Sakinaw Lake, British Columbia, Canada - sak_2011_5_24_80m | ecosystem: Environmental > Aquatic > Non-marine Saline and Alkaline > Saline ... | reverse complement strand
GCTGTCTCAATTTGATAAAAAGTTTGATATTGAAGAGCCAGCTGTCTTCAAGACCGCCGAAGAGGTAGTTGGGGATTTGGCCAGGCAATTAGCCCCATCCGAACCAGCCGCCCCTGCCTTGCCTTAGCCGGGAAAATTATGAAACAGCGGCTATTAAAGAGCGCGAAGAAATTTTTAGCTGGTGATTTTGGCCGGGTATTCTTTTATCTTTTATTTGTTTTAGTCGCCCTGAAACTATTCGGGGTTTTATTTTTACAGCAGTTTAACAATGACGCGCTTTTTGCCGATGTTTCCAAAACCGTTTTAATTGATTTGCTTAATAAAGAAAGAGAGATGTTTGGCGAAGGGGCGTTAACTGAAAATTCCCAGCTCAACCGAGCGGCTCTGTTAAAAGGCCAAGATATGCTGCAAAACGGCTACTTTAGCCATCAAAGCCCAGGCGGCGTTTCGCCGTGGTATTGGTTCGGTAGGGCTGATTACGCCTATCAATTCGCGGGCGAAAATTTAGGCGTTGGTTTTTTGGACTCTCTAGAGCTGCATCAAGCATGGAACGAGTCAGCTTCACATAAAGCTAACTTGCTTAGTCCTGTTTATCGGGAAGTGGGTATCGCGGTTTTGAAGGGTAATTTTCAAGGAAACCCCGATACAACGGTAGTGGTGCAATTATTTGGCGCGCCCCAGGTGAAGCCCTTGCAACTGGCGCCCGCCAGCTACGCCCCCACTAAAGAGAGCGGCGAGGCGCCTTTGCCAGTAACGTCCATAGCCCTTAAGAAATCGGTGGCGGGGTTGGCCATTTCCACTACGCGGCCAAATAAACAAATAGGATTTGTCGCCAGATTAAAAATGGCTTTCCTGCGTTTTATGGTAGAGAGATATGATCATTGGCTGTCCAATTTTTCTTTTGCCGCTTTAATTTTTACGTTATTTTATCTGGGCTATGCCGCGTTGCATAATTTTAAACAACGAAAGAAAAACATTCTGGTGGCCTGTTTATGTTTGGTTCTGGCCCTAACCCTTTTGGACAAGTCGTTGATTCTAAAGATTATTCCTCACTATCCAGTGATTTACTAAAATGATTTCTAAAATTATCCAGGCCTGCAAACGGCCCAAGGTTAAAATTTTGGCTAAGTTTTTTTTGATTTTTTTCTTACTGTTTGTTTTGTTTCTAAATTACAGGTATATAGACAAAGCAGTTACTTATTTAAATTACAGGGTTTTATCTTTTAAATTTAAGTTCAAACCGCACCTGCCGTCTTTTCTATTAGACAATCCCGAGGGTGCCTCTGAAAGCCAGAATAGAGAGCTAAAAGGTAGTTTATTAATTTCTAAGATTCAAGTGAGAGCTCCGATAATTTCTGCCGGCGATGACACCAATACCAGCCCTCTGCGTTTAAAAAAATATCTGGATAATGGCGTTTTATTTTATCCGGGCTCGGCCTTGCCTTCCGAAGGCGGCCAAACAGTTATTTTAGGACATTCGGCGCCGGATAATTGGCCGAAAATAAATTATGATACGGTTTTTAGCGAATTAAACCGTTTAATTGATGGTGACGAGGCGCGCATTGAGACAGCCGCTGGAGATGTTTACGCTTATAAAGTGGTTAAAAAAGTTTTTTTGCAAATAGGGGATGATATACCTGATTTTGGCTTGACAAACAACGTGAATGTGTTAGTATTAGTGAGTTGTTGGCCGCCAGGCAAGGATTATAAAAGAATTGCCGTAGCGGCGGTATTGGAACAATAAATATAGAGCTCTGAAAGTAATTTTGAGGAGCCGCTCGCCCGCTCCTGCGGCGGGCTCGCTTATATCCTCGGCCAATTTTCGCCCGCCTCAGGCGGACGAAACCAAGCAATTGGCCTGCGGATGCTCCTCAAAATTACTTTCCTCGCTCTCTTAAATCTAATCTTCTGTTTTTTAGAAGTTATGAGAAAATTATTTTTATTTATTTTTATCGCCCTTGGTCTATTGACAGGGGGAGCGAGTTTAGCGGCTACTCCTGCTTCGGTGAACACTTTGGGCGCGGAGAACGTAGAAACCAACGCCGCTAATTTCAGAGGGGCGGTGGTGAGCGATGGCGGCTGCGCTAAAATGAGTGTTTGGTTTGAGTACGGCCCTACCACTAATTATGGCTCCAAGACAGAAAGCGTTTCACGTTCGGGTATTGGCGAGTTTACTGTTAGGGCGGTCAATTTAGTGCCGGGCATAACGTATCATTTTCGGGCCGTGGCTCGCAATAATACAAACGTAGCGGCTTACGGCTCTGACAGGGTTTTTTCCACGCAGAGCGTTTCTTTTAGCGTGAAAACCGAGGTGCAAAATCTTACTCTGGGGGATACAATTTGGTATCAAAGCCTAAGGGTAAGGCCCGGAGATTATTTAAGATACCGCATTACCATTCAATCATCCGCTGATATAGTGTTGCGGGATATTATGGTTAACTCGCACCTGCCCGGCAACGTTATTTATAAAGGCAATTTAGTTATTAAAGATACGCTTTATTTGGGCGACATTTCTCGGGGCACCATTAACGTGGGCAATCTTTTGCCCGGCGATTTAAAGATTATTACCTTTGAGGCCGAAGTTGGTCCGGAGGTCAACTTCGCTTACGGAGAAAATGTTTTAACCAATACCGTTATCGCCTATAACAGCAATTATTCGTTTGAGACGCGATGTAACATAACTGTGTCTCGTAAGGGGGTAGCTGGCGCTTCTACGTATGGTAGCTTAAACAACGTAGGGCCTGGGGCTGCTGCCGCTTCGCCAACCCAGGTTTCTACCGGAATTAGCGATAGCATTTTTAATTCGTTGCTTCTGCCTTTGTTGTTAGCGGGGCTTTTAGTATGGTTGTTTCGTTCGCGATTATTGGGCCTGGAAGAATGGGCGCAAATAAGAAAGGAAAGGAACGACCGTTTTTACATCTCCAAAAAACTGCAACGAAGGATTGAAGAAGTAAAAAGAGAATTTTAATTTATTTTGTTATTCTGTGGATAAAGTGTGGAAAAGTTTTTTGATTTTATAGATTAGAAAAATAATTAAATAGCCAAAAACCCTGATTTATCGGGGTTTTTGCTTGTTTGAAAAAGTTTTTGTTCATTGAAAACGGGTGGTTAAAGCAGGGTTGACTTTGGGGTTTGGTGGAGCAATAATGGAAGTGCGTGGGAATCTGTGGATAAATGTGGGGAAAACTAGTTGATTCTGTGGATAACTTCCCGGAACAAAATTCCCTTAGTCAATCCTCTTTAGGATATTTATACAATCCACGGCCCAGCACCTACCTCTCTTTGTGCTTTTTTAAAATTTCTGGGGTTAAAAACATACTATATGTTTTTTAAAAAGCGGGACAAAGAGAGGTGAGTGTTGAGCCGCCTTCAGCTTCAAAATAGTGTTTGACACTATTCTTACACTAATAAATATGTTTTTAGGAGAATACAGTTATTCAATAGACGACAAAAAACGATTGGCAGTTCCGGTGAAGTTCCGGGCGTCTTTGGGCAAGAAAGCGGTGATTACTCGGGGCCTGGACAATTGTTTGTCTTTATATCCAATGAAGGACTGGGACGTTGAAGCCAAAAAATTGTCCAAGTTGCCTCCCGGCCAGGCTGACGCTCGGGGATATTCCAGAATTATGTTGTCTGGCGCCATGGAAGTTTCGGTTGATGGCTTGGGGCGGATATTGGTGCCCGACTATTTGAGAGATTACGCGGGTTTGGGCAAAAAAGTGATTATTGCCGGGCTTTATAACCGAGTGGAAATTTGGGACGAAGCCAAGTGGAATTCTTACAAGCAAAAAGTTGAAAGTGAAGCAAGTAATATCGCTGAAAGATTAAAAGAATTTGGAGTTTAAAATTTTTAATTTTCAATTCTTAATTTTTATTGAATTTTTAATGTTTTAATTTTTAATGTTTAAAAATTAGAAATTAAGATTTGATTAAAAATTTAAAATTAGAAATTAAAAATTGAATTGTGATGCACGTTCCAGTTTTATTAAAAGAAGTTATTGAATATTTGGATCCCCATGCCGGCGAGAATTTTATTGATTGCACCCTTGGTTTTGCCGGGCATAGCAAGGCGATATTGGAAAAAAACGGGCCAAGCGGCAAAGTGTTGGGCATAGAATGGGACGAAGAAAAATTAAAAACTAAAAATGAAAAACTAAAAACCGAAGAGAGGTTAATAGTTGTAAATGATTCATACGCGAACTTGAAAGAGATTGTTGGCAGAGAAAATTTCCAGCCCGTTAATGGCATCTTGCTGGATTTAGGAATGTCCTCTTGGGATTTGGAAGAATCGGGCAGGGGATTCAGCTTTCAAAAAGACGAGCCACTTGATATGCGGTACAGCAAGAATCAGGATTTAACGGCCCAAGAGATTATTAATAAATGGCCGGAGCAAAAGTTAGCGGAAATTTTCAGGGACTACGGCCAGGAAAGATTTGCCAGAAATATCGCCAAAAAGGTTGTTGACATCAGACATCAACAGCCCATAGAGACAACCTTTCAGCTCGTTGAGGCGATAAGAAAAGGTTTCCCAAGGGGTTATAGATTCGGCAAAGGCCATTTCGCCACTAAAACTTTTCAGGCCCTGCGGATTGCCGTAAACGACGAGTTGGGCAATTTGCGAAATGTTTTGCCCCAAGCCATAGAGGCATTGGCGAAGGGCGGGCGTCTGGCGGTAATTTCATTTCACTCATTGGAGGATCGCGTTGTTAAGAACTTTTTCAAAGAAGAACAACAAAAGAACACCATTAAAATTTTAACAAAAAAACCGCTCGCGCCCTCGCTGGCCGAAACGCAAAAAAACCCGCGGGCCCGCTCCGCTAAATTGCGCGCGGCTGTAAAGCTCTAAACTCGTAACTCTAAATATCTAAATTTCTAAATATCATTTCTATGCCCAAAGCGATTATCCTTACTCAAGCTATGTGTTCTAAATTTTCCGCGCTTTTAGATGATCGTAAAAGCAAAGCTATCTTTTTTGTTTTAATTTGTCTGGTGTTTGCTTTGGTGGCTGTTTATGTTTTACAAACCGGCGACTTAATCCAAAAAACATTTGCCAAAACAGCTTCAGAAACCAAGCTGGAAAAATTTTCTCAAGCGCGGGACAATCGCGCCCATCCCGCCCCCCAACATTTTTCTTTGGTTGCGGCCGAAGAAATGATAGCTAATTTCGACTTCGTGCCCGTAGAGCAGGTGCAGTATATCCCCCTCATCGCTTCTCTGGCCGCGGCAAATCAGCTGGCCAGCAATTTACGTTAAGTTAATTAGAATGGCTGAATCGGTATGAGGAATTGGAAGACAAATTTTATCTTTTTTTTATTTTTGGCGGTTGGCTTGGTGATTATCGTCCGTTTAGTTGACCTGCAAATTAGAAAAGGTTCTTTATACGAGGCAATGGCTTCAGGCCAGCATTTTTCAGTTAGCACTCCGGTGGTTGAACGCGGGAGTATTTTTTTAGGGAATGGCGAGGTTTGTTTGGCCCAAAATAAAATCAAAATTTTTTTATATATTTCATCGCAAAAAATTTCAGTTTCGGAAATTGGGCAGATTGCCATTTCCTTGGCGCCTTTTTTAGGGTTGAGCGAGAACGAATTGGCGGATGAAATACAGAAATCCAGCTTGTTCAAAAAAGAGATTCCCGAAGGCCAGCTTGGCAACATAGAGGATTATATAAAAGAGCGGGAAACAACCAGCATCTGGACAGAAGAGGTTTCAACGCGTTTTTATCCTCATAATGCCTTGGCTTCGCAATTGTTGGGCTTCGTGAATGGCGAGGGTATGGGGCAGTATGGCCTGGAGAGTTATTATAATAATTTATTGAGCGGTCAGGAAGAGCGAGTGGCGATTATTAATAGTCAAGGGGCGGATATTTTTTTAACCATTGATTACAACTTTCAGTATTTCGCCGAAAAATTGCTCAAAGAAGCCAAACAGCAGTGGGATATTGATTCAGGGCAGATTATTGTGGAGGAGCCCCAAACCGGCAAGATTTTGGCTTTAGCTAATTTCCCTAATTTTGATGGCAACAAATATGGCGAAGAGAACAACCTAGGTATTTTTATTAACACGGTTACGCAAAAGCTCTTTGAGCCCGGTTCGGTTTTTAAGCCCATTACTATGGTGGCCGGCCTGGAGGAGCAAATAGTTACGCCGGAAACCAAGTATATTGATGAGGGGTTTGTTAACGTAGGGGGCAAATCAATCTATAATTTTGGCAAAAGGGTTTGGGGCGAGCAAACAATGATTGATGTTTTAGAAGAATCCATTAACACGGGCGCGGTGTTTGTGGAACAACAATTGGGCAGCCAGGTGCTCTGGAAGTATATCAAGGATTTTGGATTTTTTGAAAAAACCGAGATTGACTTGCCCGGCGAAGTGGCTTCAGCCAACGAAGGTTTGAAAAATGGTTATCCGCGCGATTTTGCCGCCGCTAGCTTTGGCCAGGGCGTAATGATAACGCCGATTCAGCTGATTAGGGCTTTTGGCGCCTTAGCTAATAACGGCCGAATGATGCAGCCCTACGTGGTAGAGAAAATCGCGCGACCCAATGGCCAAATCGTAACAATTCAGCCCAAGGCGGTAAAACAGGTTGTTTCCGAGGTAACTGCCGCCAAGATTACCGCGATGTTAATAAGCGTGGTAAAAAACGGCGCGGGCCGGGCGGGGCAAATTCCCGGCTATTACATCACCGGCAAGACCGGCACGGCCCAAGTGCCGGTTAAGGGGGGCGGCTACTCTGATACCGAAACTATTCAGAGTTTTATCGGCTATTTTCCGGCCTTAAACCCCAAATATCTTGTTTTGATAAAGCTGGACAATCCCAAGGGTATTGATTCTTCCGGGCACTCCGCGGCAGTAATTTTTCACGATATGGCCAAGTATATCATTGACACAAAGCAAATCCCGCCCAGCCCGGACGCGCCGTAGTTTTACGCCGTGGCTTTGGTTTTGATAATTTCTGTAAATCCTTGTTTTTTGCGGTTTTTGGATTAAGATGAAAATAGTTCATGGTGGAGAGCGAAAGGAGCGATTATAATGCGAATGGAAAAGATTTTTCTTCAGGAAATAATAAATTACGTATTAAATTGCGTAGGGGGGTCAGCTATAATCGCTAAAGACTTTTTAATAGCGAACTTAGCAAGTATAATAACTTGGAGCGGTGTTGCTTTCAGCGTCGCCTCTATGTTTTACCTTTGTGTAGTAGTAAGGCGGCGCGGTTAAATGTTTTTTTATTTTCTCCGCCATATTTAGCTCGGCAACCGATTAAAGGTATCGCCGAGCTATTTTTTTCCACAGGAGGCATTGACAAAAAATTCTCATTGAGTAGTATAAAAGCAATATGCAAAAGGTTGTCGCAAATCTAAACTCCCTATTAAACCAGTTATTGCTGGCGTTGTTGGGCTTGTTGTTGCCCTCACGGGTTGGGAGGTTTGGTTTTGCCGCAATTAAGGCATAAAGTAGCAGTTATAAGTTAAGCAGAAACTGACACTCCCAACCGAGGGAGTTTTTTATTATTGCGACTCCAAAATTGGTCATGAAATAAAAAAGGAAGTTGCTCGGCAATTTCCTAATAGAAATTTGTAACTAAACTTGGGGCCGAAATTTTAACTGTTTATTTTGTTTGTTTTAAATTTCGGTTTGTTCACTAACAAACATCCGCCTTAGGCGGATCAAAAGGAGGAAAATACAATGTCACGAAAAATTTTCATATTTGACACGACGCTACGAGATGGAGAGCAATCTCCCGGTGCCTCATTGAACTCTACCGAGAAAATGGAAATTGCAAGGCAGCTTGCAAAACTTAATGTAGACATCATAGAGGCAGGATTTCCCATCTCATCACAGGAGGACTTTGAGGCGGTCAGCGCCATAGCGCAGAAAATTAAAGGACCCACTATATGCGCTCTTGCCAGGGCCAAGGATGAGGACATCATTAGGGCTGGTGAAGCGTTGGAATATGCCGAAAAGCCAATGCTCCATACTTTCATTGGCACATCCAACCTTCAGGTTAAAGATGTGCTAAAAAAGACCCATGACGAAGTATTGGAAATGGTAGTCAAGGCGGTCAGACTGGCAAAATCGTTTTATCCGGACGTGGAGTTTTCAGCGATGGACGCCTCACGCACTGATTATGATTATCTCACGGAGATAGTTGCTGCTGCTATTGAAGCAGGAGCAACAGTTATAAATATACCGGACACAGCCGGGTATGCCATTCCCAACGAGTTCGGGGGGTTGATTAATAAATTATTTTTGACAGTGCCCGAACTAAGACAGGGAGTAGGGGTAGTGCGCTTAAGCGTTCACTGTCACGATGACCTCGGCAATGCTGCTGCCAACTCCATTGAGGCAATTCAATCAGGGGCGACCCAGATAGAATGCGCCATAAATGGAATGGGTGAGAGGGCTGGCAACGCCGCTCTTGAGGAAGTGGTAATGACTATCAAGACGCGTGGTGATTACCTTGACGCGTACACCGATGTTAAAAACCAGGAGATAATCAACACCAGCAGGCTTGTAAGCCGGCTGTCCGGCTTCGTTGTTCCGCCAAACAAGCCCATAGTTGGCGCAAACGCCTTTGCTCATAGTTCAGGCATACATCAGGATGGCGTATTAAAAGAGCGCTCCACATTTGAGATAATGCTCCCGCAGGATGTTGGGCTTAGCGAAAGTGAGATTGTCCTGACTGCGCGTTCTGGCAGGCATGCTCTTCAGCATCGGCTATCTCTGCTTGGTTATGAATTAGCTAAGGAACAACTGGAGGTGGTCTATAAAAGATTTTTAGAGCTTGCCGACAAAAAGAAGCTGATCACTAACGCTGACTTGGAAGCAATAGCGGAAGTGGTTATTCGTGGCATCGGCGAACTTTCAATAACTTCCGTCATCTCTACCCCTGATGTCGATGGAGTTTTCAGAGCTACAATGGTACTTCAAAAGGGCGAAGGAAAAACTATTGAATGGAAGGGGGAAGCGGGGGATGGTCCCGTAGATGCCATATTCAAGGCTGTTTGCAATGGTACTAATACGAAATTTAAGTTAGTAAGGTACAATGTAGAAGCTTCGGATGAGGGCAGTGATTCTCCTGCTAAAGCTACAGTTGAGGTAAGATACGACGGTCATAAGATTGAAGGGTTAGGATTCCATACAAATACACTTCAAGCAAGCGCTGAAGCCTTTCTAAGTGCTGTGACTAAAGCAATGGAAGCTAAGCTTGGAGAGGGTTATTCCGTGGAAAGTGATTTTAGCCCTCAAATGATAGAAAAGCCAAGCGCCTTGTTTACTGGGAAGATGTATTTTTTTCCGGAATGTCCAATGAATTATATTCGATTAGTAGGCGTAGGTGGAGGCGAAATCGCCATTTTTAAGGCAAAAAAGGGAAGCTGGCAAGGTGGGCACTATAAAAGCGGTAAGTGGTTGTTTTTTAATACAGCCACGGAGGCAGATGCTGTTTGCTTTCCAACCTATAAACGCGGAGAAACCAGCGACGATCATCGCTATGGTGGGCCAGACTTTTACAAAGGGGGAGTGAGAATGGACAATATGGACGTCGTTGAAGAACCGGAAAGGCAAGAATAGGCTCTGCTATTGTTGAAGAAAGATTTCAATAATGGCAGGGCAAAAAGAGAGGGGGCTCTCGGGATTACAAATCCCAAAAGAGAGCGGGGCGGGAATACCTTCGCCAGCCCACCCCCTCTATTTTTTTATAAAAAAATAGAGCAGAAAAAATTTTGGTTCGCCAATATTTTTTCTGCTCTTTCAATTAAACTACTAAGCCCGGAATTTTACTTAAATCGGGCTTCACCCCGAGCTTCTTGCAAAGCTCCCAGTAATCATTTCGCGAACAGTCATCGTATTCGTCCGAGTGACGAAGTACATAGGTGGGCACCGCATGTCCCTTGGGGACGGTTGATACTTTTGTTATTATAAAATTTTTTTCAATCAGCATCTTTTCTTCGTCAGATATTCCACTGATGATGATGCTGCCACAATTATTATAATCACTCTCCCAGAAATCAATTTTAATAGCCATTTTTCATATCCTCCATTTTGTTAGGACGCCCTCTGTTTTTTTTAGAGCGTCCTTGAGTTGTTCTGTTGAAACAGCGCTGAAACATATTCGGATGTAGCTGTCGTCGCCGTAATCCCTGCCTGGCGACACTGCTATTTTAGCTTTTTCCAGTAAAAGTATGGTCATCTCACAGCTTGATAGGCCAAACTGCGAGATATCTATCCACACATATAGCCCGCCCGCTGGGTTTGCGCAGGGGATGCCCTGTTCTTGGAAAAAATCCACAACAAGGTTTTTTCTTTGTCTCAAGTCATCAATCTGCCCTTGAGACAAACTTGCTCCATTTTTTAGTGCCGAGATCGCGGCTTTTTGAGAAATAGAGCAGGCACATCCTACGACAGCCCCGAGATATTCAGCCACTCTTTTCATTACCAATTTATGCGGAGCGATTAAATAACCAATTCTCCAACCAGCCAAATTATGACCTTTGGAGAGTGACCTGATGGTAACAGTTTTACGATGGACAGTGCCTATGCTCGTCCACTGATGTTGCCTGTTAAAAACGATTTTCCGATAGGCCTCATCAGCTATCACCCACATGTCCTTGTTCAGATGCAGTTTCTCAAAATCCCAGATTAACCCTGTTGGGTTGCTGGGGTAATTAAGAATTAGCGCTTTTGTCTTTTCTAAATCACTGGCGGTCGGTAATCTGTCAATGATTTTTGGTTTTAACCCTAAAACCTTACAAGCCGTTAAGTATGACGGGTAGTATGGTTTTATAATTAAAACCTCGTCTCCTGGCTTGATTGTGGCGAATAGGGTGGCGGATAGCAAGGGTTTTGCCCCTGGCCCGATAATAGTATTTTCAGGAGTGGCTTTTAAGCCATCTTCTTGAAAATCCTGCGCCGCCAATCCGCGCAGGTCCTTGAAACCGTAGATTGGCGCGTAGCGCCGGGTCTGCTCCTCGTCCAGCGTCCCCTTTGCGGCTTCAAGAATAATAGGAGCTGTTTCAAAGTCCATTTCTCCCACAGCCAGGTTGATAATGGTTGGGTCGTTTTTTGCCATAGCGGCGATTTGCTGAGTGTCCATTCGGTTTTCCTCCTTATTTAGTTTTTAAGTTTCTATAAATGTGAAAATGTAACAAAAAAACCTCTTTTCAAAGAGGTTAATTAAAGTTTTCTAAATTGTGTATTTCGTTTGTAGAAAACTCAAATCAACCTCTTTGGGGAGAGGTAAAAAAATAAAAGAAATATTTATTACAATGAGAAGTGTTCATAGATTAACTTATTCTCTACAATCTAACATTATTTTACTTTTTTGTCAATTGCTTCCATTGCTTTCATAAATTTTTTTCTGATTGGTTTGGCAAATCTATTGTAAGTTTGCATATCCTTAAATAATTGCCAAGTATCATTGGTAACGGTCTCGCAAACTTTTAGCAGGCGCTCAAAGCCTAAAGTGGTAAGGGCTTGTGTTTTTATATTCATTTTTTCCAAACCGCGGCCGATAAAATGCACAAGGGCCAATGATAAAGCATTTTGGCGGTCGTGTTCTGCTGGGGTTGTTTCTATAATCTTTAGGCCTAATCGTTGGAATAATTGCTTTATTTTACCGTAGGCCTCTTTTTTTATTCTAATGGGACAAAAAACCATCTGCGAATCTTTGAGGCCGCATTTGGCGCTGTCTGGCCCGAACATGGGGTGGGTAGCAAGAATTTGCGTTTTTCTGGACAGGATTTTTGTCATTAGATTAACCGGATATTCTTTAACCGAGCAAACGTCCATTATAATGCTTGAGGCAGGTATTTTATTTTTTATGAGTAGTAAGACGTTTTTTATCGCTGAAATGGGCACAGCTAAAATAATCAAGTCCTGCTGGTAAACTTCGTCTAAATCAGTAAAAATCACACCCAAGGATTTGGCTTTGGCCTTTAGTTTTTCTTGGTTATCAAAAACTTTTATCTGATGTTTGTTTTTTAAGATTTTGGCCAATAATTGGCCGAAGCGGCCAAAACCAATAATGCCGATATGCATATTAAATTTTTTTTACCGCTAAAAAGGTAGTGAAGTTAAACTTTAAATCCTGGATATTTTCTTCAAACAGTTTCAACTTATATAATTCCGCGCAGCCGCGGGGAGTTATTACCGCTGTGTCTGGGTTTAGAACGCCCTTAGACAAATCTTGAGCGGCTTTGGCGGTATCAGGCCATTCAATTAATTCTACATTGGGCCATTTTCTTTTCAGATACATCCGGCATTGACGCAAAGCCTGCTGATGTGAAGCGATTTTTTTAATTTGATTTAATTTTATGTTAGGCAAAACTAAAAGATTTTGGCGAACGTCAATTTCAAAGATATGACGGATTTTGAAACTGTACTTGGCCATCGCGTAAACCGCCTCGTAAACGAAACCACCATTGGAATTTTCAATCGGGAAAACGCCTGTGTCAATCCTGTCCTTGGTTAAGTTAGACAGCACTCGTTCGGCGCTAATTAAATATGCTAATTTGTAGTTTTTGATTTTATATTTATGGCAGTAATAATTAGCCGCTTCCTCCGAGAAGCTGCCTTTGCCGCCAGAAACACCCATTAATATTTGTTTTTTATTATTAAGCATAATTTTTATTCGTAATTTAAGTCAAGATAGCATTTTTTTTATTTATCCACAAGCCACTATTGACAAAGGCAATGGCTTTTGCTAAACATAAGAAAATATGAAAAGTCAAATTAACCGAACCAAGTTTTATTTTTATTTTTGGTTTATCCTCTCAAGGAAAGAGGTTAGTTTGACTTGTTTATCGTAATATTGCCATCTAAATTTAAATAGACAAATCAAACGAACCCCTTTCCGGGGGTTTTTCGTTGTTTAAAAAGTTAATAAATGTTGTTATGATAGTAAACGTAAATATGAGATGAAAACGGAGGATAATATGTCTATAGTTAAAGTTGGCAATATAGAGATTGGCGGCAATAGAGTAATTGTTGCGGCTGGACCCTGTGCTATAGAGAGCGAGGAACAGGCTGTAACAATTGCTAAGGCAGTTAAGAAAAGCGGCGCTCTGATTTTCAGAGGAGGGGTTTACAAGCCCAGAACCAAGCGTGTCTCTTTTCAGGGCTTAAAGGAAAAAGGGCTAAAAATTTTAGAAACAGTCCGGAAAGAAACCGGCCTACCAATTATTACCGAGGTAGTTGATCCTCGGGATGTTGAAAAGGTTTATAGGGTTGCCGATATTTTTCAAATCGGCAGTAGAAATTTTCAGAATTTTCCACTGTTGGTAGAGGTAGGGAAGACAGATAAGCCGGTTATGATAAAACGCGGTATGAACGCTAGGCTAGATGTATATCTTTCTGCAGTAGAATACGTTACTGCAGAAGGTAATGAAAGAATATTGCTGTGTGAGCGCGGTATAAACGCTCTCGAGACTCATACTCGCAACACTTTAGATATTAATGCGATTATGGCTCTCAAGACAGTATCTACTTTCCCAGTTTTTGGCGACCCGAGCCATGGGACTGGCGGCAGAAGCGATATGGTGGGCAGGGCCGCAATGGCCTGCCTGGTAGTGGGGGCTGACGGTTTGTTGATAGAGGTCCACAATAAGCCGGATGAAGCTCTATGTGATGGCGATCAGGCCTTAACACTAGAGCAATTTGACGGGCTTATGATGGATTTAAAAGAATTGGCCGCTACCAATGCTGTCGGACGAATAATATAAACTAATATGGGGTTTATCAAACTTTTTGTGAGATAAACCCCTATCCACAGAAAGGAGCGTCTAATGTGTGGAGAGAAAGATGTTAAAGTTCTCTGTAAGAATTGCTGCGAGAACTTAGGGGTCGACTTTAATAAAAATTGTCTTCAAGTGGGGCTAAAGATATTATCAAAAATGAATAATCCCCCTATCTTGGGAATAGACGATATGCGGTTTGGGGGACCGGGTTATAACTGCGAAAAATGCGGCAACCTTGTTCCCATAAGTCACCCCAACGAGATATCCTAAATTTTAAGGAATTCATTCCGGCATCATTGTCGGAATGAATTCCCCATCTATATTTCTTTATTGTCGCGAGAGAGTAGGAAAATATGGGTGAAATATAAAATATGAGAATTGATAATTTAGAAAATTTAGTAATTATTTGGTGGAGCCCCTTGCGAAGAAAGGGGTTGGTTTGAGTTTTGTCAAAATTAGAAAATTCCAACGAGCCCCTTTCCGGGGCTTGTTGTTTTTTTACAATTGAATAATTGACAAAAACTTTTTGGAAGGAGGGAATATAACTATGGCTGGGGTGAAGATGAGGGAAGTAGCGAGAAGGGTTTGTGAAAATCCGGATTGCGATAAGCCAGGCGCTATGCCTTTAATGAGCGAGGACGGCAAACATAATTTCGCGCCTCATATTATAGACGGTGAACAAAAAACCGTTTGTATGGATTGCAAAATGAAACTATTGCAGGACAAGCGGCCACGAAATGGTTTTTAAGATAGAAATTGATGTTATAATAGCGAGAAAGAGGAGGATGAGGAAAGTGAAAGTGAAAGTTTTTGGCTTAGACGTATCTTCGGAAAGCTTAAACTGCTTGCCGCCGAAGATTTGGCGAGCAGTTATGCTGTGGATTTATGGTTTGCCTGTCACTCAATATGTGGTAAAGGACATAGGGGTAACGCCAGCCCATGAGATTACTGATATTATCTCGACTAAATTGCAGAAAAGTCCTGCCGGGATAGTTGTCCGCACGGTTGCTATGGAGGATAAAAAACGAACGCCCTATTTCTGGATTAAAGAGGCGGGTGACATTAATAGCGTTGTCGCAGCTGTATTCCAGGAGAAGCAGCCATACCTAATGGCATTTGCTCCAAAAGCCACGCCAGCAAAAGCAAGCGGCTATGTTGTGGGTAGGTATATTTTGGAGCCGAATGGCGCTCGCGCCTTAGAATTTATTCCGGGAGCCATTGAGCCAAGAAAACTGGAAAAAATTTCGGCGATAAGCGCCGAATACGGCCTAATTAGAAAAGGGGTAGGGCATGCCTTTAAAATTATTAAGGGTACCACCGACAACTACCCATACGAGGCTATCATCGGCGAGTTTTTACGGCATGAAGAAAAATTAAGCTTTCTCAAAAAAA
>Ga0265594_1002001_pt1 | contig 15137 bp, 5 predicted proteins | sample saktaG_11_FD_190147 | JGI IMG/M metagenome (GOLD analysis project Ga0265594, IMG submission 190147) | Saline water microbial communities from Sakinaw Lake, British Columbia, Canada - sak_2011_5_24_80m | ecosystem: Environmental > Aquatic > Non-marine Saline and Alkaline > Saline ... | reverse complement strand
GCGCATGTTCCACAACTTGTCGTGTTGGGTGAAAGCGACCCGAAAGTTGACATGGCAAAAAGGACCACGCTTATTTCGAAATCCGCCAACAAAAATATCCGGGTAATCTGTTTTGAAGATGAAGGGCATTGGGTCAGAAATAATCAAAATAATTCACAAATAATAGATGTGCTATTATCGAAATTTAGTGGACAAACTCCTTAACCTGAATAAATCATAAAAAATAGATGTTTGGTTGTACATTATGAGAATTTGAACCGGTTGGATATTGACATTGGATTTTATTTTTTCAAATGAGCTACCCCAAAGAAAGCTTCGAGGAATTCTATCGATTAAAAACCTTTTTGAAGTGGACTCATCAGTTATTAAGAAAAATTTATTCGTCAAACTTCAACGTAATGAAGAACGTTGCATCCCGGCGTTTAATCAGAACTAAGATGTATTCACCGGCCGCTTCTTCAAGAGCTCTGTTATAGTCATCCATCGATTCAATATCTATATCACCAATTCGCTGGATCAGATCACCCGGACGAAGCGCCTTTGCGGCTTCACTGTCTTTCTCGATTTGGGTAATTATTACTCCATGCTCATTTGCGTCGATTCTATATTGCCGGGCTAGATATGGGGTTAATTCCTCTACGGTTAGTCCCAGCCTTGTTGTACTTGATAAGGTTTGTGTTGTCGTCTGATCGATCGAATCCGGCAACTCTTCTAGTTTTACTTTGATTCGTTTTTTCTTTTTACCCCTGATAATCACAACTTCTTTCTCTTTGCCGACTTCGGAATTCGAGACTAAAATCTGCAGGTGACTGACGTTTTTAACTTTAACTCCATCGAACTCAATTATAACATCCTGAATCTTCAACCCAGCCTTCTTCGCCGGACCATCTTTTACACTACCTACAAGCACACCTGAGCGACTCTCTAATTTCATCGCCTTAGCCGTTGGATCGTCAATATTTTGAATTGTGACGCCGAGCCAGGCTCGGATGACCTTGCCGTGTTTGATCAAATCGGTCATCACTTTTTTTGCCAGATTCACCGGAATAGCAAAGCCGATTCCCAGGTTTCCCGCTGCCTGACCGCTCGTGGCAATCGCCGTATTAATTCCGACAAGTTCTCCATGGATATTAACCAGCGCCCCGCCGCTATTGCCCGGGTTGATCGCCGCATCGGTCTGAATGAAGCTTTCATAATTCCTGGAATTGATGATATTGCTGCGCCCTTTGGCGCTGACGATTCCGGCAGTCACGGTGTGATCGAGATTATCGGAGAACGGAGAGCCGATCGCCAGAACCCATTCACCGATCCGCAGCGCATCGGAATCACCCAGAATAACCGGTTTCAGATCATCGGCTTTAATTTTGATCACCGCCAGATCACTCTTGGGGTCTGTGCCGATAATCTCCGCCTTATATTCGCGATTATCAATAAGCCTGACGAGAATTTCCGTGCCTTGTTCAACAACATGATTATTAGTGAGAATGTAACCCTTTTTATCGACAATCACGCCGGATCCCAGCGCCGTTCCGCGCCGCTCAGTTTCCGGCGGAACGCCAAAGAACCGGTAAAAGAAATCATCGTCAAAACCGGGAAACATCTGGTTCCCGCGCAGTTTTACAACTTTTGTGGTAATAATAGTAACGACGGAAGGATTCACATTTTCAGCAATATTGACAAAGGCTTCGTTTAAATCTAAAATAGAGGGAAGCTTCGAATTGTCGTCACTAACGTACGATGCGTACACAAATGCCGGCGAACTTTCTTTTTCGGTATTTTCATATAGCACAACTCGTTCGGGCTTCGATTGAATAAATATCTGCCCGATAACAATCCCCAGAAGCACCAGCAATAGCGAACCTGATATTAATGTTATTCTTTTTCGATCCATATTCTTTTTTCTCCTGTTACTTTTACACCGTTTAACTATGAGACGTCATGAAAGTTTCAGGTGGAAACGCACTGAAAATCACTTCACGAGCGCCATCTTATGCAACCGGTGAAACTGTCCGGCGGTGATTGCATAAAAATATACTCCCGAGGGAAGAATTTTGCTGTTATTATCACAGCCATCCCAAAATATTTCGTAAAATCCGGGCTTCTTGTATTCATCCATCAAAATACCGACTTTCCGCCCCAGTATGTCAAATATTTCAACAGTCACATGTGTTTCAACCGGTATGTCAAAGCAAATCACAGTAGAAGCGTTAAACGGATTGGGATAATTCCGGTGCAATGCGAATTTACCCGGCAGAAGCCCCACACTTACAGCGACATTATTACCGAAGTGATCTGCGGCGATGACTTTTTGAATTTTCCCGTTAGACGAAAGTGTTGCAATAATCCCCTCCTCGGCCAATATATTATTTCCATTTACGCTGTAAAGCAGCAATTTATTCTTTTCAATTCGGGCTGTTATTTTTTCATTTTCGAGGATTTGATTGGAAAAAACCGGGACGCATTCCGAATCAAATTGGATTTCCAGACCGGCGATCAGTTTGCTTGCCTTATATCGTATTTGACCATTTTGCTGAAAGATTTCAAGCTTGCCTTCCACAAAATCCGCCGGTTTTGTAAATCCTTCCCGTCCCAGCAATTTATTAATCACCAGGACCAGGTCCAGCACGTTGATATCCTGGTCGCTATTTAAATCAGCCGCCCACCATTCATATTCATCGGGCTGTTGATCGGGATAAAGGATAAAATTCACAATTTTGACCATATCCAGTATATTAACGGAGCCATCTTTATTGACGTCGCCCTTGAGCGGGTCCGGTTCGGCCAGTAAAAACTCTATTGTATTTTCAAGCAGATTATTACGTGCCATTTCGCCGGCGAGTTTATCAAAGGCAAATGTGTAAAAGATTATTTTCGCACCGTAAATATTTTCAGCATCTTCATACAGAATGATCCCACCCTGAGAAGATTGGTTATTATTAAAATAGATTACCCGGGCATCGGATGCCGGTGTACAGGCGTCTTCATCGCCATAGCTGCTGTAATTGATCCCGATCTCGTAGTCCAACTTGTTTGGCTGAGTGACCAGATCATGATACGTGAGGAGGCAGTACAAGCTTTTGGCGGTATCAGCTTTCCATTCATTTATATGCAACACCTTTTCTTTAAAGGAAGGATATCCCGGATCATATGCAGCATCGTAGCCAACTTCACCGCCTTCAACCAATAATTTTCCGCCATTTGCTACATAGAATTCCAACATTGAACGGTAGCTACTACTCAACACGGGGCTTATATTCGATCCCGACGATGAAATCACCATATTAAATTCATGCAGTTTGTACTCAGTCTCTTCGTCAAACCCGGTTTTCATGACATAGTAGCCTAGTGGTTCCAGCATATTCTGAATTTCAACGGCGCTGCCGCCTTTTCCTTCATTGCAGTCAATTGTAAATGTACTGTTTTTATCAATTGAGCGTTTGCCGCTGTCGTCGTCAATTAAAAGGATACTAGCCCGGGTTGTATCCAGCTGAAAATTGATTTCCAGCGCCTGATCACCCACGTAAACCGGCAGAGTTTCGGCAATAAATCGCATTGACGATGCAGTGAATTCGTATTCTCCGTACGGCAGTTTAATCTCATAGACACCGCCATTAGCAGATAAGATTTCCAGACTTGTGTAGTATTCGCCAGTTCCCGATGAAAATTCATCAATCATAATTTCAGCGTCCAGCGGCCGGTCATGAATTCCGCCGCTTACCCGGCCGGAAACCGACACGCGCGGCGCTTCAGGCATTTCAATATTAAACACATTGGAAGCGACCCTGATTGTATCAATGATGGTCTGAGTTTGATATCCGAATAACTGCGCACGAATTTGATAATAACCAATTTCAACAGGCAATTGATAAGAAAATTCACCGTTAGTATTAGTTGTACCGCTGAAGGCCGGATTCACAGTATCGGGATACAGATAGCCGGAAATCAGCACATCGACGAGCGGTAGCCGGACCGTATCGGTCACCAACCCGGTCACAGAGCCATACGCTTTACTGACCGTAACGGTCTTTTCAAATACCTCGTACCAGGGTTTTAACATAGCCGCAACGACGATCCCGATCGTATCGGGGAGAACCTGAATACTGTCATTTGCGGCAAGAGTGTCGACGCCGCAACCGAAAGCCGCAAGCATAAAATTACCCTGATCGGCAAATCCGTGGATTTGCCCGATATGTCCCGGAACCAGTGAATTTTCGACATTGAATTGTTTTACGCCGACAGCAATTTCGGGATTTGAAAACGGAGATGCGTTGCTCACTTGTAATATCTTGGCAAAAAAATAACTGTCTTCACCGGGCAGTTTGCCTTTAATTTTTAACGACTCACCATATCGGGGCAATAGTTGAAATTGTAACACGCCGGTGGAATCACTGCTTCCCAGAAGACTGTCACACTGAACTGTCCAACCGGACACATAGATTTCGGCGCCTTCGACGGCACTTAAACTGTCATCCAAAACGGTCACTGAAATATCCGAAACCACTCCAACAGGAATGGAATCCGGTTCAAGGGTGACAAGCAGCGGGTCAATAACCTGCAGCGTATCCATAAAGGGTATCTGCTGTTCACCAGTGACGGTTAATAACAAATCGCCCAATTGCAGAGTTTCAAAACCAATTGGCAATATAACAGTTCCGTCAATACCGGTTACACCATAAGCGGCAATGGTTTCATTCTGCACCAGGGTAACCGCCGCATTCTCGACAACGCCGGATTCATTCATGACAGACACCGAATAGTGTCCGGCGTTCAGTGCGACTATCGGATTATAATCAACATAAGTTTCTTTTGGCACGCCGACCCATGGTTTAATCGACGGATCGCCCAAAATATTATAAACATCATAATAGTATTGGTATGTCAAGGTATCATTCACAGCGGCGGTCTGTAAATAAACCTCAAACAGTCCCCGGTATAACATCGCGCCGATGCTGGTTTCACCGTTTATAAAAAAACCGTCGTACATGCCCCGTTCCATAATATCATCAGGCTCCCAATAGCTCGAATTCGAAGCGCCGATAAATGCGAAAGCGCCCCTGTCTTCCGCCCTGATCCAGCTTTCTCCAAAGCATTCCGCCGCCTCGGCGAAGCTGCCTGTTAAACACGCATTACTGATCACAAATGACGGGACTGTATTGACATTGAGCGCTGATATATCAGACTGGCGAAACACAGGTCCCTGCCATTTCAGTGAATCTCCATGTCCCGAGTAGTGGCAAATCGTTCGCCCACCATTTAAAGTCTGATGAATAGCTACAGTATTTCCGTCTAAATGCCCTTTGATATGGTCGCTTTGAATTCCTCTTGGATTCAAATGATTGTCGATCACATAATCGTGAGAACCTTCGGCAATCCACCAGTTTTCCTCATCGTCGGTTGAAATGAATGTTATTCTGTTCAACGCATCCAGATTATCAAAAGAGCACTGTTCATAGTTCATTGACTTATGAATAACGGCGGACAGCTCTTCATTGCTGCTAATGGAAAAACGCCCGATCATTAAATCGGGAATGAAATCCTCGTCTATCCTAGCATAAGGCGCATCGGTCTCGCTCTTTCCTACATCTCCATTCCATGCCGGAACATCGGCCACATCTCCCACCAGCAGCACATAAGCCGGCGGCATATCGCCGTTATATTCCGACAGGATAAAATTTTTAATGTCGGAAACTTCATTTCCTATGTCGGCTATGGAATGGAGCGCTACCCGATATCCGGTTTGTCTTTTCCATCTCAGATATGTCTGCAATTCTGCATTGTCAGCAAACTGATCCCCGGCGATTACCAGAAAGTTCAGCGGCGCCGTGCTTTTTATCTGTGACTCAGTTTCATCGTAATTGATAAATATATCCCGGGCGATCCGTTCTAAATCAGGATGTTGAAACGGGCTTTTCGCTGCGCTTTTCTGAAGGATTGGCTCTTTAATAATTTTTACGGTAATCGTAGCGCTGGTGATCAATTTCAGTGAATGCCTGACCGGGTTATAGGACACCGGGAAAAAGTCCAGCATGACTCCGGTGATTCCGCCCATGGTAAAGGGTGCATGAGCATTGACTACTCCGGGCGAATAGTAATCGTCTTTTTCGTATATTTCGTGATTAACGACCGTTTGAATCGGGTCGGTATCGCTTTTCCGCCTGAACGGCTGAACCGGCAGAACCGGGTTGGGGAAATTGGTCTGGGACAGATCAATCTTTTCTTCGGACTGAATGAAAATATCATATTCAATCCGACTGTTTTCAGGAATTTTTATCATTTTGCGGATAAGCGGTAATTTCGGCGTACCAATCATGTGGTGATAATTGGCTCCCCTAATCGCCAACTCCGTATAGAATTCATCACGGTAGTTAACCGTCGCCAAAGAGATATCATCCAGTGAAAAATTCAGGATCAATTCTGTGGACCCTGATTCCTGAAAGTTAAAATCATAGGGGCGTGTCTGGTTGATTGAAACCACCCCAAACAGTTGCAAAACCGGGAATAACAAAGCGATAATATAATAAGTAAGTTTATTCATACATAAAATCAATCAACGTCTAAAATATATGGAAAAATTATCCAAGAATCTGTGATATATTTTTGTTCTGAGAATTTATTTTTTCTTCTGAAAAACGGAAGTGCTTAAAGAGACCTGCAGGGATAATCCTACAAGGCGGGAATGTTCTGAAGGTAAACCAAAATCGGTTATAGCCGGATAGCGGGAATATTTTTCAGGTTTCATGGAAAAAATCTTTTCAATGGGCTGTCCTTTATCCAGGTCATGAAAATAACCCAGCTCAACGCCAACCTTATTATTTATCCGCAATCCTGCCAGCGCGCCGACCCGCATACTCTCTTTACCAGTAATTCCGTTTGGAATGTACATTGCGCGAAAACCGGTATAAAACGCGTTTCCAGGTTTCTTGGGAAAAGTGCGGACACTGTAATAGGTCATGTCAAAATTGGAATTCGGGGTCAGCGAAAATCCAAAATTGATAATGTCATAAAATTCACCGCGCTGAAAGACTGTTCTCGAATAATCGATACCGGTACCGTAAATGGGCAGTCCAATCCTGAATCCGACGTCGCTGATGTCACTTAATCCCTTACGATAGACAAATACAGGTAAAATATTCTCGACGGAAAAAGTGACGGCAGAATAGGTCTCGCCCTCTTTCAGAGGTATCGGGCTGATTGTCGGATGGGAAGCGCAGCCCCACAGAAGCAATAAAACAACAAGGATTAGTATTAATTTTTGCATTGTTCTATTAGTTATCAGCGATTGTTTTATTTGAACTTTTCATAATTACCCTCCAGTATAATCTTTCTGCTTCCCTGAATATCCAACAGGGATTAACGAATAGCGATTTTTGATTTATTCTTTGGTTTTGATAGAAGCATGCCTGGAAAAGGTCAAATTTATTCATCTGTCTTTAACTTCTCAAATCAGAAATCGTTAATCCTTGTTCTTAAATCAATTAATAATTTTCTTTTTTATCATAGACTTGCATACACCTACTTAGATTAATGAATAGAGTCGAAATAGTAAAGTAATAAATTTACGGACATAATTTTACGGATTTTGATTTAAAATATATTGGGTAATCCCGATAATATCTGCGATATTCAACTCATTATCACTGTTCCAATCCGATCGATTGAATTCATCATCACTCGGCGTCAATCTGCCCGTGATAAAATTTACAACTCGCAAAATATCCGTGATATTGATAAAACCGTCGTTGTTAATATCACCCCGTGAACCTGATTGGATAAAAACATTTACTGTTGTTGCATTTCCGGGTTCGATAGAAATTTGGCGTATGACTTTTGTAAAAAGATCATTGCTGAATTCCAGATCGTAAACTCCCGGCAAACAGAGACGATAATAATCACCCAAGTCTGCATCGGAAAACACCCAGGAATTATCTTTTTCATGATCAACAATACCGACCTGAACTTCAAGCGGTTCACTTCCGTATCTGACCTCTCCCCGAATACCGGTCAATGCCGCCGCCATATAATTCAGCAGAGCCACCCGGTTATACTCCCAGTAGGCTGTCAGTTCCGCTTCCGGAAGCAGTTTCGTGTCGGAAATTTCAATTGTCACTTCCCGGCAGTGCTGAAAATAGGTCATGTAATCCTGGCGTCCGCCGTAAATATCATACCAGTCCCAGCCATTTGTAATACCATCATCAAAACCGCTCATATAATCGGACGGGCTGTAAGTGTGAACGGTACCGGCATATTGTCGGCAAAGCCAGATAAGCCACTCGTCATCGGCATGCCGCCATTTCCAACAATCCCAGGGATAGTTGACGACTTCGGCGCCGCCGTGAAAATTCGCCGATAACACAAAATTTTGACGCTCTGCCAGATTCATCATGGCAATGGTTTCCGGCTGCCGGGTATGGTTGTCCACTTCGGGATTGGGAAAGTCTCTATTCAGGTCTACGCTATCTGCATTGCATCGGGTAGCGCCGTAAACAGTGTGATCACCGCTATAATAAGTCCCATCCGGATTTGCCAGCGGATTGATCCAGATTTCCAGGTTATCAACTAAGTTGCTCACCTGCGCATCACTCTGGTAATTCGTCAACAGATAATCGATTAACCGCAGCATTAGCACATAGCCGGTTGTTTCATCACCGTGCATTGTGGATGTATACAGCACTTCCGGTTCGGCTTCGTCGGAATTAACGTTATCCGAAATTTTCGCGAATAAAATCGCTCGTCCGTTGACCGATGCGCCGATACTGTCGATCCGGCAAATATCGGGATAGTCCTTCGCGAATTGGGACATCATTGCAACATAGGCGTCGTAAGTCGGATAGGAATCCCAGAGAGCAATTCCTTTTACCGATTCGCTCATGCGAGGTTTATATTTCAGACCAGGCGCTGTCAAAAATTCGATGGTTTTACCCAATTTTTGAAATTCCGCCAGTTCCCGTTTATTTGCATAAGCATAAACCGTATCACCCTGAACATTGTCGATGGAGATTAGCCGTGTAATGTTTTGGAGCTCGTCCCGAGATTTTATCTGAAAGCGGAAATATTTTTCTGGCCGATCTGTTGAATTATTCAGCGATTCGGCAGACAGAAAAAGTGTTGCCAAAGAACAGATCAAAAGAAATAGTATCGATAATCGCTGCATATAAATGAATATTAAATGATCATGATTATACTAAATTGCCTTATCAGAAGTCTCTTGAGACAAAAGAAACACCCTGTAATTTTAGTTTGCAACCACCCCTTGCTCCCCTCCTTTAAAAGGAGGGGAATTAAAGGGGAGGTTTAAATACATTCATAAAATCAACAAACATTGTTTCTTAGGACAAAACTTTAAAAAATCACTATAAAATAGAGAACCCTGAAGTCAGTTTCAATATGAAAAAAGGGCGGGATATCCCGCCCCTTTTATAACGATTTACATTACTTTACCGCATCAGAATCATCTTTCTGGTTCGTGAGAAGTTATCCGCTTTGAGGGTGTAGATATAAACACCGCTTCCAACAGAGTTACCATTAAAATCACGACCGTTCCAGATTACTCTCTGGTAACCGGCGGAATATTCCGAGTTGACCAGTTCCTGAATCATCTGACCCATCAGGTTGTAGATTGTCAATGTAACTTTGCTTGTTTTGGGCAGAGCGAATTCAATCGTGGTTTCCGGATTGAACGGATTCGGATAGTTCGGTTTCAGGGCATATTCCGTTGGAAGTTCAATAGCTTCTTCGATCGCCGTTGCCGATAATGATAAAGGCACAGCCCTGTCGGATTCGTTCAAACCGAAATCGGTAGCCGTGACCGTGTAAGTATAAACTTCCGTCTGTGAAACAGCGGCGTCAGTATATTCCGGCACTGTGGAATATCCGACTATACTGAAATCACTTGCAGCCGTTTTCCGGTAGATCGAATAGTATTTGACCTTCTCACTGGTTACTTTCTCCCAGCTAAGCGCAATGCTGCCGTCGCCTCCGGTACCTGTGAGCCCGGTAGGAATTTCCGGCGGCAGGTTATCTTCGGACCAGCCGGCTTTTATATTGGAATTCCAATACTCACCATTCCAGCCAATAGCCGTAACAATGTAACAACTCCAATAAATATTGTTATCAACTTTATCATACAGAGTTGGTACGACCTTATTGTATACTTCCATTTCCGGATGAACATCAATGGTCGTGACAAAATCCCATTTTGTTTTGTCTAACTCCTCAATATTTGGTTCAGGACCGACTGATTCCATATAGCGAAAAATTAAATACTTTTCAACAGCGCCCTGTAATCCTTCGGCTCTTTTCCAGGTCAGACGCACCTTCTTACCATGATCCGGTAGCACATCCGTTACTTCAATAAGATTAGGCCCAAATACCCATGTACTCGGATACATTACCAGAAGATCTTCAATGGTTTCAGACGGGAAATCAATCCAGCGCTCTTCATTATTAAAGCCCTGTTTCTCAAAGATAACCCAATAATAACCTGTTGGCAATTCAATATCGTAATGTCCGTTAAAATCGGTATCGGTCCAGCCCATGTAAGTGTCGGATTCAAAATATACCGAGACTTTCTTGAGCGGCACGCCCATATCATCGACAACATTACCGCTTAAAGTAGCTGCCATTACAGCCGGACTTAAAGCGTAATCAATCGTCGTGTCGGCAACAATTTCAATGTCATAATTAAATTGGGCTGAATAACCGTTAGCGCCGACCTGAAAATCATAGTATCCCGACCTTACATGAAACTCATAATATCCGGTGGAATCAGTTATGAACCAGAAAGGCTCCCATGCATCCCAGTTAAATGCCAAAACTATAGAGTTGGGAATCGGAACGGTAGTAGCAGCATCGGTCACATACCCGCTGACATGAATATCACCAACAGCGCTCCCCATCCAGAATTCACGATAAACCGGCTCAGGGCCGATATAGATATCGTAGATCGTATTGGGTTCATATTCAGGCGCGTAGGCGGTTGCATTATACATCCCAAAAGGAAGATCATGAAAAACAAAATAACCGCTTCCATCCGTCCATGTTTCAAAATAATCCGGACCGTAGAGTTCGACGCGGGCGCCACTAATTCCAACTCCATTGTTATTATAAACATATCCATCGAAGTAACCGTTTGTTACCGGCGGTGTGAGGTAGTAATCTTTCGTATAGTAGTTGCCGCTTATCGCATCTAATGTGTCCCAAACGGAAGGCATCCATTCCCATGGCCAGTACACCTCGATAATCCAGGTAACCGGTTCTGCCGGAGTGCCGCCAAATAACGGCAAATTATAAGAACCGTCTTCCCATGTCCATTCCCAGATATCAAAAGTCTTACCATCAGGGGCATCTGTATAGGCGTGAATTTGCGCATCATATAACGGTTGACTTGTTCCATTGTCATAAATTACGCCGCTTAAGCCTGCATCGGATACCAGGACTGTAAAATCCAGACCGGTCGTATCCGCCAGTATTTCACCATATCCGTCAGGAATTACAATGCCGTCTTCTACCCAAGCCGACACCCAATATGATGAATACCAATCATAGATAGGTTGATTTTGTAATGCTGTGCTGACCTTCAAGGTATAATTTCCAAATTCATCAGTTTCGGTCTCAGTATAGTAATCTCCCTCTTCGTCAAGCCAGATGCCTGTGAATACCTCGACGCCGACAGCCGGAGATCCGTCGCTGTAGCTCACATTGCCGGAGATGGTACCGTCCGTGGCATATAATACAAAATTCGCCTGAGAACCGCCCCCATTTTCAAAAACTTCCAACCAATGTTCTCTGGCCATATAGGCGCCGGCGAGATAATCTTCGTCTATCTCGACTTCCCAAAAACCGGGCACAACCAGCAACTCATAATTGCCGTATTCATCGGTAGAACCCTCGGAAACGAACGGCGCGTCATGTTCAAACTGCGCAATAACCGGAACACCGGCAACCGGATTACCGCTTTCATCGGTTACACAACCGTATATCGTCTCTTTACCTAATCTAAACATAAAATCCACAGTACCGATGTGTCCCATCACTGTCAATTCCATAAACGGCGGATCGGGAAAATAGCCGGGATAGTTGCCCGCAATATCGAACGCCATAATTCCAAAATCACCCTGCATATCATCGGGAATTCCGATAAAGTACTGACCGGCAATATCGGTCATGGTTAAAAATACAAATTCGGGGCCATCTTCGCCCATCATGTCCATAAGAGGAAAAGCAACGATAATAATATTGCTCGCCGGCTCATTAACCGGATCGCCCTCAATCATCACCGTACCGGAAATACTGGTATTGGTTCCCAGCGGTAAAACATTCGCAACCGCTAATCCCTCGCCCAATGTCGTCATATCAAGCGCGGAAACAAAAACGGTCATCCCCTGTAATCCGAGCCACCAGGGACCATCCATTTGACCGGTGTTAATTGTGACCTGCCAGACGCCGTCTCCTGCCGCTGTTTCATCAATTTCATCTCCGTCTCCAACAATTATTTCTTCTTCATCCATACCCGGATCAGTGATCAGCATATCGGTAAGCAGATCAAAAATTCCATCACCGTCATCGACATAAAATTCCAGCTTAACCTGATTGGGCGAAAATATCTGAAAAACAAAGACGTCTCCGGCAACATAATCAATTGTGTCTGTTGTGCTGAAATCAATGACAACCGTATCCGTAAAAACAGTTGTTTTTGCCAATGCCGGAGAAAAATTTGATACAGATTTACTCTGCTCGCCTTGCCAAAATGAATTTTTCAATTTAAGTGAATTAACTATCCCGGATTTTTCGGACACCGGTTTCGCATACTGCCGGCTCATTTTCCGCATACTTTCCAGGCGAATTCGATTGTTGACTACCGGCGCCGTTTGCTTTTGCAAAATCGCCGACTCTCCGCTTTCCATCTTTGAAAGCATCGAGCTTAACATCCTGCTCTTTTGAACTCTCTGTACTGCCGGGTCGTTATTGGCGGCAAACACCAACGACACAAATAGTAAAAGAACCATTAGAACTGTTGCTACTTTTTTCATAAAAACCTCCTGCTTTGTTTTTTAATGTTTTTCAATATAGTGTAAACCTTAGAAAAATGCAATAAATCGGTTAAAACAAACTAATCGGTTCTTTACTCGTTTACTAACATCGCTGTAATATTTCTGCTTCATGTTCGGATAAAATTTATTTGTCAAAACTAAAAATGGCTGTGATTTTACGCACAGTCATCAACATAAGATGATGATTGTGTGATGAGCATTACGTTTTTGATTATTATTTTTTATCCAAGCGCAACATCCAACATCATCATAACCGCAAATCCAAGCATCGCACCGGTCGTGGCAACATCGCTATTCGATTCCAGCTGTGATTCCGGGATGAGTTCTTCGATTACAACATATATTATTGCTTTTTTGAATTTCGAAAATCGAACACCGATTAACGATTTTAGATTTACCCTGTTGAATATAGTCAGCTAGTCCACGGGGTAAATTTATGATAGAAGATTATTTTTCCCTGCTCGTCTCAATGCTCCAGCGTTGAGACGAAACCGCTTTCAAACACGAACAAACTGAAACAAGACCAAAAGATCATACAGTAGATTTTCTTAATGCTTTATACATATTGATCAATCCGTTCGTCGAAGAATCATGAGCAGAAACCGGTGTTTCATCGTCCAATTCCGGTAATATTTTCTGCGCCAGCTGCTTGCCCAGTTCCACACCCCACTGATCAAAACTGAAAATATTCCAGATAGCGCCCTGCACAAAGATTTTATGTTCGTAAGCGGCAATCAGGCTGCCCAGGGTCCGCGGCGTCAATTTTTTATACATAATGGAATTAGTCGGACGATTACCCTGAAACACTTTATAAGGCAGCAGCCTTTCAATGGTGCCTTGATCCAGGCCCTGCTTCCGGAGTTCCTCAATAACTTCGCTTGCGCTTTTACCATTCATCAAAGCCTCGGTCTGAGCAAAGAAATTCGACAGCAGCTTTTCATGGTGATCGCCGATAGGATTGTGGCTTTCAACCGCCGCCAGAAAATCACAGGGAATAAACTTTGTGCCCTGGTGAATTAACTGATAAAAGGCGTGCTGCCCGTTGGTTCCCGGCTCACCCCAGATGATCGGTCCAGTTTGATAATTCACCGGATTGCCGTTTCGATCCACATATTTTCCATTGCTTTCCATGTCACCCTGCTGCAGATAGGCGGGAAAGCGGTGTAAATACTGATCGTAGGGCAGAATCGCATGTGTCGCGGCGCCGAAGAAATTATTATACCAGATACCCAGAAGCGCTAAAATTACCGGAATATTGTGCTCAAAGGGAGTTTTTAGAAAATGCCGATCCATGGCATGCGCGCCTTCCAGCAATTGCCTGAAATTTTCAAAACCGATGCTGCCGGCAATTGAAAGCCCCACCGCCGACCATAACGAATAACGTCCGCCAACCCACTCCCAGAACCGGAACATGTTCGCCGGATCTATTCCGAACTCCTTAACCTTTTCCGCGTTAGTCGACACCGCAACGAAATGTTTTTTGATGAATGCCGCATCCTTCGCATTTTCAAGGAACCAGCGTCTTGCCGTTGCAGCGTTTGTCATGGTCTCCTGCGTCGTGAAGGTTTTTGATACAATAATAAACAGCGTCGTTTCGGGATTTATTTTCTTAAAAGTCTCGGCTATGTGAGTAGCATCCACATTGGATACAAAATGAATCGTAATATTTTCATTCTTATACGGGCGCAAAGCCTCTGTCACCATTACCGGTCCAAGATCAGACCCGCCAATACCGATATTAACCAGATCGGTAATCGGTTTCCCCGTATATCCCCGCCATTCACCGGAAAGCAGTTTCCCCGAAAACTCCTCCATCTGTCTTAGAACGGCATTGACTTCCGGCATCACATTCTTACCGTCCCCATAAATCGGGGTGTCGGCAATATTTCTCAAGGCGATATGCAAAACAGCACGGTTTTCGGTCTCGTTGATCGCCGCCCCGTTGAACATCTTTTCAATAGCGTCCGGCAATCGCGTCTCTTCCGCCAGGTCCAACAACAGGCGGATTGTTTCCTGATCGATTATATTTTTTGAATAATCTAAGAGTATATCCTCAAACCGCAGCGAAAATTTTGCAAATCGGTCGGC
>Ga0265594_1001999_pt1 | contig 15142 bp, 12 predicted proteins | sample saktaG_11_FD_190147 | JGI IMG/M metagenome (GOLD analysis project Ga0265594, IMG submission 190147) | Saline water microbial communities from Sakinaw Lake, British Columbia, Canada - sak_2011_5_24_80m | ecosystem: Environmental > Aquatic > Non-marine Saline and Alkaline > Saline ... | reverse complement strand
GCGACCACTATCAGTATTATCTTTTTTTAGTAATGTAGTTGAACTCCACTCACCTGTGCTTGTACTGGAATTTTCCGGATGCCTTAATGACATTTCCAGATTAGATATGATTGCCGGAGTACAGATTATATCAAATTCAGGAATAGGTAAATGTTTAGACCGAAAGCTATTAACTAATGCTTCTTTTACTTTTGGAATTAATTTTTGGTTGATTTGATCCCAGGTGAGATTGAAACGATTGGCAGTATTGCCAAAAACCTGCCTAATTATTGGTAATAATTTATCTTTGGTTGCGTCTGTGCCTTCTTTAGTACCGTAATACTGAGTACCGTCTATGTAATTTGGTTTTTGGATAGTTTCAGTAAAAAATATTTGCCCTTCTAATTCTTTTGTATTATTACTGATTGATCTCTCAAAAGCAGATTTTACTGTCTCTTTGCCACCCACAACATTTTTATCAATTTCATTTTTCCAATAATTTGGATTATGCGACACCAAATTAGCTTGTGTATCTTCCGGACGTTGCCTAGCCGGATACATTGTTTGAAAATATTCTTGCCAATTTACAACCTTTGGCACTGTAGACACATCTAATTTTTGACCAAAAATGTCTTCTAGGACTGCTAGATGTTCTTTGTTAAAGTCGGGTGGCAGTGGAAGGATGTCTAATTTTGGAGCTGATAGATTTAATTCAGAAAATCTTTTGTTTAGACCATCTTTAAGCTCGGTAAAATTCTCGGTAATCTCTCTATCTTCTGTATAGGTGTCGGGAAGTGTCGGTTCTTTGTCTAACCGGAATACAGGCAATCCAGTATCTTTATGCTTGCCAATATATTTTTTGAAAATTTTTCCATCCGGTGATACCAAAATATTACCCGGTTTAATTTCTTTTCCACCCAAATTATAATTTTCCAAAACAAACTCCACCCTATTTCCTTCTTGATCAATAAACCACCCCTCGTTAACTTGTAATTCGGTTCTTAAAATTTTTCTATATTCTACTCTTGGTGAGAGCAGACCAACTTCTATCGGGCTTAAATTTTTAAACTCCGGTTTATCTGTAAACGGAGAATCAACATCTATATCAAAATATTCTAAAAAATCTTTTACTAAATTACGGTCTTCTTTAGAATACTCTTCTTTGTCTAAAAAATTTTCTTTTAATTTTTTGCAGATAAAATCTTCGAGACATTCACCTTGTCCCATTTTTGCATATTCCTTAAGCCAACCAATAATCTTACCAATGTCAATAAATAAATTAGCCACAAACTGACCCTCTCCTTTGGCTTTTAAAATTGTATCCTGCCTTTTGGATGATTTATTCAATTCTCCCATAGCACTCGCAAACCGCCATAAAAATCCACCCGCCGATTTGATATGTCCTTCATCATCTGTTTTGTTTTCTACAATTCGCCTAACTCGCATGGTATTTTTTGTTTTTCTATCATCACTCAATTCCTCTTTTTCTTCATATTCATATTCGGGCGATACTTCACCAGCCGAAGCACGAAAACGACCATTCTTATCAATCAATGATGAAAGCATCATTTCATAAAGTTCCGGATCATCCATACTTTGTAAAGGATAATCAACATTCACTTTGGCAAACTTACGCAAAACCTCAGGTGGAATTTTCTTTCTTTCATATCTTTCTGATGCCAAATTCACCATGGCACAATAAAGAAGATTTTGTGCAACTTTTATTTCCTGATTTGTCACCGGCATTTTGACTTTTTTACCCGGAAACAAGGATGCCATAAATGCCAAACGACTGGTTTGTTCAGCTGATTCTAATAAATTAAACTCATCATCAGCCACGATCATTCCATCATGCTCCGGTTGTTCCTGTAAAGTATTTTTTCTACCGGTGACCGCTTCGCCAATTTCTTTGTATTCATAATATGACTCTCCATTAGGAGAAATTTTTGGTTTGGCAATCAAACTATCAAAACGAGTGTCTTTCCCAGGGGTTTTATTACAAACATGACCGGTTAAAATAAGTGATGCCTGCTCTACTAATACAGTTTTTCCCGTACCTGTCTCTCCGGAGACTAAAACCGGATCCCCACTCAAGGCGGCTGTTTTTAATTCGTCCAAATGCTTTCGTCTAGAGTCCGTCCAAATAAAATTTCCTTCACGCAATTGTTCATTATATTTACGCAATGTCTCATATTGTGCCAAGGCATTCAATTCTCCATTATTATGCAAAACATCTTTCATTTCCGTTTTTTTTACATCTAGCTGTCTTTTTCCACTTTCATAAAGCAAAACATCTACTTCAGATGCCCCTTTTCCACGAGAAGTAAAAATATTTTTGACAAAACTATCAACCTCACTCTCAATAGTTGCAATGCTGTGGGACAAATCGTGGTATTCTTCAAACTTACCATTTATATCTTGTTTTTCTTGTTTTTCCCGATTTGACTGGGTTAAATATATTTCACGTACGGTATCATCTTGGTATAATTCACGCAAAATACCAAGTATTAAATTGGATTTTTTCTTGTCTTTTGGCTCTTTTTTGGCAGATCTAGGACGCAAACGAAGTGCTTCGCTGTACAAAGCCCACATTGTCTCGGCCTTTTGTTCATTACTCAGATATGACAAATCCAAATCTGGAGGACTTTCTACTTTATCCAAATCAGGAGCTATTTTTTCTAAATAAGCTCCGATTGGATCAGCATCAAAAACAAATCTTTCTCTTTTTTGTGATTCATCCGGCGATCTTTTGCTTGATAAATCACCTTCTGCAAAACCATGTCTTTTTTCTGTCATATATTTTTAAACTTAAGTATATTAATATAATAGCACTTTATCATAAAAATGCAAGGTATCTACAGTAAAAGTAAATACAGTCACTTATCTGTAAATTTATCCGCATTATCCGCGTCATCCGCATATAATCCGCGTATCAGTATCATATTTTAAAATATCGCCCGCAAAGTCCCACCAGTAAATAAAGTAATAAGTGTCACCAAAGTAGCAGCCATACAAACTCCGACTAAAATAAGTGGAGCAGCGCGCCTAAATTTAATATTAAAAACAAATGAAGCCAAAGACCCGGTCCAAGAACCGGTAAATGGTAGTGGAATACCGACAAAAATAATTAAAGCTAAAGCACCGTATTTAAAATATGGTCCAGAAAATTTTCTATCAGCTTCTTCCAATTTCTTTGTAAGAATTGGCCCAAAAAATTTACGCTTCACAACCCAACCATGAATATGCGGAATCAAAGCCAAAATAATAAGAGCTGGAATAATATCACCTATCACGGCAATAATCCAGACCTTCCAAACAGCCAAACCATAAACTTCAATACCAATCGGAATTGAAGCTCTAAGTTCAGTAATCGGAATCATAGATATCCAAAACACTGCCCATTCATGAGGAATATTTACAAACCAATCAACTGGATTTAATCCAAGCATAAGCGCTATCTAAGTTATCTAGGTTTTATTTATAAAACAATCCGCATTATCCGCGTCATCCTCATATAATCCGCGTATCCGTATCATAACAGATCAATATACTAATCAGGCCACTCGTAATTTTCAAAAGCCCACTCAGACACATCGCGGGCTTCGGTAAAACGACCCTCATGGGTATCAGCTCCCAAAACTACCACGTCCAAGATTTTACCAGCCTCATTTGCAACCCGGACAGTAAAATTATAACCCGAGGCAGAAATATAACCGGTCTTACCACCATATATTTTATAAAAATCATTTGTCACCCAACCCAAGAGCAACCAATTTGTATTCCACATGTGATGACTCTGTCCTCTTTGGTCTGAATAAAGATTGTACTCAGGTTTAATTAGAGTATCTCTTATCCTCTCTTGCTTCATGGCTTCGTTTAACAACATGACAATATCAGAAGCAGTAGAAACATTTGTACTATCCAGCCCAGAAGGATCTGTAAAAAAAGTATCAATCATACCCAATTCTCTAGCTTTTTCATTCATACGCTCTACAAAAGCCGCTTCTGGCCAACCCAGAGCATTAGCCAGAGTTAGAATAGCTTTATTAGAAGAAGCAATCAAAGCTGAATTCCACAATTCTTCCAAAGTATAAATATCGCCCGCATACATATGAGTATCCAAAGAATCTGGCCCAATCACAACAGTACTAGTAGTCCAATCAGGTTTTTTTTCCAAAATAACCAATGCACTCATCAGCTTGGTAATACTAGCCAATGGTCGTTGTCCATATTCATTTTTACCCAAAAGCACCATCCCCGTCTCACGATCTTTGACAATAATTGCCTTAGCACTAAATTGTTCTAAATCAAGCATCTCTCCCTTTAATTGAGGAAGCTGTGGTCTCATATCAACTGGCGGTGGAGCTACCAAATCCCCTTCTCCAAGATTATTTAAAAAATCATCCACCTGTGTAAATGGTTCAACTAAATTTTTTATAGTTAAAGTCTCACCGTTTTTTGTTAAAGATTTTTGTAGAAAAAAACCACCTACCATAAATACTAACAAAAAAATTGTCAAAATATTTCTAAGTCGTCCACCCCGATCTTTTGGTAATTCTCCACCTTCTATATTGTGTAAAAAATTTGGCCCCATAGAATCTTAGAAGATCACTTAATTATTTTTTTACTAGAAATTAATTATTTAACAGTATTAATACTAAAAAAAGTAATTAGTAATTAGTAATTAGTAATTGTGTTACACTCTAAGAAAGGCTTTAAAAATGTGTAGCATTATTACTAATTACTTAATTACTTTATTGACCCTTCTTAAATACTCTAACACCTACTCTACAACTTTTACCTCTTTTAGTGCTTCAATTATATATTCATGCTTGTGTAAAGTATCATAATCGGATAATTCAGCCACTGTTTTAATTCCCAAATGCGCCAAGGCATCAACGGATAAATTATAAACTGGCAAAATTTTGTCTTGATTTTCATTTTCTTCAATCAATCCTCTAAGTAGTAAATTTCTCAATATCAAAGTACAATTTACGCCTCTAATTTGTTCCAACTCTGGTTTGGTGACTGGCCCACGGTAAGCAATAACTGTCAGAGTCTCTAGCTGAGCCTTGGTAAGCTCCCCACCAATCTCATCTTTTACAAACAATTCCACCACTTCACTATTAGCCGGGTTAGTGGCCATTTGAAATTGATCTGCCTCATGTAAAATATGAATACCGTTGTCTGAATCACCATATTTCATTTCCAAAGTTGCCAAAGCCTCCTCTACTTCAACCTGATTCTTCTGTGTAGCTTTCACTATTTGCTTGATTGTCAATGGCTTGGACGCCACGAATAAAACTGATTCTATTTGTGATAGTAATGACATAAAAGTATTACGTTCTAATTACGAAATCCACTTTGTGGTTCGAATTTTCGAATTACGAATTCAAGCACTAGTACGATATTTTCGAAATTCGTAAATTCGTACAGATTCGTAATTCGAATGTTAATTAAACTTTAAATATATTAATATCCTTAAAATTATTACTCTGTTTCAACCCAATAAAACCGTCTTTTACCAACTCCAACAAAGCCAGAAAACCAATTATCACCTCGGTGCGGTTCTTACTGTCCTGCAAAACCGAATTAAAACTTGTATTTTTACTGCTCTTTAAAATTTGTCTAATCCTTTCAATGGTTTCTTTGACACTTACATTTTTATCAATAAAAGTTTTTGGCAATGGTTTAGGTGGTTGAATTTTTTTTAGTAAAATCAAAAAACTGTTACGTAAATTATCAGTAGAAAAATTGTCTGGTGCCACAAAATCAGTTTGGCGTCTAGCCGGTTCATGGCGAACAAAACTATACTTTTTATCCAACCACAGATCATTGAGTTTTTTACTGGCTTCCACAAAAGCCCTATAGAGACGTAACTGTTCTTCAAGGCTCGCCCCCTCATCTTCCTCTGGAGCAAATTGAGGCAAAAGACGATTTGATTTTATAAATAAAAGTCTGGTGGCCACTACCAAAAAATCAGCCAGCTCTTCTGGTCTTCTTTCTTCAATCTTATCCAGGTAATCCAAAAATTGTTCGGTAACCTCTGATAAAGATAATTCTGATATATTGAGTTTATGTTCGCCTATCAAAGACAAAAGTAAATCCAAGGGACCAGAAAATTTTTCCAATTTAAATTCAGCATTCATAGTAAAGTAAGTCTATTTTACCACAAAAATGATATTTTGTCTCCCCTATCTAGAATCAACTAAAACATAAATATTTTTGTCCACATCCCAATGTACTACAACTTCACCAAGAAGAGGTTCTACAATCTCATCTTTTTCCAGAAAAACTACTCTATTCTCTGGAATTTGTGCTCTATACTCTAATAAACCAACCACATGAGCAAAATTACTTTCAAACGGCCTATTCCACTCCACAAAGATTCTATCTGGTGAAACAGCCTTTATTTCTTCAACCACAGCAAATAAACTTCTTCCAGAAGAATACACGTAAGAATATTCGCTTCTCAAAATACCTACCATATTATAGAATTGCAAAAAGACAGAAAAAACTAATACCCAAAACAGACTTTGTACAACACGAATATACCTTGCCTTACGAATAAGTTCTGTCAAAACTGCTGATATTATAAAAATTACACCAACTCTTACACTATATGTATACCTAGAAGCCAAAAGTTCCCACCAATCTGAGGAATTAAAAAATACTACCACACCAACAGCCAACAAAGACCACAAAAAACCAAATCTCACTAAAATATTATTTCTAAATTTATAAAAAACAAAAATCAAAAATACTAAAGATACAAAAAATATTGACCAGGCAGTTTTTTCTGAAAGCACATAATTGAGTGGAATAAATACATCCATAAGCACAATTGGAATACGTGCCAACAGCTGAGGAGAAAAAGAAAAAGCACCTGAAGTAAGCCAGACACTATGGCTTTGGGCTAGATATTGTTTTATTATATAAACAAAGGTAGTCAATAAAAATAATATCCAATATACACTAGATGCAAAATTAAATTTCTTTTTATTTTTAAGCCCAAAATATAAACCAATTAAAAACAAAAGTGGAGGCAAAGCCATAGCTATTTCTTTTGTACCAAAGGCAAGAACCAAAGATAAAAAAGAAATAAAAAGATAAATAATTTGATTTTTTTTGTCTGTTGTATAATATTTTACCAAATATAAACAACTAAGTAACATAAAAAAAACAGCAAAAGAGTGCATATTAGCCCCTATCCAAACCAAAGGCTCATAAGCACTACCGGCGAATGCAAAAAGTACAGCAGCAAAAAGACCTGTAATATATGATTTACTTATATCACGAGCCAAAAGACCAACCAAAAAAGAATTTAAAACATGGATAACTAGTCCGACGAAAAAATAATAAGCCGAATAAGAATCAAAAATAGCCACTGAAAAAGCATAGAAGGCATTCAAAACTGGTGAGTAAAAGGTGGACATATGAGCCCCTAATACAGTTATCTCACCGGCCAAAATTTTCCAACCATGCCACAACCATGTAAAATCATCTGAAAAGAAATAGCCAAATTTCATTGTCCAACCAAACAAAATAAAAGTTATAACAAAAGGAAAAGCAAAATAAAGAAAATTCCAAACTTTCTTTTTTATTACTAATTCTGAGATTAAACTAATATCCAAAAAATAACGCAAAGCATCTTGCCAACTAACACTAGAATCATCATTATGCTCCCAAGTTATTGGAATCTGTTTTGCTACTAACCCATTTGTATGCACAAGAGATAATAATTCCAAATCAAAAGAAAATCTTGTTCTCTCTACTTTCAGAGCTAGATCTTTAATTTTACTATTAAAAAATTTAAAACCACACTGAACATCTTGAAAAGGCAAACGAAAAATTGAACGAGAAACAAAATTAAAAAAAGTTGAACCTAGTCTCCTCAGACGTGAATAACCTGAAAATTCAAAATCCTGCCGTTCCCCTGCCACTATATCAGACTTATTATCATTTAAAATATTTAAAGCCTGAGGAATAGCCTTTTTATAATCTACAGATAAATCTACATCTAGATATCCATAAAAATCAGTATTGACATTCTTTAGTCCAGCCTGAACCGCAGCACCCTTGCCCTGATTTTTTTCAAGAAAAACAGATACAAATTTTATATTATTATAATTCTCCTTTTTATTTTTTTCTTCTGATTCCAATATCCTTTGTTTTGTAGAATCCAAACTACCATCGTCCACAAAGACCAAGACCCAATCAAAATCTTTTTGCTCCACACAAAAAACAGACAAATCAAGCATTGCTTTGTTTATCTTTTCTTGTTCATTAAAGCATGGAACAATTATTGCACAAGATTGTTTTTTTATATTTTCACTCATGAAGCAACTTCATCAACGAGATCAAAAACGACAAAACCGTCGTTTTCATAAACTCGAGTAAAATAAGTATCATTTTCAAAAATAGATTTTGAAAAATTAATTGAATCATCTTTGGCACCATGAGGAAATATATCTATATGAAAATATGCATGATAAACATCATTATCTTCAGCGTCTTTGAATAATACAAAACGATCAATAGGACCAAAATTAATATTTTTAGCTGTGTTATAAAAAACTTCTGGATCACTTTCCTCTGATAATAATTCCAATAATACTTTCTTCTCACTAAAACGTGTAGCAGGATGATTATTATGTTGATTGAAATAAATATACATGTTGAGCGGCACAAACCCATGTATCTCACCTGCCCCAGGTCCTACTACTTTTGGTCCTGGAAACTCACCATTATTTTCTTGTAAAAAAGTCACCAATTCGGACACAGGATCACGAAGCCAGCGAGACTCAAGACGACGCTCTTGTACTGCAGGATCGTCTATAAAATTTCCAAAAATCATACAGACTGACAAAAAAACTAGTCCTACTACCCCTGCTAAAATTCGCCATTCAATACTTGAATACTTTTTTTGTACAAACACATAAACTTGTTCAATTCCAAAAGACAGAGCAAAAGCAAGAATCGTGAAATGATAAAAATCAAATGGTTTAAACTCTTGCAACGGTGCAGCAAACAATAAAATAGTCGTCCATCCCATAACTTGCCAAATATAACCAGCAATAAACAAAAGTAACAATGACCTCATGTATACATTTTTTCTATACCCAATTAAAGCAACGAAACCAAGCAACAACAATATACCACGCCAACTAAACCACTGAATCATGGCAACATATAGGGCGAGACCGCGCATAGACATAAATGCTACAGCCCAATTTTCTGTACCAGCCTTATGGTATAGAGCAACGAGTGGTCCCAAATATGGCATAGCGACCAATAGAGTAAAAACTGCCAAAACAAAAAGGCGACTATAAAATTTCCACTGTTGTTTTTTTGGAACAAACAGACCAGAACAAGCAACAGCAATAGCACCAAAAATAAGCCACAAATAATACGTCATAAAAAGTACACCACCACTCACCGCATACACAAATAATCTTTTTTTGCTCCAAATATTGTGATGCAAATCATTGAGCAAATATGCAATCCACATCACGCTCCCTGCTGCCGCCAAAACTTCGTATGGTTTTAAAATAAACGCATCCCAATCAATAAATACAAATGTAATAAGGGGTACCAACATCCAAGCAATCTTGCCTGGTGCAACACACATTTGTTTTGCATAGGGTTTTACACTTTTCCAATACCAGGCTTGCACAAGATAAACAAAAGCAGGAAAAACTAAAAATGTAGCAGCGACACTTGCCTTTGCCATCAAAACTCCATTCCAATCAAAGATCCTTCCCGGAACTGCAAAAAACCAAAAAAATAGTGGTGGATACCACGGTACTAATTCTGGAAAAGCAAAGTCAGAGAAAAAACTTCCATGAGCAAACATTTCAAACATAGCAACAATCGTAACTTCATCTCCACGAAGTCCCCAAAATGTAAGACCTAAATTATTTACCAATAACAGATAAGAGGCACTTACCAATATACCTGTTCCTACCAAAAAAATCATTGGATGCCACTTTCGCCAAAGCGAAACAATACCCAATAAGAAAAAGATGACCAAACAGAGTTTAATCATCAAAATTAAATTTATATCCATCAAAGATAAATTTTGTAAACCCATATTTTAAATTATCTAAAAAATAATCAAAATCTACTTTTTAACAATCTTCAAACTCAATTCTTTCAATTGCTCCTCACTCGCTTCCGCTGGACTACCCATCATTGGTTCTTCAGCTTTTTGATTTTTTGGGAAAGCAACTACACGACGGATATTTTTCTCACCAAGCAAGACCATAACCAACCGTTCAATTCCTGGCGCAAAACCACAATGAGGTGGTGCTCCATATTGAAAAGCATTAATCATATGACCAAATTTTTTATCAACTACAGATTTATCATAACCAGCAATTTCAAAAGCCTTGTACATAACCTCCGGATTCATATTACGCACTGCCCCCGAAGATAATTCAAAACCATTGGCAATAATATCATATTGATCTGCCAAAATATCCAGAGGATCTTCTGTATTCAAAGCCTCCATACCACCCTTTGGCATAGAAAATGGATTGTGACCAAACTCAACTTTTTTACTATCAGAATCCCACTCATACATTGGAAAATCTACTACCCAAGCCCAAGCAATTACATTTTCATCTTTTAATTTCATCTTATCACCAGTAAATTCTCGAACAGCCCCCAAAGCTTTGCAAGACACTTCCCAATTATCAGCTCCAAAAAACAAAATACCATCTTGTTCTAAATTTTGAAGTTGTTGTAATTGTGAAAGTTGATCTTCGCTAAAAAACTTAGATACTCCCCCGTCAAACTTACCACCAGAATACTTCATCCAAGCCAAACCTTTGGCACCAACTCGCTTAGCTTTGTCTTCGTATTCATCAATCTCTTTGCGAGAAAAATCTTGCCCGCCAGGCACAAAGAAAACACGAACATGTTCGGCACTATTAAAAACTTTAAAATCAGTTTCTTTGGCCCAGTCAGTAATTTCATTTAATTTTAAATCAAAACGCAAATCTGGACGATCAGAACCATACTCTTCCATACAGGTTTTAAATGGAATTCTAGGAAATGGTTTGTTCATTACTTTTTTACCAGCAACTTTTTCTGTAAGCTCAATAAATAATGGTTCCATTTCTGTAAAAAATTCTTTTGAAGTTTTGAAACTAGTCTCCACGTCAAGCTGATAAAATTCTCCTGGAGATCTATCAGCTCTAGCATCTTCATCACGCATACAAGGTGCTATTTGATAATATTTATCAAAACCAGCCACCATCAAAAGTTGTTTGTATTGTTGTGGGGCCTGTGGCAAAGCATAAAACTTACCTGGATGGATTCTAGATGGTACCAAATAATCACGAGCACCCTCCGGAGATGAAACCGTCAAAATAGGAGTCGCTATGTTTATAAAATCATGAGCATCCATAAAATCACGGATATATTTTTCCATTTTGGCACGAAATAAAATATTATTTTTTAATTTTTCACGACGTAATTCCAAATAACGATATTTCAAACGCAATTCTTCATCTTCGTCACCTTTGTCAGTCTCAAAAATCTCAAATGGCATAGCTTTGGCCTTGCTCAACACTTCTACACTAGTTGCAATAACTTCAATCTCTCCGGTTGATATATTAGCATTTACGTTTTCTGCCTTTCTACTTTCTACTTTTCCTTTTATTTTAATTACATATTCATATTTTAAACCTTCAGCCACAGAAAAATCAGCCATATTGTCAGGATGAAATACTACTTGGGTCAGACCATAACGATCACGCAAATCAACAAAAATAAGCCCACCCAAATCTCGGCGCTTATGCACCCAACCAGACAAAGTCACTTCTTTGCCAGCATCTTTTTTATTTAACTGCCCACAAGTGTGTGTTCTATACATATGTTCAACTGTCATTCCGAGCGAACCCGATTCGCATCGGGAGAGTCGAGGAATCCCTTTCCTCTAAATTTATGCTCGTTTTTATATTTAATAATACCTCTATTCTACCAATTCTAGCCATTTTTGGCAAGCAAACAAAAAACACTCTAGAATTTAGAGCGTTTTTTGAGGTCCTCCTTTTTTTGACCTACTTTTGAATGAAAATAGACAATAGAACATTCAGGGTGACTTCTTAACCTGCTCATCGGCTGGCGCGGTTTTCCCCTGATGAGGATGGTAATCAAAATGATGATCATCATCATCCATACGAAAAACCACGCTACCAACGGACACGGTAGTCCTTGAGACACCGAGCCCATCCCTTTCCGCATAGTTGAGTTGAAAACACGCTTGTCTTTTTTCTTCAGCCATGGTCTGCCCCTCCTAAAGTTGCGTTATTATATCTAATATACTATCATCGTATTAAACTGTCAAGCAAAAACGAGCCTTAGCTCGTTATCTCAGTATAATCCCTGCCTGCCGGCAGGCAGGGCGGACAGGCATAATAATCAGTCTAAATCAGTGTTTTTTTAATATCTTCACCACAAAAAACCCCTCAATCTCCTTATCTGGCATGATTCGCATAGCTTTTTTAACTACTTCTGAATTCACTTTTTTACCCTTAAACTCTTTAGTTATTGGCAATGTCTTTAACTCTTTTAGCATCTCAATCGACATTACCTCAGCATCAACCACTTTATCCAAAAACTTTGTTATTTGCAATTCATTTTCCTCAGGAGCAAAAGTACAAGTAGAATATACTAAAATACCACCCGGTTTTAAAGCACCCCAAGCTGAAAACAAAAGTTGATATTGTTTATTTTTATTTTTGTTCTTTCCCATAATTATTTATAAAGTTGGCTATGTGTACCAAATAAAACAAAAAATAAAAGATCACCATTTTCTAATTCCACATATACAGCACGCCAATCTCCTGTTATATCTATACTAAAATAATTCTGGTACTTCCCACTTAATTTATGACGGCGCAAAATTGGTTGATTCGAGTCCAATATCAAAATTTTTACTCTTTCCTCAAATTTCTTTTTTACAATAACAGGAGCTTTCTTAAACATCTTATCAAATTTTTTGTTTGAACCAATTTTCATATTAACTTTATGTTCTATTTAAGTGAGCAATGAAATCATCTACATTGCTAAAGGAACAAAACTTACCTGCCTTGTAATCTCTCTCTGACTCTTCTAGATCTGCGACCGTGTGATCATTTAAAACTTCCGGCTTTTGAGTGAACTTAACTTCCCCAGTATTAACCACATTCAAAAGAAGGCCATTTACCAGCGAGCTCAAACTTAAACCAAAACTAGAAGCAAATTTTTTCGCTTCTACTTTCGTTTTTGGATCAATTTTTAAAGTTATTATTGCACTTTTCATAGTATATACAAAGTTAATACTTAATATATACTTAGTATATACAAAGTATTACTTTTTGTCAAGTTATTTATCCACAATCCCCTTTTTTTAAGGCTCCAACCTATTCAACATCCTTGGAAACGGAATAGTCTCACGAATATGATGAATCCCCGCAATCCAACGAGTTGTTCGTTCAATACCAATACCAAAACCACAATGTGGCACCGAGCCATACTTACGCAAATCTAAATACCACCCAAACGTCTCCACCGACAAACCGGCGGCTTTAATATTAGCCAAAATAGTTTCATAATCATCCTCACGCTGTGAACCACCAACTATCTCCCCAAAACCACGTGGAGCCAATACATCGGCATTTAAAACTAAGGTAGAATCAGTTGAGTGTCCTTTCATATAAAACGGCTTGATATTTTTAGGCCAATTTTTCACTATTACTGGTACATCCGAATCTTTTGTTAACAATTCTTCATCGTCAGCACCCAAATCATGGCCATATTCAATATCTGAGCCACGTTTTTTTAATTCGGCAATTGCATCGCCATATTCATAATGAACAAATGGTTTATCAACAATCGCCTGTAATTCTGCAAAATCACGCTCTAATAAAACCAACTCTTCTCTGCCATGATCTAAAACATATTTCACAACATATTTTAGACTCGCTTCTTGAATTTTCAAACTTTCTTCATGTTCAATAAAAGCAATCTCAGGGTTAAGTGACCAGAATTCAGTCAAATGCTTGCGAGTCTTAGATTTTTCTGCACGAAAGTTAGGGCATAAATCATAAACCTTGCCAAACGACATACACATGGCTTCTAAATATAATTGGCCATTTTGAGTCAAATAGGCTTTACGGTCAAAATACTCCACTTCAAATAAATCTGTTGTCCCCTCGCATGAAGTTGGTGTAAAAATCGGTGTATCTAATTCTACATAATCGTTGCTATTAAAATAATCCTGCAACCCAGCTTTTACCAAATGACGAATCCGTAAAATTGCCCATTGTTTTTTTGATCTCAACCACAAATGGCGATTATCTAATAAAAACTCCGGCCCATGATCCTTGAGAGCAATTGGATATTCTTGAGCGAGTGATTGTAACTTATAACTTGTAACTTGTAACTCGTAAACCCCGGACTGTTTTGGGTGTTTGGAAACAGTACCCGTCACTTCCAAAGAAGATTCTTGGGTAGTCTTTTCAATCTCATTCCAAACTTCTTCAGACAAACCTTCTTTCACTGCCACGGCTTGTACAAAACCAGTGCCATCACGCACTTCCAAAAAAGCGATTTTTCCAGAAGAACGCTTGTTATACAACCAACCTTTTACAGTCACTTCCTCCCCCACTTTTTGTGATAAGTTTTTTATAAATGTTTTCATAAATTAGTTTATTGGATTATTAATGTTATTCTACTAAATTTTGCTAAATTTAGCAAGGTTTTTTGACTGGATTTAAACCAGCGATATCCGCGTTAACAATCCCAACAAAAGCTCCTTGGGCAGGACTCGAACCTGCAACATCGGCATTAACAGTGCCGTGTTCTACCGTTGAACTACCAAGGAGCACTTGCTAGGATTACACTAATTGCCAGCCAGAGGCTGATCAGCCTTTGGCTAAAACTATCTGGGAATAAATAATTAAAAACACCCGTTTCTGACGGGTGTTATTTTGGCTAAGATAAGCGAAAAACTACACTCCGTCGGCGGGTGAATTATTGTTATTATTATTATTTTTTACGTGTAGCTTTATCATCACTAGTGTTGCGTTAACTTTTTTTATTCTACCAAATTTTACCTAATTTTACAACTAAATCAACCTTTTTTAATTTGCACGATTTGAATTGAATATGA
>Ga0265594_1001997_pt1 | contig 15154 bp, 16 predicted proteins | sample saktaG_11_FD_190147 | JGI IMG/M metagenome (GOLD analysis project Ga0265594, IMG submission 190147) | Saline water microbial communities from Sakinaw Lake, British Columbia, Canada - sak_2011_5_24_80m | ecosystem: Environmental > Aquatic > Non-marine Saline and Alkaline > Saline ... | reverse complement strand
AAATTCAAGAAGAATTTCAATACAATGAATTATTGTGTAATGAAGATGTATGGCAATGTGATAATTGGGGATTTTGTCAGGCAGATGGAACAAAAACAAGAAATTGTACTATTACATCTGATTGTGCCTATAGTAATACCCCTTCTCCAGACACAACCCAATCTTGTACACCAGAATGTACAATAAATATGTGGCAATGCTCAGAATGGGGGTCTTGCCTACAAAATAAACAACAAAATCGAACTTGTACAAAAACCTCAAACTGCCAAGGTGGAATTTCTACTCCTGCCACCTCTCAATCATGTACGTACACCCCAGTTTGTACCTCAAATAGTTGGTCTTGTGGATCTTGGAGTACGTGCTTATCAAACGGAACACAAAACCGAATCTGCAACAAAACTTCAAATTGTGAAGATGGTGTTACTCAACCAGCAACCACTCAATCATGTAATTATGCTCCACCATGCAATGCTGATATTTGGACTTGTGGTAATTGGGGTGATTGTTCACTTTCCGGAATTCAAAATCGAAGTTGTACTAAAACTACTGATTGCCCAACTACAGAAACGGCTCCGCCTATAACCATTCAATATTGCGAAGCTCCAAACAAACCACAACAAACACTACCAAATGAATCCGATGAAATTTTAAACCAAAATGCTATTATAAAATCGACTGTAAAACTTCTTTGCCCTGTTGATGCGTATAAGGCAAGTCAAGGATCGGGCACCATTATTGATTCTTCTGGAACTATTTTGACCAATAAACATGTTATTTCGGGTACTTTGGGATGTTTGGTGGGTTTTATAGACAATTTCAGCGATGAACCATATTTTGGCGAAAGACAAATTGCTGATATTGTTAAAGTATCATCAAATCAAGATATGGCTATTTTAAAAATGAGAAATCCACAAAATAAAAAGCTGGCATTTGTTGATATTACAAAAGGCAGTTCTAATCTTTCACTTGGTACAAAAGTGACAACTTATGGCTATCCAGCGAAGTTTGGTACAAAAATTACTTACACAAGCGGAGATTTTAGTGGATCAGACGGAAATTATTTGAAAACCACGGCTATTCTAGAATATGGCAATTCCGGCGGTGGAGCATATTTAAAAAATGGCATATTTATTGGTATCCCTTCAGCAGTAGTAAAAGGTGAACTCAATGCAATGGGTTACATACTATCCATAAATACAATTAAAGCATGGCTCGGCAATTCAACCATTGCTTATGGAAATACAAATAATACTTATTCTCGCGTTTCAGTCTTAGAAGATATAGACTTAAACAAACTTGGTTCTCTAAAATTATTTATTCCTGACACTGACGCAAAAGGTGATCTTGTGGCAACTCCAGCAAATCAAAATTCACCAAAAACTACAGAACAACCACAAATTATCCAACAAGATGAACAACAAGAAGAATCAATTATTATTGAGTCGGACAGTTCTGATAAAAACGTTATTGAACAAAATACAACGTCAACAACGGAAGATATAACACCAAAAATGTCATGGATTAAACGATTTTTTTCTTGGTTAGCTAATTTGTTTAATAAGTTGGCAGAATGAAAAAAATAATTTTTTGTCTCAAAAATTGTGGAAAATAACGCACATCAAATTGAACCACTTGAAAAACGACTAGAACGTTTTCAAAATGGTCAGCCCATAGAATCGATATTATCACTACTTAACTCTATTGATAATTTTTTCAACAATGAGATTAGAATAACACCCAAACAATACCAAACCTCATTATTATTTTTAGGTATTCACGCAGTAGCTTTAACAGTTTCAGAGATATTCTGGGGACTAAAAGGTGAATCTGGATATAAAAAATTTCTTGAATCTTTTGTTGATGGGGACACTAAGGACAAAAAATTTTCTTCTGTGTCAAGTAAAATTCATAAATGGAGAAATATAGTTGCACATCAATGGTTATCCTCATCTGGTTATTCAATACAATATGATTATACTTTAGAAGCCGGATTTATTGAAAAAAATAATCTGTTAACTATCAATCCAGAAATATACTGCAAACAATATTTAAATGCATTTTCTTCGGAGGGTAAAATTTGGCAATTTAACAAAATACTAACAGATAGTGAGCTAATAAAAAGCAAAAAAAGAATTGTCGATAAATTTAAACAAAAATAAAAACATTTTAAAATAAAATTATTAATATCTATATAATATGCATATTCCAATTTTAAACAAGAAAAACATAGCCAATGGCTTAATCATAGGTTTTTTTGTTCTAATTTTAATAATAATATTTTATTATTTTCAAATAGTTAACAAAAGTGGAAAAACTAATGCTCAAAAAATCATCCATGACATTACTAATGATATTAATAAGGATCTTATGGATTCTGAAAAAGGACAGGAGTCTGATGGATATCTATGGTGGATAACTGATGATGGATATAACATACAACTAACAGAGGCTCCCAAGACCACTTTTAAAATTAAAATAAGTAGTGATTTTGTTTCTGAAAATAATTTAAATTATGTAGCAAATCAACCATACAATAAATCACTAACAAAGTCCGTAGAACAATTTTTGCAAAAAAATGGTTTCAAAAAAAATAACAAAAATAGTTCAAAAAATGAATATGATGATAGTTTTTACGATTACGTCATAGCGTATGAAAAAAAAGAAATCGTATGCACATGGAACCTAAACCCTGATGTTTATTTTAAAGAAGGAGATAATATCATAGAAAGTGAATTAATTTGTTCAGATAAATTACAGGATAATTATAATGAACAAAAAAATATTTTAGATGATCTAAATTTAAAAGATAAAGAAGTTATCATTTCGATAAATCGTAAATTAGATAACTTTTATTATTTAAATGTTCATTATAGAAGATCTGGTTATTATATTATCGCTAAAGAAATAAATGGAAAATTTAGTGAAATTCATACGGGTCAAGAATATATTCCATGTCAAAAGGTATCAACATATAACATTCCAAAATATATTTATAAAGAGTGTTTATGAAAACCAAAATTCAACCAATTACAATTGCAAAAATTATTGCCATTCTAATGCTTTTTTGGGCGTTGGTAGATAATCCATATTTTTATTATCAAATCTTACGTTGGGTGGTTGGTGGTGTGGCTGGATATTCAGCCTATCTCGCATATAAACAAGGCGAAGAAGCATGGGTATGGATTTTGGGCGTTACAGCAATAGTGTTTAATCCAATAGCACCCTTTCACCTCACTCGTGAAATTTGGTCGGTGTTAAATATAATTGGAGCGGTGATAATTTTTGTGAGTATGCGTAAGATGAAGGTTGTCGTAAAAAAAGAATGATAATATGAATACAAACACAATAAATATAAAAGATAAAAAATTCTGGAAAAAAATATTAGGAATAGCAGTAGGTGCTTTTATTTTATTCAAAATAATACAAATTATCATTTCTAGTTTTTGGGGAATAAATGAGATTGGACACATCCTTGAATCAAGGAAATCTTACACAACTCAATACTATGTATATCTTTTTGAAGAAAGAACCGAAACATCAAATAATAAACTTATTGGGGATGTCTATGTGGCAGAAAAAAATTGTGAAGATTACGACGATCATACAATTTGTTATCCAAGGTCTATACTTTTAGAGACAGCATATTTACCCAACGAAGAAGAATTGTATTTTGATGAGTGTGAACTCAATTTGGATAATAATAGAAATTCCTGTTTTGATCAAAATGAAAATAAATGGTTTATAGAATTTCATAATGAGAAAATAAAATAACAAAAACATTAATTAAATTATATGGACAAAATAAAAAAGTATAAACTTTGGTATAAAATTTGCTTAGTAGTAGGAATAATTGGAATATTTGACATCGCAACTCAAAGCACTATCTCCATGCTTTATAATTCAACAGATATGGGATTTGTTGGTATTGGTGTTCTATATATCTTTACACTACTTTTTGGTGTTAAAGTGGCATCATTTTTTACAGTTTTAATCTCAATGATAGTTGATTCTTCAGTCGTTTGGTTGCTCGTCGCATATATATTGAATAAAAAAATTAAAATAATTGAATCACCAACAGAAGAAAATAAAAAAAAGCTTAGACAATCAAAAATTATCACTTGGGTTGTTATGGGAATTATAGTAATTTTTTCTTTACTTGCAATCATTTCTGTTTTTAACTCATAAATATAAATTGAAAGCGCTATGAAACCAACAGACAAAATAAAGAGCTTTTTCTACAGACCAATTCCATTACATAAAAAGGTTGATAAAATTTTTAATATCCGCATACCACGCCCCATTTCAATTATTTTGATAATTCTTTTTGGTATTCCTGTTTTTCTGACCATTTTAGATTACACTATCAGCATCTTTTATTCTGTGTGCTTTCGTAGCTATATGTTTATTTCATATCAATTAGACTATGGTTATCCTATATCATGGGCGGGGTTTTGGGTCTTACCTGCAATAACCTTACTAGCTATTTTAATACATCACATATTTTCAAAAACAAAATCTGTATCAAGATTGATTCGCTGGGCTATTGTCCTTGTATTTATAGAAATAGTGACTTACATCTGGCTTAATGCTTGGGGTTGGGCAAATACAATCACCACCCAAAACGATTTTAAAACCTATGTCTTGCCAATTGAAGACAGATTAGAAATAATATTAAAATATACTAAAGCATTGTTCCAAACTGTAGCACTAAGTATGGTGTTGATTGTCGGACGAATGTTTTTAACAAAACAAAAATAGGCTGTGGATAAGTTTACTTTAAAAAGCCACTAAAATGACTAAAAAGCCCTAAAATAACACATATTAGAGCTTTTTATACAAAAACTTGTAGGATATTGACATATATAACAAATTATGCTATACTATAACCATATTATAAATAAGAGTGAACATTAACCAAAAAATATATGATTCATTCATTCTCATGTAAAAATTTTTATTCTTTTGGCGACCTCACAACCGTCAATTTTGTCGTAAATGACAAAGCCCCAGATAATAATGGCTATTTTTTGACACCTTCAAAAAACCGCCTATCCAAAATTGAAACTGTCATAGGTCCAAATGCTTCGGGAAAAACAAACTTGTTAAAAGTTATGCCATTTTTGAAATGGCTAATTGTTGATTCTTTCGTGGTCAGTCCTTCGGCTCCCCTACCAGTAAAGCCATTCTTGTTTAATGAGCAGAAAAATAATTCTACAGAATTATCAGCCGACTTTGAAATTGACGGCGATATTTACACTTATAGTTTTATCCTGGATGATAAAAAAATACTGTCAGAAGAACTAAAAATAAAAAATAAAACAAATAAAAAAACCACAAGTAAAAAAGTTTTTTCTCGCCTTTGGAATGAAGAATCTAAAAAATATGAGCTTGATGATAATCTTTTTAATCTCCCAAAAGATTTTGAAAAATTACTTCGAACCAATGCCAGCGTAATTAGTACAGCAATCCGTTTCAATCATAAAGAGAGTCAAAATATATTAAATTTTTGGCAAAAAGTTGAGACAAACGTAGTGGAAGCTGGCTGGGTCGGGGATCATCTTTTACCTAATGCGAAACAACAATTACTTGAGGTCTTAAATTTTTATAGTGAAAACGAAAATGAATCTATAAAAAAAGAGGCTGAAAAATTATTGTCGCGTTTTGATTTGGGTTTAAAATCTTTTGACATAACAAAAGAAAAAAAAGATGACGGTTTTTCTATAGATGTATCAGTATCTCATATTTTTGACGGACAAATAGGAAAACTTCCTATGCAATATGAATCATCAGGAACAAAGCAACTTTTTATAATACTAAGGACTATTTTGCTTGTTTTAAAAAATGGCGGTGTGGCAATATTAGATGAATTTGATGTAAACTTACACCCGGAAATGGTTTTATCATTATTTGATCTATTTATACAACCGGAGACTAATCCACACAATGCTCAATTATTGTTTAGTACTCACAGCCATCGAATCTTAAGCCAATTGGATAAATATCAAATTGTCCTTATAGAAAAAAATGAAAAAGGATCTAGTGAATCATGGCGACTGGATGAGATGTCAGGTGTTCGAGCCGATGACAATTATTATACAAAATATATAGCTGGTGCATACGGTGCAATCCCTAAACTTTAAAAGTATGTCCAGAACTAACCCATATAAACTAAAAAGACGTCGAGCCAACAAAACCCTCCTTATTTTCGGGGAGGGTTTTAGTGAAGAAATCTTTTTAAAATATCTTAGAGGAATATACTCTTTCAACAAAAACGTAGCCATAACTATAAAAAGAGGAAAAGGTGGAACACCTTACAATGTTGTATTGGATGCCGACAAATTACATGCCGACTTTGATAGAAAAATTGTCATAGTTGATAATGATAAATCAAAAACAGAAATTCAGAAAGCAAGAAAAATTGCTAAAGAAAAAAATATAGAACTAATTGAAAATACACCCTGCTTGGAATCTTTGTTTATAAATATTTTAGATAAAAAATATAACCAAAACTCTAATTGGTTCAAACATGAATTTGAATCAAAATACTTAGATAGAAAAAAGAGAGACGAAATGGATGAATATAGCAAATTATTTCCTAAAAAACTACTCGATAAAAAACAAACAGAAATTCCTGAATTAAAAAAAATAATATCTGTAATGGAAGGAAAATAATGTGTTGGCGATGTGTCGTCAGGGGCCATTCACCCCTCGTATACTGAAGTCAAATAATACCTGTGGACAAAACCAGATACCAAATCAATTTATACAATACGGATGCTCTTTCAAATTATGATAAATTTCACAAAGTAATTTTCTGGCGACAGCTGAAAGGCAGGTATAATAATGCTTTCCTTCGTTTCTTTTTTTAGCATAATACTCTTTGTATTTGTCATTGTGCATCATAACTCCCCAGGCTGATTGGAATAAAAAGTAACGCATAGTTTTTGAGCCTCGTTTGGACAGTTTGCCTTTACCTCTCACAGAACTACCACTTTCTCGTATGGATGGATCAAGTCCGGCATAGGCCACTATTTGTTTATGATTTTTAAACCTGCTAATATTTCCCAGCTCAGCGGTTATCGCTTTTAGATGCAATTCAGACAGACCTTTGATTCTGGGGATTTCTACTGTAATACCTTTGATAATAACTTGTTTTACTTTTTTTAGTTGAGTCTCAAAATTCTTTTTTGTTTCTAGTAGCATTTCCTGTTCAAAATCATTTTCAATACTCAAACTCTTTGCGCTACTTAGACGATTACTGACTTGTTGGAGTTGTTTTTTAAGGAAGTGAAATAAACGTATATTTCGCTTAAATAACACCTCTTCTTTACTTTCAGCATAGGTATGGAGATCTTCTAGAAGCCCTATTTTCGCTAAAAGTAATGAATCTTTCTTATCAGTTTTGATTTTTCTAATCTGGGCTGATAAGTGTTTTTTAGTAATAATTGGATTTATCACAAAGACTTGTTTAAACCCTTTTTCAATTAAGAAGAATGTGATACCATAATGGTATCCTCCAGTGGCTTCGATCACTATTGGTTTATCCTCTATTTCTTGATAAGACTGCAAAGTTTTTACCAAGCTAGGAATGCCTTGGTGGTCGTTGCCAAATTGGAGGTTTTCAGTGGCATCATCTGAATGAATCAGACCAAGATCAAGTTTCCCTTTGGAAACGTCGATGCCGATAGATTGAACCATATGCGTTTAATTAAAAACGATGAATAAAATGGCACCACCATTTTTAAAGACATTCTCGTTTGATATTGAAGCATTTCCTTTGTAGGAAAGCCTAACCAGTTTATTGGTCTTTGTTAGAAAGAGTGATGGCCAAAGCTATACATCATTTACTATCTTAGGGGTTAAATTCCCAAGGGGTGATGATGAATGTACAGCTTTCGCCATGTATTATATCATTGATTGTAGTATAACTGACTCTCCTTGTGAAGGAGAGGGGAACCTACTAATAAATTTTAAATTAGAATAGTATGTTAGATTCACTAGAAACAATCGTCTCCTTTGCCAAACGGCGTGGTTTTATATTTCAATCATCCGAGATTTATGGTGGCCTGTCATCTTGCTATGATTATGGTCCACTTGGAGTTGAATTAAAAAATAATGTAAAGAAAATGTGGTGGAAAGCGATGGTGCAAAACAGAAATGATGTGGTTGGACTTGATGCCTCAATTTTGATGGCGCCAAAAGTTTGGGAAGCCAGTGGACACCTAGAAGGTTTCACCGATCCTTTGGTGGATTGTAAACAATGTAAAAAACGTTGGCGAGCTGATCATTTATTAGAAGCAAAAGGTATTAAGCCAACTTTTCAACCGGGTGATTGGGGTAAACATAATATGAAGTGTCCTGATTGTGGCGGTGATTTGACTGAAGTAAGAAAATTTAATTTGATGTTCAAAACCCAAATGGGCGCAGTTGAAGACGAGGCAATAGATATTTATTTACGTCCAGAAACTTGTCAGGGTATTTATACAAATTTTTTAAATGTACAGCAATCAATGCGGAAAAAAGTACCTTTTGGTATAGCCCAAATTGGCAAGGCATTTAGAAATGAAATTACTCCCGGTCATTTTACTTTTCGTACCCGTGAGTTTGAACAAATGGAACAACAATATTTTTGTCATCCAGATGAAAAGAAAAAGATTTTTGATATGTGGCAAGAAGTGAGGATGCAATGGTATAGGGATTTGGGAATTAAAAAAGAAAATTTACAATTTCGTGAACATGAAAAAACAGAGTTGGCTCACTATGCCTCTCGGGCGTTAGATATTGAGTACAATTATCCAGCCATGGGATTTAAAGAATTGGCTGGTGTTCATGATCGAGGTAATTGGGATTTGACTCGCCATAGTGAATTTAGTGGTGAAGACTTGAGTTATTTTGACAACCAAAAAAATGAAAAATTTATTCCTCACATTATTGAAACCTCAGATGGGGCCGATCGCGCCACTTTGGCATTTTTGATAGATGCCTATGATGAAGTAGAAACTAGGAGTGGCGACGAAGATGGTAAGCACGAAAAAGAAGTGGTATTGAGACTTCACAAATCATTAGCTCCAATCAAGATTGCAATTTTACCTTTATCAAAAAAAGAACCATTGCAAAAATTATCTGAAGAAATTCAAACCAAATTACGACAAGATTGGATGACAATGTATGATGAGACAGGTTCAATTGGTAAACGTTATCGTCGTCAAGATGAGATCGGCACACCTTATTGTTTGACTGTTGATTTTGATAGTTTGGAAGATAAAAAAGTGACCGTTAGAGATAGAGATACTATGGTACAAGAGCGGGTTGGAATTGAAGAATTGGAAAAATATTTTGGAGATAAGTTGAGATAATGTAGAGATAAATTAAGATAATATATAATTAATTTTTAATACATATAATTATATGCGTGAATTAGAATCAACTGGTGATATTGCCAAACTTTTGGCAGAATTAAAAAAGTTAATTCCAACAATTAAGTTAGACGAAAAGGGTAGGGGAATTGGACAATTTTTAGACAGAGGAGAATTGTCTAATGAAGAATGGGTGCGAGCTAATGATTTACTAAAAGCAGTTCGTGGTATGGTAGAAAGAGGAGAAAAAATTCCCGATGAATTTTTGGCCACACCACAGGAAGTAACTGATTTTGAGGAAAAAAACAATGATGACTTATTACAAATTTAATTATGATTTACGAAAATTTTCAATTGAAAAATAAAGCGAATATTTATTTGGTTCCGCTTAATAATACTGAGGCTTTAACTGCATTGGTTTTGTACCCGGTTGGTTCTCGTTTTGAAAGTGAAAAAATGAATGGTGTTTCGCATTTTATAGAACATCTTATGTTTAAGGGCACCAAGAAACGTCCCAATACTTTGGCTTTGACACGAGAAATTGATCGTTTGGGGGCAGAATACAATGCCTTTACCAGCAAGGAATATACTGGCTATTATATAAAAGCTGACAGTAAATATGCGGAGACCTCGTTGGATATTTTGTCTGATATGTTGTTCAATTCCAAATTTGATCCCAAGGAAATGGAAAAAGAAAAGACTGTGATTGTTGAAGAATTGCGAATGTACAAAGATAATCCAATTATGAATATTGAAAATGTTTTTGAAGAATTAATGTTTGCTGGTTGTCCGCTGGGTTGGGATATCGGTGGGACAGAAAAGCATGTCTTAAATTATGAAAGAGGAGAGGTTTTGGATTTTTATCAAAAATATTATTCGCCACAAAATATGACCATTGTTTTGGCTGGAAAGATTGATGATAAAATTAGAAAATTACTTGAACACCATTTTGGTTCAGAGCTTAATAAGAAAAAATTAGATAAGAAATTTAAACCAGCCAATTTTGGTTCGGTAGCCAAAGACAAGAGAATTAAAATAGAACAAAAGAAAACCGATCAGGTCCAAATGATGTTGGGTTTTCCTGCCTTTGCTCACAACGACAAAAGAAGTAAAACTCTAACTGTCTTAAATACAATTTTGGGAGGTTCAATGAGTTCTCGTCTTTTTATTCAAATTCGAGAAAGACGTGGTTTGGCTTATATGGTTAGTAGTGGGGCAGATAGTTTTTTGGATACTGGTTATGCCTTTATCCGGGTTGGTTTGGAAGTAAAAAATATTAATCAAGCGATTGCTGTTATTAAACAAGAGATAGAAAAAATAATTGAAAAGGGTGTAACTAAAAAAGAATTGGCTGATGCCAAAACTCACATAACTGGTGGATTAACTCTGTCGATGGAAGATTCCAGTGCCCAAGCTAGTTGGTATGCCAAACAAGCTTTGTTTGCTGACAAAATAAAAACACCAGCCGAAAAATTAGCTGAAATAAATCAAGTGACCAATGATGATATCAAAAAATTAGCTAAACAAGTTTTTAAGTTTAACCAAATGCGGGTGGCAATTATTGGTGATGTTGACGATAAAAAAATTGAATTTTAAATTTATTTTTTAAATTAAAAAATATGAAATATTTATTTGCTAATTGGAAAATGTATCTTGATTTTGATGAGTCAAATATTTTGATAAATGGTTTGTTGCAAGAAAAATTTGATAATGAAAAAGTTAATCTGACGGTTTTTCCTTCAGCTTTGGCATTGCGTGAGGTGTCGATGGCGACTGAGAATACTGAATTTGCGGTCGGAGCACAAGACGTGGCTTGGGTAGATAAAGGTGCCTATACTGGTGCTGTTTCAGCTCAAATGTTTGCCGATGTTGGTTGTAGATATGCCTTGGTTGGTCATTCTGAACGCCGTCATATTTTTGGTGAAACCAATGATGATGTGAGAAAAAAAATAGAGGCCTGTCTTGGTGTAAATTTGATTCCAGTGCTTTGTATTGGTGAGACAGCTGAGGATTTGGCTGAGGGCAAACGTAATTATCGTCTAAAAAAACAACTTATGAAAGCTTTGGTTGATTTGGATTTGAATGGTGGAAAAATTATGGTGGCCTATGAGCCAGTATGGGCGATTGGTACTGGTCAAGCCTGTGATCCTGATACTGCTCAAGCTGTTCATACTTTTATAAAAACCGAATTAAAACAATATTTTGCTGAAGATGTTCCAGTTTTGTATGGTGGTAGCGTTAATCCTGAAAATGTGTTATCATATGTTTCACGCGAAGTGATTGACGGTGTGTTGGTGGGTGGGGCTTCGGCCAAACTAGATAGTTTTGTTTCTTTAATTAGGGCGGTAGAAGGTGTTTAAATTATTATTTTAAATTTTGTAATTTAAAATAATCATTTTTAATATATGTATTCAATTTTACCATTTATACTAATTTTATTATCACTGGCTGTGATGGTGGTTTTGATTGTAAAAAAGTTTCCCCAACTGGCTTTGCTTGATGTTGATTCTATTCCAGAAGTAAAAATGGAAAAAAAGAAAGATGAATTTTTTAAGAAAAAAGCTGATAAACGCGCTGAGGTTGTTTCACAAAAACAAAGAGAAATGATCAAGCCGTTATTTAAAAAGTTGCAGGATTTGCAAACATGGTTTAGAAAAATAGTTTTGGATGTCTATAAAAAAACAAATGAAAAGACTGAAGCCATAAAACAAAAAAGACAGATAAATAATTCTGTAATTAACAAAGAAAAAAAGGAATCAGATGCAGAAGAAATAATAGATATAAAGAAAATGGTAGTTGAAGGTGAGGTAGCATTACAGTCGGGTGATTTTGAAAATGCTGAGGCAAAATTTATAAATGCTATTAGAATTGATTCCAAAAATGAAGGAGCCTATTTTGGTCTAGCTGGTGTTTATTTGCAAAAAGAAGAGCGGGAAGAAGCCAAAGATACGTTGGAGTTTTTATTAAAAATTTCTCCCCAAAATGTTAAAGCCTTGCTCAAATTAGCAGAAATTTATGAACAAGGTGATGATGTGCAAAAGGCAGTAGAATGTTATGAAAGGGCTGCGGTAATTGACGATAGTCGAGCAGAAACTTTTGCCAAAATAGGTGATTTACTTTTGGATATTAATCAGTGTGAAAGTGCTCTAGAAGCTATGGGGCAGGCCAGCGAGTTGGAGCCGGAGAATAAGGAATATCTTGACAAGTTGGTGGATATTAGTGTAAAATGTGGTAATAAAGAAAAAGCTGAAGAATATTATCAAAAATTGAGAATGTTAGACCCAGAAAATAGCCGTTTGTTAGTTTTAAGAGGGAAGATTGATCAGGTTTGAAAATAAGATGTGCCAACTTAGCTCAGCTGGTAGAGCAACGGTTTTGTAAACCGTCGGTCCGGGGTTCGAATCCCCGAGTTGGCTCAGAAATAGTTATAAAGTTTGTAAAGTTAAAAGTTTATAAAGTATTTATCAAAAGACTTTATAACTTTATAAACTTTTAACTTTTTACTAAATATGGGCAGATTCCCGAGTGGTTAAAGGGGACAGACTGTAAATCTGTTGGCTCCGCCTTCGAAGGTTCGAATCCTTCTCTGCCCACCAATAAAAAACGGCTTTGGCGCTGTTTTTTGTTTGGGTTATACTAATAAACAGATAATTCAATAAACTAATTTATGCCAGAACTGCCAGAAGTAGAGACAATTAGACAAGATTTGAAAAAGAAAATATTGAATAAAAAAATCAAGCGAGTTTTGCTTACAGGAAAAGCCAGAGTAAATTTAGAGCATAATAAATTTATTAAGTTTTTACAAAATAAAAAATTTGTTGATATTGATAGAGTGGGGAAGTTGTTGATTTTTGATATTGATATAAAGGACAAGTTTTTGTTAATACATTTGAAGATGACAGGTCAGTTGATTTGTGTCCAGGGACGACAGGTAACTGCTGGCGGACATTCTGATCCTAATTATAATTTTGATTTGCCAGATAATTCAACGCGAACGGTATTTGAATTTTTGGACGGCGGAAAATTATTTTTCAATGATTCTCGTCGGTTTGGTTATTTAAAAATTGTAAATGGTGAGGAATTAAAAAAAGTAAGAGCAAAATTTGGCATAGAGCCATTAACAAAAAATTTTACATTAGAAAATTTTAAAAAAGTTTTAGTTGGTAGAAAAACTAGTATAAAGGCTATTCTACTCAATCAGCAATTAATTGCTGGAATTGGTAATATTTATGCTGATGAGGCTTGTTTTTTGGCAGGCATTAGACCCGATACATTAGTTTACAAGTTATCTAATGGACAAATTGTTAAATTGTACAAGTCAGTAGAAAAATTAATTAAAAAAGCAATTGAGAAAAGGGGAACAACTTTTAATAATTATCGCGACAGTGATGGTAATAAAGGTAATTTTCTTAATTTTTTAAAAGTATATGGGCGGGTCGGGTTGAAATGTAAGCGATGTTCAGGTATAATAGAGAAAACCAAAGTTGCAGGGAGGGGAACTCATTTTTGTGCCAATTGTCAAAAATAAAAAATTACCCTTTTGGATAATTTTTATTTGGAGCCGTCATCCAGGATTGTCAGGTCATCCGACCTGATCCGCCTTGCTGTGCCCGCCTTCATGACCGCCTTGGGCGGTGGGCTGGGGGCGGAAACTGGAGTACACATTATTAAAAAAAATAAGATTATCTTTTTGAGATAATTTTACCCTGAGCCGTCATCCAGGATTGAACTGGAGACCTCATCCTTACCATGGATGCGCTCTACCAACTGAGCTATGACGGCGTGAATGGAATACAGAGATTGTACTAAAAAATTGGGTCATTGTCAAGCAATTTGGGCGGGGTGTGGATAAATGATTATTGCTTTTTATTTTTTTAATTGTTATTATTAATAAGTATGATAAATACCTTAATACAAATTAATAAGAAGAGCCGAAGATATTACTTCTAGGCGATTTTTCTTTTTGTATTAAAAACTGCAAACCGATCGTCCTAGAAGGGCGATTTTTTGTGTTCATTAAGGAGGGTGCTATGACGCATGAAGAAAAGAGTGTTACCGTTGTGCCACAGCCGGTTCGTTATCAGCCGGATCCATCTGTACCATCTTCTCCGCCTTGGGCTGATTGGCGTTTTTCAGCCCCGTCAGACCCCGTGCATTCTCCCAACTGTTGCTAGGTTGGGCGAGTGCCTCAAATTGACCCCTTGGCTGTTTACAGTCAGGGGGTTCGTCTTTTTTTAAAAAATAAGGTATAATATAATCAGATATTAATTTTAAAAATATTTTTATGTTTAAGAAAAAACCAAACTACAAAAAATTAATTATTGCTTTGATTATTCCCCAGTTAGCAGGTTTTATTGGTTCTATTGCCAATTTCACATCACTTGATACTTGGTATGAAGGAATCGTAAAGCCAAGTTTTAATCCACCAAACTGGATATTTGGGCCGGTTTGGACGTTATTGTTTTTGCTAATGGGCTGGGCTTTGTATTTGATCTGGGAGAAAAAACCAAAGGTAGGTAGAGATAAGAAGGTTAATTTTGCTTTGCTTGTGTTTTACACCCAATTAGGTTTTAATATAATTTGGTCCTATTTGTTTTTCGCCCTGCAAAATCCATTATTTGCCTTGGGTGAAATATTAGTTTTGTGGGCTTTAATAGTGCTAAATATGGTAGTTTTTTGGCGTTTAGATAGACTAGCCGGCCTTTTCCTCATTCCTTATCTTTTGTGGGTAAGTTTTGCTGTTTTTCTAAATTATTTTATAGTTATTCTTAATTAACAGGTGCTTCTTGACTTTTTTT
>Ga0265594_1001996_pt1 | contig 15156 bp, 11 predicted proteins | sample saktaG_11_FD_190147 | JGI IMG/M metagenome (GOLD analysis project Ga0265594, IMG submission 190147) | Saline water microbial communities from Sakinaw Lake, British Columbia, Canada - sak_2011_5_24_80m | ecosystem: Environmental > Aquatic > Non-marine Saline and Alkaline > Saline ... | reverse complement strand
AAGTGCGGCTCAGCTCGTCTCGGTGAAATACAGGGCTTCGACGCAAGCCTGATGTAGTTTACTTTAAGATTAACCGAATATTCCACCAGGTCAAGTGGGAAGGGGGTCGGGAAACCATAGGGTCTGTTGAAAAAGTGAGTGTTTGTGAGCCCGTATGTAACCAGGGGAAACTATTCTCGGTTTTAGGAACAGTCTCCCCTTTTGTTTTACCTAAATTACTTCTGAGAGTTGCCTAATAGGTTGGTACTCCTTCCGTTTTCATCCCCTGTTCTCCACAGCATACTGAGGTACCTAGCCCCGCTTTCAATTTGCGTACGAGCTTAAGGATGTTATGAGCCAAAGCTGCTAAAAAGCCTTCACAATCGACCTTCCATACACCACGTAGTTTACATCGAGACCAGCCAAGCCGATCCTGGCAAGCGAATACGCCTTCAATAATCGTTTTCCTCTTTCTTATTTCCTCTTTGTAGGTTTGAGTTTCATTTAGTTCTATCGCTCGCTGAATTTCGGGGTAATACATGCTGACTTTTATTCGGTGCCGATTCTCACCCTCCCAAAGACAAGTCTCTTTCCTACGGCAAGCACGGCAATCCTTCTGAGAAGCTCCATACTTAAAGGTGCTATCCTGGGGATAAAATCTACCTCGCTTCAATTTCTTTCCTTCAGGGCAAATAAGATATTCTTCATGGTATTCAAAATCCTGCCTTGAGGCTATGCCTCTTTTCTGTATGTGACTAAAAGGGATATAGGCCGTGATATTCTGGTCTCGCAAATACTTTCGGAGTTCCCCTGCAGAATATGAACTATCTGCAGTCAGGCTCTTGGGTGCAATGGGCAACTCTCCAAGCAGGTTTGGTATTATTTTCCACTCTGCTTCTGAAGAGTGGGTTGCTGAGCGGACAACTATGAAACCGTTTTCGTCTGCGATAGCACTCTCCAGGTAACAGAGCTTGGTTGGCTCAGAGTGGCAATGCGTTCGCCAGCGAGCATCCAGGTCCACCGGGTTAAGAGGCACTCGCCCTTTAGCATCTTGGTAATACTTGGTTTCTTCTTGTACCAATCCATCTTCGTCTCTTTTCACTTCCTTGATTAAAAAGAGGCCATTTTCCTTTACTGCTTTCTCTTGAAATTCCTCTACAGTCATTTCGCTGCGAGAAAGACTGTAGCTACTGACATTGGCCCTTGCCAGGGTAGAGTCGGCATACATTTTGGGTGAAAGTAACCCCAAGCGAAGAAGTTCCTGGTTGAAGCTGGCGAAAAGAGACTTAAAGCCTTCACGCCCGATGCGCTCAATGAAATAGGTAATTGTGGAATGGTCAAATACCTCATCATCTATAGTGAGAAAGCAGAACCAGCGAAATGCAATGTTCTCTGAGATGGCAAGACATAGACGGCGGAACGAAGTGATGTTATATAGCGCAGAAATGAGCATGGCCCTGACCAGCACCTCCGGATGGATAGCCGGCCTTCCGTTATCAACGGAGTAGTTCCCTTCCAGAGGCTCAACCAGACTGGCAAAGTCGACTTTCTCGTCTATCTGTATCAGTAGATGAGCAGGGTCAATGAAATCGCGGAGTCGCTTAGTGGTGAACTGAAAGAGCGTTGAATCTCTTCGGTAGCGGTCTAAGGGTTCAAGCATGATAGTCTCCTACTGGCAGTATTTACCCTATTTTACCCCTGTGACCATCACCGAAGCTACTTTTTCAACAGACCCTCGAATCCCCCGACCCCTTTTTAGTATATGGAGCAAGAGGCGGAGACAGCCCCAGCTACAATAGAGAAGTGTCCTATCAGGCACAAATCTATGTAGGAGGAGCTGTCAAATGAAGAATAACGCAGCCAGGAAACTGAGACAAGTACCAGTGGGGTATTTGAGGGTGGGGGTAGATCCTCACAAGAAAAAACATGCAGCCGTGACCATGACGGAGGGCTTTCTGGTGCAAGGCAAGTTCAAGTTTACTAATTCCCGTGATGGTTTTGAGGAAGCGCTGGAGCGGGCTAGGGCAGGTATGGAAAAAGCCGGTTGCACGGGTATCATCTTTGCCATCGAGGCGGCCAGTCATCTATGGCGCAATTTCGCCTATTTTCTGGATGAGAAGGGCATCCCTTTTCGGTTGATTAATCCGTTTAGCCTGAAGCGGAGGCGGGAGGGGAAAGACCTCAATCGCAGGAAAAACGATTTTCGGGATGCTGAGGTAGCAGCACAGCTACTATGCACTGGCGAGTTTACAGAAACGACTCTGCCACAAGGTGTTTATGCTGAACTGCGAGCTACTTACAGCGCCTATCGTCGTGTGGTCAAAGAAAAAACCAGATCGGTAAATCTACTAAAGGGACTCCTGGACGGACTTTTCCCTGAGTTTACTCAGGTCTTCAAGGAGGTCAGCGGGCAGACGGCGTTACGGGTGTTGTCCGTTTGCTCAATACCTGAGCTGATCGATGGGATGACCGAGGATGAATTCATAAAGTTCGTCAGGGAGGGGTATCAAGGACGCCTCATGAAGGGTAAATTGCTTGCCCTTCACTACGTCGCCCGGCATTCCGCCGGTATTAAGGCAGGGGCTTGGTCGGTATCCTCCGAGGTTTCTCTCTTGGTGGAAAAACTATGCCTGGTTAACCGGCAAATACGGCAAATCGAGCAGACCTTGGTGAGGCTGGTTGATGAAGCTGAAGAGGGCAAATATCTGCTTTCAATAATTGGGCTGGGCTACATCTCGGTAGCCGGCCTGCTAGCGGAGTTGGGCTCTTTCAGGTTTTACCATAACGCCAGGCAACTGATTAAGATGGCCGGTAGCAATCCGACGGAGTCCGAATCAGCAGGCAAGCGAAAGAGTAAAACTCCGATGAGCAAGAAAGGACGGCCTGGTTTGCGCCACTGCGGCTGGACGGCGGTAGTCTCACTTCTTAGCCATAATCCCGATTTCCGTACTTGGGCTAAGAGATTACGTGAGCGTCCGGCACATGCAAACCCACTTAGTGGGAGAGAAATTGTGGGAGCAGGTATAAACAAGCTGCTCCGTATAGGGTTTACCCTGGTCAAGAAACAGGCTTTTTACCAATTGCCGCAGGTGGCGCAGTTGGTGAGCTAGGAGAGAAGTCTCACATCAGGCGGGCAGGGAGACGCCGTCCCCTTTTTTGGGAACTCAAATGAGTAGCCCGTGAATAAACAAGGTGCCCCTGCCCACCTGGCCAAACCCGAATGAGTATGATGGGTCTCTTTTAAAGAGCAACCCGTATCTAACTGCTAAAGAGGGAACCAGGAAAGAAGAGGCTGGGGACTGTCCGCTGATTGATGAGAGTAAAGGACTTCGACAGGGGCTATTGACCTTCAACCAAATAGTATGTTTATTCTCCTCAGGCAACTAAACAAGCGATTGTTGGATAAAAGTTAGTGACAATGCTAACTAAAGTCCTTCACGATACTTTACAAATGCACACACTTGCAGTACTCGCTATTGATTGGGGCTTTACCTTTATCGGAACCAGGCAAAGACCTGGGGCTCCTCGTCCTTTCTGCAAGCGCCTTCACCTATCTCATCTGGGACCGGACGTGGCTTACGCCTCAAACCCTGCTCTGACGCCTCTAGAGCTTGACATTCGAAAAGCTTGACCTCATTTATCGGGTTCAAGACATTTTGCGACTAACCACAGAAGTGTATGTGCTAGCCTAGCTTAATGATTCTCAAGTAATATGGTCAATCTATCCGCAGAAAGATTTCAGCCATCGTTGTTGACTTATTGACTTCAGAACAGACATGGTTTATTATCCAAACTGCTAGGCGACGTTGGGGGTTTGTTTCATATGGCTTATACCAAACCCTGAACCCTTGAGCATAGAACATTGAACACTGAATATAGGCCCCGGTTCCAAGGCAAAATAGATATAATTGCTGCCCTAGTTGGTGCTTTACTAGGGGTAGTGATTTCATGTCTGAACCTCGTCTACCCCTGCACCTCTTTTATCACCCTGGGTCCGCTGCTTATAATCGTCTGCTTAGTTTATCTGGTCTTCAGGCGAAAACTGCTCACCTCTACATCAGAACCCCTGGTGAGCCACAGGCTTGTATTGATGATAAATATCATCTTCTGGCTTTCGCTTGCCAGTAGCATATACAGCTTGAGCACTGAGATACTCCATCGCCCACTGATTTACTTCATACTAATCTCTATCGCTGCTTCAATGATAGCGCTCCAGATACTCTATTCCGGCCAGAAAAACACCACATATCTGATATTGTTTGAAATACTCCTAGTCTCCCTAAGCGTGAGAGCCAGCGCCTTCTGGGTATTCCCCACCCTCCCTGGCTCAGACTCCTGGGCTCATATGGAGTATATCAGAGCCTTTGTAAACCAAGGAAATATTCCTCAAAGCATGCCTGAACCGATAGGTGGGGATTATCTCTATTACCCCCTAAGCCATCTTAATATCACCGCCGTCAAGCTAATGACTGGGCTTAATTACAAGGCAGCGATGTTCTTCGGAGCTGGCTTGCCCCTAATATTGAGCACCATCTTTGTATTCTTAATCGGGCGCAACCTAGTTGACAGAAAGATCGGCTTACTGGCTGCATTGCTGATTAATCTCGCTGATTGTCATCTCATGTGGAGCATTTCAATAATCGCTATGAGCTTCGGGATAAGCCTGTATACCATGATTCTTTACCTGTTCCTCCGGGATAAGGGTAACATCAAAATATCAACCACTTCTTTAGTTATTGTGCTCCTGTTTGTTCTCATTCTAACCCATACTGTGTCTTCCTTCATCATGCTCTGCTTTATCCTGTCATTCCTTATCGGGATGTATGCATACAGATTCCTCCATATTAAACAAGGTGCTCCAAAGAGAAGCATGGTTACCCCTACGCTTATGGGGATGTTCGTAGTAGGGATGCTGGCATATTGGATATATGCCGGATACACAGAGGGGGGCAGCTTCTTTGACATAATTGCCAAGACACTCTATAGGTCATTGACCACCGAAGCGGCCTTTCTGGCTCGTGCACCAGTGGCACCCGGATTAGACCCGGCCCTGAATATTTCAGGATTTCTGATATTGGTTCTCTTTGGCATTCTGGGATGCCTATTGTGGCTGACACAGAGACAGGAAGGTAGAACGAAGGTATCCTTTATTGCTACTCTCATTGTATTGTTCGCCATTACCTTTTTGTTTCCCCTATTCGGGTTAAAAAACATCTTGCCCGGCAGGTGGTATCCCTTTATCTACCTTGTTCTGAGTGTAGCCGCCGCCACCGCGATATTGACTGTTATATACCGAATAGGTTTCTCCAAGCTCGGCAACATAATATTAGTATGCATAGTGTTTGCCTTCTCATTCTTTATGATTACCAACGATAACTCAAATATGGATAGCCCGATCTACGCCTCAGAATTTAACTCTAGGCTGGTATATACTAATTCCGAGATGCTAGTGGGAGAATGGGTTACCGAAGCCTATGATGGAAAGATTATCACTGACGCGCAATATGGGGATTGCGTCATAAGGGTATATTTCAGCAGACCCTACAGTGTGTCTTTCGAAATGTTGGATGAGGAGCAACTGAACAGTGGCCTGGTCATCTGGAGGGATGTGATGGCTGACAGACCGATTCGAGTCCCTTCAGGATATGTAGTACTAGGGGGAGCCTTCGAGCCGAAATTGGAGGCTTCCCATAATCTCGTTTACACCAATAACACTAGCAAGGCTTTCTTAGCTAGAGGCACATAGATGGCAAATGGAGTTCAGCGATTTGCTAGGGATATTGGATTCTCCTTTGCCAGCCTTGCTGTTATAAGCCTCACGGGCTTTATTCTACGCATCTTCTTGGCAAGATACCTCGGAGCTGGCGACCTGGGATTATACACTCTGACCTTTACTGTCTACTCTTTCGGCATGCTATTTTCAGTCTTTGGCATTAGCGCTGCCCTCATTAAATATGTTGCTGAGTTTAAGGATGATGTGCCTCGAACCAGACTCCTGGTAACCAGCGGGAGCATCACCGCCACCCTTATTGGATGTATTGTAGGATTGATAGTCTATGTTTGCTCTAATCCTATTGCCAATGCCTTCTTTGATATGCCCGAACTGGGAGGGCTGCTGCGCATTGTGGCCATCAGCCTCCCCTTCGTTGCATTGGAAACGGTGGTACTGGGTTTCTTGAACGGCTTGCGGCGAATGCGCCTCTTCGCCTTCATCAGGATTACCGAGCATATTCTGCTGATTGTTCTCACCGTGGCATTGGTATTGTGGGGTGGGTATGGAATAAGGGGTGCAGTATTTGCCATTGTATTGTCAATAATCATAATGAGCCTGTTTTCCCTCTTCAGTATACGGAGATCCTTGGTAAGACCTGCTCTGGAGCAATATGCACCAGCTATAAAAATACTCCTTGCTTTTGGCGGATACGTAGTTCTGGCAAATGGTATGGGACTTATCCAAACCTACACCGATAGCATCATGCTGGGCTACTTCATGACCGATGTGGATGTAGGGCTTTATGCTGTGGCGGTAGTAATCGCTTATGCAATGCGGCTGCCATCCCAGGCCATTCAAACGATTACCAACCCCACAATAGCCACTTATTGGAGAAGGGGTGAAGTAGATAAGATTGAGGACTTGATAAACAGGATTATGAAATATACCGCTGCCTTCATTATACCAGTTGGTTTCCTGGTAGGGTTCTTTGGTCACGAGATAATCACCCTGATTTTTGGTGCAGAGTTCACCCCGGCTGTTCTTCCTCTCCAAATACTGTTGATAGGTGCTGTATTTGGTGCAATACAAGCATCGGTGGGTACTGCCCTCTCCAGCACCGCCTATGTAAATATGGTATTCAATCTTACTGGCATAACTGTAGTAGCAAATATAATTCTAAACCTACTGCTGATTCCCCGTCTGGGCATTACCGGAGCGGCAATCGCCACCTCAACATCAATGATAATCGCCGTTCTGCTCCACCTCTACTTCACACAGCGTCTAATTCGTATAAAAATTTACTGGAGCTGGTTTGCTAAACTATTCGCCTTTACTGCGCTTTTAGTCGGTGCCACTTATGGACTTGGGCTAATAGTTAATCACTATATCTGCGTCCCCATTGCCGTTATTATTCTTATCATCGTCTTACTGAAATACTTCTTCACCAGAGAAGACCTTAGGCTACTAAGAAAAATCATACGCTGAATGGATATATATTAAGGTTCATATCTTCCCCAATGTCTTCCACAATTATTGCAGAAATAACATCAAATAATCCCTTAAGATTGATCTTTTATTGAACTAACAGGCTGCTCACGTACCCTGTTTTCTATGTATTCTGAGACTATATGAGAAAGTTTCTCACTGTTGCGGAGCAATTCTTTTTCTGACAATCCTGATAGATAGGAAATGTATGACCGGATTTTTTTTATTTCCTCCTCCAGATTCATAAGCATTTTCAACTCGTCTAAAGACCTTGCCCTAGCATGAAAATCTCTAGACAATATAACGATTTGCGACCCTAATCTTATGTGTTCAGATAAAACCAAACGGCCATCAACGACACCTTTACCGAGTCTTGAAAGACCACCAAAACCAAAACGAATGCCCTTCTTTTTTATTTTTGTTGTTACATATTCCACGATACCTCCACTCAACAGTTCAAACATAAAATCTAAACCCATCGACAAATGAAGGTCATTGAGACCAATATAAACTTCATCAATACCGTCTATCCGCAATATATCATCAATCCGAACCAATACCTGCGACGTTTCTAGTAATAAACTAGCAGCAGCCCTGCCATTAATTATTGATGTAAATCTCTCAACCTCCCGGCATGTTCTAAACATCGGCAACATAATAATATCTGCGCCTCGGGATAGAACCTCGTTGATTTCTCTTTCAGATCCTGAGTGTATTGGGTTGACCCTAACCTGTAACTTTGAATTATGAAGAACATTTCTCACTCTGTTAATATCTTGTAGAGAATGGCCAGATATCACGGTATCTAGATGTCCTTGACGCTCTCTTTTTTCCAGATACTCTAAGTCAATCATAATACGATCAACACCGGAATCCTGAGCATACTGCGCTAGCTCTGGGTCATTTGTGATATATATAAACTCCATAATAGTCACCTCTCATTAACAGGAAGAATCCATTCTTTATATGCATTAACCTTTCCTCTTACAATATCAAAGTATCTTTGTTTTATGGAGTTAGTTAATGCGCCTGCCTTTCCATCACCAACGATTATTTTATCAACAGATACTACTGGGACAATTTCTACAGCTGTTCCACATAAGAAAATTTCGTCGCAAATATACAACTCCGTTCTATCAATATCCCTCTCTACGACAGTTAAGCCAAAGTCATTCTTTGCTATATTTATAATCGTGTCTCTTGTAATACTTTCCAAGATTGAAGCAGTAATGGGTGGAGTTATTAATGCACCTCGTCTCACAATAAAAATACAAGAGCCTGGCGCTTCAGAAACCTTACCTTCTCTATTGAGGAACAATGCGGAATCAAAGCCATTATCTAACGCTTCAAGCTGCGCCATCCGGCTGTTGATGTAATTTGCACCCGCCTTAATTCTTGGCGATACTGATCTATCATTTATACGTTCCCATGAACTTACACAAGCACTGATACCCATTTTAGAATCGTAAGCCCTTCCCATAGGAATGGGCGCTATCATCATCTCACAATCACCTTTATAAGCCCAATTACCAGGTTCATTTACAAAGAAAACAATACGTACGGAAATATCCTCCATATATCCATTTGCAATTATCGCCTCCACAAATGCGCTCTGTATTTCAGAAGCCGTGTACTTGGGCCTAAGCCTTATTATTTTGGCCGATTGAAAAAGTCGATCAAGATGATCTTTAAATCTGAAGGGTAGGAGTTGATTACTGTTATCATTCAAATAACATCGAACCCCTTCGAACACATTAATTCCATACTGACATGTCGGAGACAAAACATGAAGCTTAGCGTCCTTGTCGGACACAAGACGACCAGCCAACCACAAAACTTTCTCAGTAGACATATAGTTGCCCCCTTCGTATTTAAAGTTTGAAAGTTCTAAAGATATCTTCGGTTTCTTCTTTTCTTTTGATAATTTCGTATGATTTCTTCTTGGAATTATGCTCGATGACAGCACAATTTGGTAAAATAAATGGAGGCTTTAAAACAATTGAATATGATCCTACATTGTCAAATACAATATAATCTCCTATTTTCAAAGACCCTTTATACCCTTTGTATAAATAATCACTTTCTATGCATGTATAACCAGCTATATCAATAGAATCATATTCCTCATAACAACAATCTTTTTCAAATTTTCGATATACGGTTATCGGTAAGTTTATATCCTTCGATGTTAGAATTATGTTAAAGTTACTTCCCGAAACCGTTGCTATAATTTTGTTGCGTATTGCCTTTATATTAATTACTTTAACCACAAATTTCATAGTATCTGCCACAAGCGCAGTTCCAGGCTCAAGCAAAAGTTTTGGTTTCACAGATTCATCCAGATTTTGGTAAAAGTTTTGCAACTTGGCAGCGATAGCTTCTGCATATTCTTGATAGCTTGGCACTTTATATTTGAACTGTTTTTTTAGTGATTCATTCATTTTTCCAACAAAACCACCCCCAAGATTAATAAACTCAGGAGGTGAAGAAAATAACTGATTAGATAAGTGCAACATTTTATCGACACGGATAATATACGATTCAATATTTCTGTTTGGAAAATGACAATGAAGACCTTTAATACTTATATTATCAATCCTTTTCAATCTATCAAAAGCATGATAAAAATCTTCTCTATCTATATCAAATCCAAATCTTGATGTCACAGAATCTCCAATATCAAAGTTGCACCTGATTCCTATAGACATATTTATTTCAGGGTTGTCCTGAGCAATTTTTTCTACAATATCTATCTCGTAAAACGAATCTAAATTTACAATACCCCCACCCAATAGGCATTTCTTAATGGTTTCTTCGTTCCTGTAAGGACCATTGAAAACAATTTTTTGTGGGGGCACTCCAAGTTTAATAGCTAAATCGAATTCCATCTCGGAAACTACTTCCGCATATCCTCCTTTACGGTCAATTAGTGCACACAATTTAGGGATATAGTTAGTTTTATAGGAGTATGCAATAAAAGTTTTAGGATATAAGTCTCGAAATGCTTTAAGGAATTCATTATAGTTTCGTTCAAATCTCTGAGAATCTAGCAAATAGAATGATTCACCATAAATATCACACAGTTCTTCTAATAGATCCCAAGTGATTTTCATTCAATTTTTATCCTCTCCTCAAATCCGTAATTCCTGTACCAATCAACAAACGCCTTTAGCCCATCTAGAAAATCATATTCAGGCTCCCATCCCAGGAGATTCCTGGCTTTGGTGGCATCAGCAATCAACTTTTTCACTTCTCCGATTCTCGGCTCCACATGAACCGGCTTTATCATACCCCTTTTACCGCACAACTCAATGATAGTATTAGCCAAATCAATTATAGATATTTCTTTACCATTGCCGAAGTTAACTGGCTCTGTTAATGGCTCATTGTGTTTTAAAACTAAATCATATGCCTTAACCGCATCCTCTATGTAGGTATAATCCCTAGTCTGCCGACCATCTCCATATATTATTGGTGGAATATTGCTTAGCACTCTTCTCGTAAATATGGATATTACCCCTCCATAGCTAACATCCCTCTGTCTGGGGCCAAAGACATTAAACAGCCTCATTATAGAGACATTTAGCCCGTAGGTATGGATATAGGCGTAACACATTCTATCGGCGGCTATTTTGCTGGCTCCGTAGGGGTGGGGAGCATTCAGGGGATGCTTTTCATCTATGGGAGCGTATTGAGCTGAGCCGTAGACCTCACTGGTTGAGGCATAAATCACTTTCTTAGCATCATACAGCCTAGCTACCTCCAGGATGTTCTGCGTTCCCATTACATTCACTTCATAGGTAAGCTTGGGCTCAATATAGGACCGGTCTACGTGAATTTGAGCTGCCAGATGAAACACCACATCCACACCACGCATTATCTTTTCCAGTAAATCAAAATCCCTCACATCGCCTTTTATTAATTTGAAATTTCGGTAATCCAGCAGATGCTTGATATTCACTAGGTTGCCGCTCATAAAATTATCCAGACAGAGCACCGTGTGACCCTCTTTAACATATTTGTCACACAGGTGACTCCCGATGAATCCGGCACCGCCAGTTATCAGTATTTTCATCTTCTATACCTCTCAATTAGTTCATTATAGAGTTTCTCCATCTTACCCATCTCCCTCTCATAGTTGTTTCTCTCTTCGATTACCTTCCGGCCAGCCTGCCCAAACTCCCTCTTCTTATCTTCATGCTGCAAGAGATAGATAATTTTTGAAGCCAGGGTTTCGGGAGACTTCGTGGGGACAACAAATCCATTTATGTCATCTTTTATCCATTTGCTATTATCTCCGAAATCAGTAACTATCACTGGCAAGCCACAAGCCATTGCCTCGGCTGTGCTGGCGGCAAGCCCAGCGTCTGAGAGTGAGGTGGAGACATAAACATCGGATGATGCCAGATATTGGGGGAGTTCATCATTTGGAATAAAACCTACAAACCTAATGCTATCTGAAATCCCCAGCGATTCAGCTAACCCCTTTAATTCTGCCTTTTGAGAACCATCGCCGGCAATAATGAACGTAGTACTGGGAATTTCATTTAGTACCAAAGGTACAGCCTTAATCAGAGACTCCACATCATATATAGGCTCAAGACTTCTTAAACTTATTATAACAGGGGAGTGAAGTATTCCTAACTCCTCTTTGGGCGTGTTGCTCCTTTGTTCCGGGCTAAACTTCCGAGTATCGGTTCCAAAGTAGATGGGATTTATCTTCTCGGGGTTCACTCCCAGCTCAGTTAACACTCCTATCATATGTTCTGCATCACAGGTTACGCAATCTGCCTTTTTCAGAGCGTATTCTACGACATACTTAAATAATTTTGATTGTTTAGGCCCTATCAACACATCTGAGCCCCAGGCCGTTAGAACCAGGGGGTGAAAGCCTAGAAAAGCGCCATATATACCTAGTGGTGATACCGTGTGAACATGCAAGATAGCGGGATGGATCCTGCCAATTATTTTTCTAATTTGATATACCCTAAAAGGAAAGGCAATGACTCTAAACCGGGTTATTTTAGGGATTTTATGGACAGAGACATCCTCTATCGGCTCATAAGAAAACGATAATAGATGGATATCATGCCCTTTTGCAGCAAAGCATCTTACCCATCTTTGGGTATGAACGCTTTCTGCATTACCCAAAAAGCATATCTTCATGCGCATTGTTTTATCTTTCCCAGATTAGTAGCTATCCTTCATTCCTTCTTGAGAAGTTTTCAGATATGCCTTCTCAGCTAGATTTCCAAGAAGGTTTGAATCCTTCTCATCGAGAATTTCTATTCGCATATACCTCATTCCCAAGTCACGGTTTGGAAAGCAAGTCATTATATACTCTCAATAGCTTTTTCTCCATCTGCTCCCAGCTATATTGATTATAGGCTGCCCTCTTTGCATTCTCACCCATCTGGCACCTCTTACCCTCATCATCAATTAAAACGGATAATGCCCCTACCAGGCTTTCGACATTTCTATCCTTTGCAACCAAACCACATTGGCTCTCGGAGATTATACGGCTGGCCTCAGGAAGGTCAACCGAGACGATAGGTAGGCCACTCCTCATATAGTCGAAAAGCTTGTTGCCCGAGCTGAATATGTATTGGGGGGTAAACTCAGTGAAAATTATCCCTATATCCGCCTGGGAAATAGCCTCCCCTACCCTTTCATAAGGGAGCCACCCGGTGCGTCTTATGACATCGTGCAGCTCATCCTCTTTAAGCCTATTTTCCAGGTATTCCCTCTCCTTGCCAAAAACATCGCCGACGATGAGCAGCTCAACCTTACCGCCATAACGCTCCTTTAATACCCTCATGACCTCTACCATCAGTTTTAACCCTCGATTGAACCATAGCGTGCCCGAGTGGCAAATGGTAATTTTGCCCTTGTGATGCTCTGCTTCTGACCTTGGGAAGGTTGAGAGAGATGAACAATTATCTATCACCTCAGTCTTAATAAACGGCTCATATATTAGCAAGTAAACCCTTACCATCTCATTCACAGCAATAGCATAATCCGCATACTTCAGTGCCCTTTTTTCGGAGTAGGCAATTATGGCACTCAAAATTCTACCTAAAAACCGATTCTTCACAAAAGTGAAGCTTTGTGTAGGGCGAAATTCATGTACATCATAGATGAGTCGCGGTTTCTTGCCTTCCCTCTCCAGCCTTTTTTTGATTCGAATGCCAGCATAAAGCGACCAAAGTTCATGGCAATGATAAACATCGGCTCCCTGCGCTGCTCCTTTATCCATTAAGTCTGCCAGAGGCCCCTTCCACAATTTGAATTCCTTTACATTAAGCGAGCTTAATAGCAGCAGTATATTATAAATCATATTGTAGCGCTGAGCCCTTTTTCTGAAGCCTATGATTCTTATCCCATTGAGGGTAGTTTCGCTATCGGCTATCTTATTGCCGCCTATATCAACGAAAACACCCTCCTTGTTTAAGGGAGCGAGCACCGTTACTTCATAGCCTGCCTTCTTTAGGCTTATGGATTCTTTATGAAATATCCTGGCATCTAGTGCAGGATGGCCAGAGGTAAGCATGCAGACTTTTATCTCAGGCACTCTACTATCTCCTTACCCTCTTCAAACTTGCCTTAGCGGTAACTACCTGTTTTCATGGATTCCAATGGCGCAATAGCTAGGTAACATATCTTCATTCGCCTCGATTAAATCACCACTATATCTCCTCAAGTTCCTTGAGTGTTTCACCATACTGGTGCTCAGCAGAGCCTCACCTATGTTGCCATGGTTGAATATACCCGCCCTACTTTAATAAGCTGAAATCCAAACCTCATCCTGCTCCTTCACTGAAAAGCTCGGTGATGAACCAGTTGTCTAAGTCGCTTGGTTCAGCAGGAAGGCTCTCCTCCTTAGCTAACACTTTCAGCACGATACAGCTTTCTATGATGGGAGGGGATAGAAAGCCAAATTTTTTTAGCCAGGATGAATATCTTTTCGACTCCGGGTTGTTACCAACATGCCAGGCACTAACAAAGGCAATACCCTGGGATAGGAAATACTCTACAGCACGGCTTATTAGTAACCCTGCCACTCCTTCAAAGTGCTCCTCCAGCACACAGAAATCAGTTATATATCCCACAGGCTCATGTTTACTTCTGCTCAGGATAACATATCCCTGAATACTATCACCCTCAACCGCTGCCAAGAATTGATAGGTCACATTAGGATTTCCGAAGATTCGCCAGTCAAGGTAATTGCTGGTTCTAGCTATGGTATAGAAATTCCCTTTCTGGCGGAATGCTTCCCAGAAGATATCAAGCCTGTCATCAGCCTGGGTTATTGGCACAACTTTGAATCTGGAGCTAAGATTGATTTTACGACTCCTTGTCTTAAACCAAAGAAAGCCAAGTAAGGCGAAAGCACGGCGTAGAAGTTTCTGTCCAACTTGAGAGGGAAGGCGCCTCTTCACATCAACAGGAATCCTGTTTTTAAGTATTTGGTAAGTCTGAGTCGGGTCGAGGATAAGAATAGCACGACTCAGCCTTCCTGGGATTTGATATCCTATCCCGATGTGGACTTTTTCAGCTGAGGTCATACCCCAAATTAGAGCTATCCCTTTTTGGGCAGCTAAATCGAAGATTCTGTCGCTCACTCTCTTAAGCACACCCTGTCCTCGAAATTCTTTATTAACCACCATTTCTTCGGCTTTGGCGCTGGGGACTACCTGCTCACACCACGAAAGATGAACCGGCAAAAGACCATACATACCAATAATCTCTCCCTTGAATTCAGCAACAACGAAGATTGACTCACCATAGGGACCGTCCCTGAATTCCCACCGCCACTCCTCAATCCCCCTATTCGTGCCATACTCTTGGTTATGGAGAAAGTTGATTTGCGCCTCATCCCCCTCTTTGTATTCTCTGATTACGATCTCATCTGGTGTCAGCATAATTACCCTCATTTTGGCTTGCCGAAACCTGGGGTTCAAAGCTCCAGCTTGAGATAA
>Ga0265594_1001995_pt1 | contig 15156 bp, 12 predicted proteins | sample saktaG_11_FD_190147 | JGI IMG/M metagenome (GOLD analysis project Ga0265594, IMG submission 190147) | Saline water microbial communities from Sakinaw Lake, British Columbia, Canada - sak_2011_5_24_80m | ecosystem: Environmental > Aquatic > Non-marine Saline and Alkaline > Saline ... | reverse complement strand
AAAATTAGTGAGAATTGGTAATATAAAAAGCTTTAGAATTAACTACTTTATAATTTTGGCTGCCACATCATAAGAACAGGATTTGAGGTATCTGATAAATCTACAGTAGAATAATCAAAGATATGATCCCCCCCAGATATCTTTTTCCAACCAAATACTCTGGCATTAGGGGGTGCAGGATCCCATCTAACAAAAACAACATTATGTCCTTGTGTACCATCATAAGCATAAGATAATAAATATCCTTTATCAATAATATTTAATTTATCTGATCCACTTTTATCAAGAATAGAACAACTTTCTTCATTAACAAAAAAAGGATAACTACTACTTGTTTCTATTGTTGTCCCAAAAACATTATATTTGGTTCCTTTTTTATCTGAATAAATGCACGAAGCTGAAACACCTGCAGAATCATAAACATGTTTAGCAGGATCAAAACAATTTGTAATTCCATTACTATCTACATCTAGATTCTTTGGAACAACAGTTCCAGCTAAGTTACTTATTGCTTTCAAAACTTGTAAATTAGCATTATTAATAACTTCTATGCTTGGATCAACTTCTGGAGGTGCAAGACAAGTTTCTCCGCCAGGAATTACTATTGGCTCTGTATTTTCCCCAATAGAAACTTCTTCACAAGACCACAACCCATCATAGACACACATTTTATTTAATCCTTCTACATCTCTTAATTTAAATCCTATTGCAATACATTCTGCTTCATTACAAAGACCAATTCCTTTTCCACAATCATCACAACTTTCTGCATTTAAAACCATATTTTTTTCAATATTATTCCACATTGCAGAATTCTTAAATGAATCCGTAACATCCTCCCAACTATTCCAACCCCATTCATTTATTTGCTCTTCAAATTTTTGAGTTAATTCGTTAAAGGTTTCAATCTCTTTTTTATCTTCTTTCTCTTGTGTAGATTGTTTATCTAATAAAAGATTCTTAACATATTTCATATCTTTTTCAAGATTAACAACACCTCCCCAAGCTTTCTCTCCTATAATTTTCTTACATTCTTTTTCTGTTAAAATGCCTTCATCACATAATTCGTCTATAAATTCTTTGTGATCAGAATATTCATCTTCTTCATTTAATGCTTTAATATAATCTATTGCAGAATCAAGAGTCCAAACAGATTCCACTGTATCTAAATCTATCCCTAAAAGTTCATCAGCTTCTGCTGAAGTAATACATTTAGCTTTAGTTGAACTTTCCCTATGGCAAATCTGCTTTGTTAATGCACAATCTATAAAAGAATCCCACCTTCCTTCTGTTGAACACCTCATAATCTTACTTCCCTCGCATGTTGCTTCACCAAATGAACATTCTCTATGAAGTTCATTATATAATTCAATAGCTATACTTGCATATGCATTTCCTCTAAGGTATAATAAAGAAGCTTTCTCATTGTTAAAAAAGACTTTATCAATTATCTCGTTAATTAAATTTATCTTCTCTATATTTTGTCTTGTATTTCCTATTTTTTCAACACTGCTCTCAAAAGCATCTTCTGTTAAATATTTCCCTTCACCTGCTAAAATCTTCTGATAGTTTTTATTAGTTGTTTCTAAAACATCTTCTTCAAGATTTTCAAAAGCAATTGCTTTTTTTACACTTTGAGTATCAAGCCAGCATTTTAAATTATTATCTCCGCAATCTCCCACTTCCCTCCAACGAGAATCTTCTTGCCCAGCCTTTGGATCTGTCCCTTCTCCTGGATTTCTTGTTGCACAAATTCTTATTACACCTTCATTATATAAAGAGGGACTTATCAAATCCTCTGCACCTGCTTGAAGATTTGGATTTAACAAACTATACAAACTTGAAGTCCCTGAAATACAATCAGATTCTGTTTTAATATCTGTTTGACTTGCTTGGTCTGCTAAATAACTATCTCCAATATAATTAGCTGCAAAATTAGTTGTCACCTCTTTAAACCCACACTCTTCTTGCCCATTGACCATTATACATAATTCTTTATAACCAGCTGGAGCTGTGAAATCTTCTGTATTAGAAGCATATTCTCCTTTAGGAATATATCCTGTAGCAATATCTATTCTAAACATTGTGTCTTGATAAAAAGAACTACTTATATCCCCTTTAAAATACACCCTATAATAAGCTCCCCTATCTTTTCCAGCATAAATATGATAATATACTTTATATTGAGACTGAGGAGGGTTTGTTACACTTGTATAAGGAATTTCATCAAATCTTCCATAAAATTGAACAGGTGAATCAGGAGTGGTTATAGCATCTAATAAATTTCCGCCAGGATAACTAATTGAAAGAAATTTATCACAAACAATTTCTTGTCCTGCTTCTTCCATTGAACGAGCTTTAAATGCCTTGTATGAATTTTGCGCATAATATTGTGTAAAATATCCTAAAGAAGTTTCTGCTCTTTGCCAAGCATCTGCAACACCTAAATATTCTCCTCCTCCACGTGAGCCTCTACCTCCAATAATCAACTCAGTAAGTTTAGGTATTCCTAATTTTGCAAGCGGTATTGCTTGCCGATAAAAATATTCACAAAGATAAACACTTTGAATTTCATCGCATATTCCAACTGTTTGGCCTGTATCTAAACTTTCTTGTAAACAATCTTGATATGAACTAAAAATAGATAATAAACCATCTAATCCTGCTTGAATTCCTGTTAAACAAACAGGCACATAAATTCCTTCTTTAGCATTAGGAAGGCATAAGGCAATACTTCCAATTATTCCTGATTGAACAACATCTTGAACAGGATAGTTTCCTCCAAAATCGCACCTACTTGAAGGACAAACAACAGGGTCACACACATTAAATAAAGTATTACAATCTTTTGGAGACATAAAATCTTGACATTTCATTCCAGGAAGATCAACAGCAGGATTCCCAACCTCAATCTGTTCCCTAAATATAGTTACTTGTCTTACTCCTGTTTTATATTCATTTTGAGCCTGCATAACTGCTTCACTTGCTTTTCTTATTAAAGCTGTGGCTTTTCCTTTATCAGAAATTCCAGGAAACTGGTCAATTGCTTCTCCTGAAAGTGAATTAATAGATCTACAAATATCATCTCCTTTACGGCTTTCTTCTCTTCCATTTCTTCCAACATTACATAAATAATAACTCTCTACTCTTCCTGATTTACTATATGAAGCTTGCTCTCCAAATACAGGTAAACCCTGGCTAACTGATACATACCATCCTTCCTCTAAATCAAATGGAACAATTGCAGGATAACCTTTGTAGGGCTCTGTTTCATAATATCTTACTTTTGGATTTGTATATTCATTCTTATACGAAGCATCATTATATTTTTCAAAACCAATACTTAGGGGGTTTGTATCTTTTTCATCAGAAATACTTAAAGCATCTCCATCTATTGAATATGTTTGTGTTATTACAAAATCACCATCTAAAACAAATAAATATTCTTTTGCATTTGTCTGATCTTTATATATCACAATAGGTGTAGAAGAATCAATTGAATCTCCCCCTGTAAAAGAATTTATAGATTTAACTTCTCCAAATGTACTTGGATTAGAAAGAGAATATTCAGCTAACTGTTTACTTGAACCAAATATTACTTTTGAGGTTCCATATTTTGACGCCAAGTCTTGTAATTCACGATATTCTTTAGAATTAATCTGAATATCTAAAAAAGTAGTATATAGGCTCTGACTTGCCATTTCTTTTAATCTTTCATTATCACTCTCATCTAATATTTTTGTATAAAGATCAATATCTCTTAATTGTTCTATTTCGTATTTATTTTGATCATATCCTTCTTGAGATAATACTTTTCTCATTTCTGAGATATCTATTGGATCTCCTTTACCTTCTGGGTCTAAGAAGGTTGGTCCAAGACTATCTAAATTATCCTTAACATCTCCAGAAATTTCTCCTGCAACTGCTGATGTATTAATAATTTGCTGAGAAAACAACTTTTCTTCTGAAAGAACATGATCTTTTTGAATATCTTCTAAATATTTTTGCTCTGCACTCATAAACTCATAATAATCATTAACATCTTTATCAATATTATCTGATTCTTTAATTAAACATTCTTCTTGACTTCCATAAGCCTGTCCATTTCCTCCGGGTCTAACAATCCCTTGAGATACCCAATCATCACAAAGGTTATACCAACCATCTTCATCATTCATTACAGAATCTCTTGCTATTCCTTTTCCACCTGTATTCTCTAGATAATTCTTAACAGTTAAATAAGCACTTGTGCCTAAACAAGCAGTTTTCATAGTCCTAACAAACTTTCCAAGATTTTCTGAAACACTAGACCATTTCTCAATATCTCTATCTAATTTTTCTATTTTTTCTTGTGTTTTTTCAGGAGATAATTGAATATTTCTTTTATCAATATTTATTCTAAAATTAAAACTAGCATTTGTTTGAGCATAATCAATATTTGGAATTAATGAAACCTTAGCAACTTTCTTTAAATTAACTTCTAATAAAGTTAAAGTATATCCAGAATTAAAACTTTCAGGAGCATTTAATAAAATCCATTCTGATTTATCTTCTATAAGATTTCCTAAAGTTGTACTTCTCCTAATATTTAATTTAAGTTCTGCAGAATTTTCTTCTAAATCATTTAACATAATATACTCATTATCAGAAGGATTCAAATAAATAACATCATTTTTAGTTAAAGTATAAGTAGAAACTTCTCCACTAGGAGAATTAACTCTAACTTTAGCACTGTATTCATATGCAGTAGGTTCATAGACCCCTTCAAAAGATATTTGATAAACATGATCATCAATTAAAACTTCAGTAACTGAATTAGTTGAACTAGATAGTTTCATCTTATCTTTACAAACTTCTAAAGAGGTTTTAGAATTAGGATATGTTTGTTCAAATTCCTCACATAATTCTGACATTGTCCTTTTTTGACCCACTTTATTTGCTAAGTTTATTAATCCATATAATGCACTTTCTCCAAGAGTTTCATCTTTAGCTGAATTAATTTCATCTGGATAACCATCAACAATAGCTCTATAATCTTCTACTGCCAAATTAAATTTATCTTCAACTTCCTTTGGAAGTTGTGAATCATATACTCCTGCAAATCCAAGAAGTTCAACTTGTTTTCCAAACCTATCTTTAACACCTTCATCTTTTTTAATTCCTTGAAAATTATCTCCATCAAGAACCCAGTTTAAGAAATTTGTACTTGCTCCAACAACTGCCCTTGCAGCAGTCTTAATCCAACCAAAGATATTTGATTCTTCAGTTTGCTTTTTATACCCTTCTGCAACAATCTTTGCAGATTGTATTTCATCTAAAGTAAGTTTATCACTTGTATGGTCTTCTTTAGGAATAGCCATTAAATAAACAAATAAATCTTCTTCATCTCCTGTATTTGCTACTGTGTCTGCATACGCAAGAAATACTTTTTTATCTCCATCCTTATTCATATATAAATAATCACCAACAGCAACATTATTTTCAACACCATCAAACTCTAAAGAAATATTCGGAATTATTTTAAGATGAATAGTTCCTGTATGAAATCCTTCTCTATCTTCTCTACAAGTAAATTTAACTTCTGAATTAATTCCATTTTTAACAGGTTCTCCAATAACCCAACAATTATTCTCTAAAAATCTTTCTCCTGATTTAACTTCAACAGGATTTCCATTTACTCTAAACCTTGCTCTTGTATCTGGGTCTTCAAGATCATCTAATCTTATTCTCATTGTTGCTAAACAAAAATCAAAACCAGGAATATAAAGTTCATTTGAAGTTTCTCCTTTTCTTAAAGTAACTGTTGAATAAATCATCTTATTGTCTCCTTGTCCTAAAATCCCACTTCTAGATTGGTCAGAATAAATAGAAATTGTAGCTTCATCATCATAAACCCCTTCTGCTCTTAAATATCCTCTTCCATCCCAAAAACTATATTGTTTATATTTCTCTGCCCAACCATCTTCATTTAAAACAGGAAGATAAAAACTAGATTGTCCAACTCCAAAAGCATTTTGAATATCATATCTAATTCTTGCTGTTAAATTTCCTTCAACATAGTCTGGCATTGCAGATTCATTTTCTTGTTTTCTTAAAACAATTACTGCATATCCAATATTATCTAAGATAACTGGCTGTGATAATTTATTTTGATATGGATTTAGAGCACCTTCTGCAGGATGAAAACCAACAGTTGCAACTTCTGGGGGATATTTTCCAGTAATTGTCATGGTATTTATTGCTTGAACATCTATCAAAGGATTCATTTGTGTTGCAGAAATAGGACACATCACAAAAGCATTTTGCTCTTCTAACAAATCACTTCTAACCATTGCAGGTTCACAGCCTAAGGGACTTACTTGAAGAATAAAATCTTGTCCTGCTTGACACATCTTATCCTGATACATCCCAGTGCCAAGAAGACCAGTTTTATCATATGGCCCATATTGAACATAATTTGTTTGTGATCTATAATAAGCCATAACAAATGAAGTAAGCAAGAGAATTCCTATTAAAAAGAAGATTCCAAGTTTTATTGATTTGTTTATTTTCATGTGAAAAATATATCTAACCCTTTAGTTTCAAACAATAAATAGTTCTCTTGTAATTGGTCTAGAGAAATTGGTTTTGGTAAACTTTCTGAATTTATCTCAATTGTATCAGAGTTTTGTAATTCATATTCTGTAATATAATATGTTTCTTTTCCTCCTCCTGCTAAAGCACTTGAAACAATTTGAGAAGGAAGAGTTATTTCAAAACATTTTTCTTGTGTTAATCCAATCAACCCTCCAACCCCAGACCTTGGAATTTCCATACATTCTTCATAAGTTGATTCTTCTAATTCTAAAGAAGAATCTTGATAAATGTAAACATTAACATCATAATCTCCTTCACTTAATTCAACTGTTTTAGTATCTGGATAAACAATTGTCTTTGCCATATCATCTGAAACAAAACTAATTATTGCTTCTCCATTATAGGAATCCCAATCTAATTTTAAATCAACATCTCTTTCATAAACTCTATCTATTACAATATGTACCTCACCAGATTCAATTGTAGAATAAAGATATTTTGTCCCTTCAAATCCATCTGCCTTAACAACAACATATCCATTTACACATTGTGGAAATTCTGCTTCTAAAACTCCATTTGAAGAAGTTTCTCCAATAGAGCAAGTATTTCCAAAGCACTCATAAGAAATCTCTGCTTGAACAGGAATCAAATTAGAATCATATATATTAACTTCCATTAAGGTATTCTTATTCACACAAAACTCAGTATCTTCATAATCAACTGCTTCCCCTTCTAAAGATTCTCTAGGATTATTCCCTTGGATAATCACAGCCATTGGAAATTGAAAGATTTCTTCACCATCATAAACTTGGACCAATACAGGGTATTTTATATTATACACATAATGATATGAAACATAACAAAATCCTAAAACACCTAAACCTGCTTGATTTCCAACTGGATTTGCAATCATAAACACTCCTTCAGATGGATTTACTTCAAAATTGTGAGGCCAATTCTGAGAAGCTAAAAATCTAACATCTTCATCTACTGATAAATCAACTACAAAATAATCTTTAGCATTCCCTTTTGACTTTAAAGCCAGAGTATTTATTTCAATTGCCTCATATAACTCATCAAAAACTTCTTCTGCATTCCATACTTCAGGAGAGCAACTCAATTCAATCCCATCAACAGGAGCGTAAAGTCTTAAAGTATCAATAGCATATTCTTCTAAAAACAACTTACTTTGTTCTTCTTCATAAACTTTTATAGCAGAATCATAAAGTTTTCCTAATTTAGAGTTAGTTGTAACAACATGATTTTTAACTAAGACAGTTTCATCATTTTTCTCTATTGTTAAATCCATTCCTAAATTAATCTCGATTTCTTTTTCTTGTATTTCAACTTTTGCTTTTGGCTCATCTAAATAAATTGCATATCCAGAATCATAATAATTATCAAAGGAACATTCAGAAATCCTCTGTTCTATAAAACCTTCTAACTCTCTTTCCATATCTTTTTTAGAAGGAACTTGTTCTTTCTCTATATTATTTCCAGAAACATAATACCAGTAAGGGATTGGATTTCCTAAAAAATTAAGTTGAGATGAAAAAGGCATGTAAGCAGAACCGGGCTCAAATTCAGGTATTTCTATATATCCTCCTTGACTCATTAAGATATCTGCCCCAATCAAAGTATCTTCCTCTAAACAAGATAAAAAAGATGTATAAATCGGTTGCATAGAAGCTGGAATCTTTGAGGCAGATATTTTATCTCTAAATATTAAAAAGCCTGCAACTACTGCAACAATTATTATTGCAATTATTATAAAAACTGTTACTTGCCCCCTTTTATTGGATGCAGGATTCATGAAAACCCGCGGGTGGTTTTTATTTTTCATCTTTCACCTCCAAACCAAGTTTTTTCTTTATTAAATCTATAATCTCTGTATTAATATCTTTTTTAATAGCTTCTTTAAACTTTTTCCAAAGTTTCTCATCTTCTATAAGAAGTAAATATTTTTTCATATCTCTTATTCCTTACCTTTTAAGAAAATTTTAATATATAAATGTTTCTTAATAATTTATTTAGTTACTAAGTAAGTTAGTAAGTATTTACTAGGGATTTTTAGTTTTCCCTCCAAATAGAAGACGATAACCACCAGTCAAAGCCACCATACCTTTAACATTCTCACTTGCTGGAATTACTGTATAAGTAACTCTCCCATTAATTCTGTCTATTATAGAAATGCCCATGCCAAATCCTAACCCACTTATTGTATTTTCCACAACATCATAAACATTAAACTTAGGAATTTCTATTGTTGAAGATTCATTTAATCTGCTTGCCCCCCCTATTAAATAAAACTTTATGTCTGATTCTGGTTTTGACAAATTTAAATTTAAATTGACACTTGATAAAATGCTCTTAGTCTCTATATACTCTCCTGATGAATCAAAGTAATCTAAACCAGATTCAAGCCCAACTCTTTTTCCATTAAAACCAAGAGCAACACCAACCATAAAAGAAGGATCATAAACTTGTTCTTTTGCTGACCCTAGGATTATTACTCCAACCTTTGGCTCAATATAAAATTTTGAAGATGCACAACCCACTGTTAAATACATCAAGCCAGTTAAAGCAAGCATCTTTCCTTTTTTTACTATTGATTCTAATTTTTGTTTCATTTTATTTGAATTTTATTTATTGCCATACACAATATTCATAACATTTAGTAGGGCTACATACTTCTTCACATTCTTCTACTTTACATCTTCCTTCAGTACATCCATTTGCACAATCTTGAACTTTTTGTTTTGTTGTACGTGAATAACAAAAATCAAGAAAAGGTGAACATCCTTTTTCTACGAAATCCCTATAAACATTACCATTGTAACAATAATTTGACCCATAACTACTCATTCCACAGTCTTCTATTAACTTTGGAGCAATTATTTGTGAACAAGAAGAACTATATGTTCCAGGATTATTACATGTATATGTTATATAATTTTTGTAAGAATCATCATTTTGACAAAATTCTTCTCCTGTATAAGAATTAGTTCCACAATCTGAATGAGATGAACAAATTATTGTAGCTTTACATTCCCCATTTTCGCAACCATACTGACAATATTCATAATCAGAATATCTACATGTTTTATCACTACAAGGGAAATAATAACCTGTACCTGCAGAGATTAAATTGTAGAATCTAACTGTTGGATAATCACTATAACTCTCACAATAACCCCCACATACTGAGGCGGGGCATTCTATTTCATTGCATTGCCCATCAGAACAACTAGCTGTCCCGCAATCTTGTTTTAGGATTGCTGTATCAACATAACTACAAGTTGAGGAAGTTGTTCCTGCATCATTACAAGCCCAAGTTCTATAATCTTGATAGACATCATCGCCAGAACAAAAAGCAGAACCAACCCATTCATCTGTTCCACAATCTGAATCTAATGTGCATGTTATTTGGGGCAATTCACAAACATCTACATCTGAAGACCAACTATAATTTGTTCCAACATTCGACTCACATATTAACCCTGTAGCACATTCATCAACACTATCACAATCTCCTTCACCTTCATTACATTTACAATCACTACTACAATAATTATAATCACCAGGATTATATGTCCCGTGACAATCTGTGTTGCATACTCCATCAGAACAACCAGCTGTCCCACATTCTTCTTTTTTCATATCTTGATTCCAACTAGAACAAGAAGATGACGAAGTCCCAGAATTATTGCAATCATAAGTTCTATATTCTTGATAAACATCATCGGCAGAACAAAAAACAGAACCAACCCATCCATCTGTTCCACAATCTGAACTTGACGAACATGTTATACTGACACTAACACAATCTCCATCACTATTGCATTCTTTATTTGTCCCACAAGAAGTTCCTGGATCTGCATTTGTATATGAATCACAACTTGGGCCACTACAAGTACCTCCTCCAGAGCATCCTTTATCTACATCATGATAATCTCTACAAGTAACATCAAGATAATCACAATCCTTTGTTCCACAATATTCATTTTGGTAGTAAAAAAAACAAGAATCATAATCTTCTTCACAATATGCACAAAGTCCACAAGTATCTGTTATAGAATCGTCCCAAGTATAACTAGAACTTGAACCAGTGCAATAATAATCTCTTTCTTCACAATAACTTGTTCCAGTAGGAGAATTTGTTCCAGAACAATAATAATCATCTTCATATCCTGTCGGCTGACTTCCATCTAATTTGAAGATGTAAGGCCTGCTTCTTAAATCACAACAAGAACCAGAAATACATTGGCAGGTTGTTTCTTTACTAACTTTATAATTGGGAGTAGAATATGTCTTTGTATTTAGATAGTAACTTGTTAATTTGACTAAACCATAAATCTTAATATCATTCAACCCTATAAATTGTGAACTTAAATCAACATCTTCAAAAATTTCAGAATAGCTTACATATCCTTCTCCTGAGGATAATTTATCACAATAAACATAAGTCGTTAAAAATTTTGTTGCTATTAAATCATCTGAAGACAAAAGATCATACTCCATAATTTTTAGTGTAAGCGTAGCAGAAATACGCTTGTTTTCAGTAAGACTAAGGCAATAAGCATATGCCTCACTATTACCAGAAACGTAAAATCCTCCTTGAAGACCTATATCTATTTTCTCATTTCCACTAGCACCAACACAAACACTTGAAGGCAAAGCAGGATTAAATGTAATTTCTGAAGACTTAGCATCTGAAGAAGCTAATATATACTCTTTATCATCCCTTAAAATATAATCTGTACCATTTCTACTAAAAATCTGATTAGATATTTCTGTAAAATCCTCCTTCACAAAATTATTATTTTCTAAACTATTCTCTTTGGAATCAAAGCCGGTATATTTTAAATCATCTTTAGAAGGTTTTTTATAATTATCCGAATCTTTAGAAGAATCTTTATCAGAAATAACAAGAGAATTTGAATTATCAGTTTCTTGCCCCTCTTCAATATATCGACCTTCATCAAGCAAAACAAGTCCTGTTCCAGTTACCCCCTCATTGGCCTTTTTAACTTCATACACAATTACTGCTCCTGAAGAAATCACTAAAAATGACACTATTAAGAATACTAATGTAAAACTTGCTTTCTTAGAAGTTGAGGGAAAGATTCCCATAAAAGAGATATTTCTCTACACTTTAAATGTTTTTATATGATAAGATATAGAAGATAATTCTCTGCCAAACAAGACCACATTAATGGATTTTTATACCCTTAATCTTACTTATTCTAAGGTAATTTATTGCCCCAATAATTATTAAGAAAGCTCCAATTAAAATAATCCATTTATCTATTCCAAGCATAAATTCTGGAAGAACTATAAATCCTAAAGATAAATTAAGAAAATATAATCCAAAAATCAAATACACTAAAAACCCTACAAATGCCCCTTTTTTCATGATTACAATTGTGAATCATTATATTTAAATATTTCTAGAAATAGAAAAGAATAGGTCCTGTAGTCCAATGGCTAAGACATATCCTTGACGTGGATAAAACCCAAGTTCAATTCTTGGCAGGACCATCCCAACCTTTTTAAACCCGATTTCTCTTTTCAATTTATAAAATGAAGATACCAAAGACAACAAATAGGTTTTGTCCATATTGTAAGAAGAAAACAGCACAAAAAATTAAGCTAATCTCAACCGGAGGTAAAAGAGGAACTTTAACAAGAGGTTCATTATCAAGAGCTAAAAAAAGGGGACTTAATAGAGGAATAGGAAATAAAGGGAAATGGGGTTCAAAACCAGCTGTCTCAAAGTTCAAAAGAAAGGCAAAAACAACTAAAAAGACAAATATTATGTATACCTGTGATGAATGTGGAAAGTCTAAATATCGTGCTTCAAGAAGAAATAAAAGAACAGGAAAAGCACTTCAAGAATAAAACAATGAAAATTAAAATTTTCAAGCATTTAAATTTCAAATAAAAAATAAATAAAATGGCAAAAGCAAAAAGAAAAAAAAGATTTTTTGACGTTGACATGCCTATTATTAGGAAGGAAACTCAACTACAAGGATATGAAATTAAAGATTTAGATGGAAGGTTAATCAAATATGATTTGACAAGAGCTTTAAAAGGAAAAAGCGTACTTCTTCAATTAAAAGTAAAGATTGATGGGGATAAGGCTACATCTGTTCCGAGGGAATTAAAATTACTTCCATACTACTTAAAGAGGATGATGAGGAAGGGAACCAATTATGTTGAAGATTCTTTTTCTACAGATTGTAAAGATGCCCAAATAAGAATAAAACCATTTCTTATAACTAGAAGAAGAGTATCAAGAGCTGTTAGAAAAGCTCTAAGAGAAAAAGCAAAAGAAGAATTAATAAAATATGTCAAAACGCAAGATTCTTCAAGGTTATTTGAAGAGATTTTAAAAAACCAGCTTCAAAAAGATTTAAGTTTGAAGTTAAAAAAAATATACCCTTTATCTCTTTGTGAAATTAGAATTTTAAAGGTAGAAAAAGAATTTGAGCAAAAAAAAAGAGATTAAGAAAGAATAATTATCTAATTTTATCTAAGAGGGTTAATTAAATCTGCTTCAGAACTTTGGTTACTATAATCTCTATATAGATGAAATCCTTGTTTAAATCTCTCTAAATCTTTTGAAAAATATCTACTTCCTGCAATTAACAATTTTTCTGGTTCAGTTATTTTATCGCTATTTTGAGCATATGTCCCATGAATTGTAAAATAAGGGTTCCCTGCTTTATCAATTTTTATTCCAATAGAACACTTTTCTTGAACATGACGAGAATCTGCATCAAAGACTTCTACCTCACACCCTGTAATAAATATTGAGTTTTCTTTAGCAATATCCAATATTTTCTCCAAGAATTCAATCTTTTCTTTCCCATTTTCAGTTCCCATCTTTTAGCGTAACTATTTAGGTATTTAAAGATAATTAATATTTATTGTATATAATAAACAATAAGTCTTTTAAACTAAATAATTCTATTAATTTTATGCCTGTGTAGCTCAGTGGTAGAGCATTTGCCTTGTAAGCAAAGGGTCGGGAGTTCAAATCTCTCCGCAGGCTTTTTTCACTTTAGTGAAAAAAGAGTGATAATAAAAATCTTTGATTTTTAGTCTAGACTTATTCTAAAAATTTAAATAAACCTTATCTCAGTTTAACAGCTGTTCCATAAGCCAACATCTCAGAAGCACCTTGCATTATCATAGAAGTCATAAACCTCATACCAATAACTGCGTCTGCACCTAAATCAATTGCTTGATTAATCATTCTATTAAATGCCTCATCTCTTGCATTAGTAGTCATATCTGTATAGGTTTTAATCTCTCCACCAACCATATTCTTAAATCCTGCTCCAATATCTCTCCCAATATTCCTAGCACGTACAGTATTTCCTTTAACAACTCCTAAAATCTGAACAACTTTTGCCCCAGGAACTTCATTTGTTGTTGATATAATCATTTCGCTCATTTCTTTTTTCCTCCTCGCTTTTTAATTGATTCAACCACATCTTCTTTTTTATTTAAAAGTATAAATATTCCAAAAACTAAGAGAGGTAACCCATAAATCAAAACAAAGAATCCTGCAAAAAAAGCAACAACTGTTAAAGCTAATCCTCCAATTATAAAGATTATTCCTATAATTAATTGGCTTAAATGCATAAGAAAATTAATTAGAATTAATTAATAAAAGTATCTATTTCTCAACAATTTCTACTTTATTACCCTCAATTAATATCTTTGCAATATCTTTAGGTATATTTGCCATCTGACCTTTCTCAAAAGGACCCATTTTTCCACCTTCTAAATCCATAAATTCTTCAACATTATCTATAAAGACCACTAATTCATTCAATTTATCTTCTTGTTTACCTCCACTCAAGATTTCCCTAACTCTCTTATCAGAAGAATCAATACATTTCATAAACTCTTCAAACAAATCTTTTTCAAAATTTAACATATTTTCAAAATCCTGCTTTGAAATACCTGTTTCAGCTGCAATTAAGACTAAATTTAAAATCTTTTTTCTTCTCCTCAACATCAACTCTTTAAACAAAGTCATAGCATTTTCCAATTGTTTTTTAGTCTTCATAATCACATCTGAAAAATCATCATCTTGTTTTGAAGCAATCTCTTTCTTCTCTCTTAAATAACTAGCAACTTCTTCTACAAAGTTCTTTGGAATTGGCTGCAACTGAGTAGAATATCTCTCTTTTCTTGCTGCTTCATAAATATCATTATAGGTTATCATTTTTTCAAATATTCTGGAATAGGAAATTTACTATATTCAGGAAAAATATTCTTTTTGTAGATAATTCTTGAAAAACACTCTCCAGTTAATCTACAATCTTCTAAAGCATTATGTGCTCCACGCGGGTCTAGAATACCACAAAATTCTAAAATATTTTTTAAACCCATATCACTATGATTTTCCTTAAACAAGAATTCTTTTTTAATCAAATAATATTTCATTTGTGCCATAGAATGCAAATCAAAAGCTCTAAAATGAAAGGGAAGTTCAAGCCCATATTTTTTTGCCTTAATAAAAATAAACCCTAAATCAAATTGAGGATTTTGGCAAAGACAATT
>Ga0265594_1001994_pt1 | contig 15167 bp, 14 predicted proteins | sample saktaG_11_FD_190147 | JGI IMG/M metagenome (GOLD analysis project Ga0265594, IMG submission 190147) | Saline water microbial communities from Sakinaw Lake, British Columbia, Canada - sak_2011_5_24_80m | ecosystem: Environmental > Aquatic > Non-marine Saline and Alkaline > Saline ... | reverse complement strand
GAGAATGCCCAGCGCCAGATTCAGGTAAACAGGAAAGGGCTTTGGAGCAACCAGAGCCGGCGGCGGATTTTTCCATATCTTCCGTAATCTGATTTGCCTCAATATTGCAATAATAACCATCAAAATGCTGAGGATATGTTTAATGCTCAGTAATGTGGTATAGTTGTCTGAGAAACCGAACGGTCCGGAAACTTTTCCTGAAGCGCGAGTCAGCATCAACCCGGTTACCAGCAGCATCAGAATTGCCGGTATAATCCAACGGGAAAGCCGCTGCTGAATGTCTTTTAAAAAATTGTATCGGAGCGTCGGTTCTTCAATGCGGGCTGCCTGCGGAAAAATCAGGAAACCCAGAAAAAAAAGTCCGCCGATCCACATAGCAGAGGCAATATCATGGATACCCCGAATTATTCCTATGGATAAAATATTCATAAATAAACCTTTCTGTTGGTGCTGCAATGCAGCGTTTATAAAAAGTCCTGTTCAATCACGGATATATATCATTATGAGATGTCCGGCTTAGAAGCTGTATTTCACTTTAAAATAAATCATATCGTTGTCGTCGTATTGACCGAAGCGTCCGTCCGTGCCGGTAAATATATTTGCACCCAGCAATAATTGAAAACCATCGGTAAAATCGTAAGTCAATTTCGGTCGGATCAGGGCGTCTTCGTTGGTTAAGCCGATATAAGAGAACAATTCCATCTTCAGGGTCTCCCGCAGAAATGTGCGGCTAACCAAAATAGTTGCGGTATTTTCAAATTCATCGTTTGCAATTTGATCGTCATAATCCAAAATAGCCTGTTGAATGAATTGCAAACTGATGCGGGTATCGCCGATATTAAAATCCAGTCCCGCCAAATAATGCAGGTAATCCTTTTCGGTGATGCCGTCTGTTGTCGTCACGTCTGCCGTCTGGAAGTATTTGCCGCCGTAATAGGCGCCTTCGCCCCGCAATACAAATGCGCCGATAGTCGTGCTGAAACTTCCGCCCCCGATACTGAGACGATGGTGTTGAGGAATTACCGTAATTGACGGCTGCATTGTATTGGGATCAACACCTTTTCGGGCATGCATCGTCGGATCGTCATCCCAGACATAGCCACCCATTATTTCAAAATCGATTAGCGAAGTCATGGCTGAAAACTTCGCGAAGAGTTCGCTGTTTTCCAGGCTGGCGGTAACACCCTTTTGAGAATAATCAAATACGGGCATAATCGGAAATGCCGGCGTCCTGAACCAGATAGAGTTTTCCTCCGGCGTCTGTGTTGGCGTGAATATGGGAATCCAGACTAATTCAAAAGCGTTATCGCCAAGATAATAATCGGCTTTCAGGGCAGTAACCCCCAGGCGAATTTCATCAAAATCGGGTAACAGAAATTCGCTCAGGTTTTTCGGGGAAATAATGTCCGTGATGAAAACGCCGTCGGCTTTGCCCCAGATGATTTGCTGCCTGCCCAGCCGGAAATCCATGCGGTTAAAAAATATATCGAGATAGGCTTCCCGCAAACCGATTTTTAAATCTTTATCGAAATATTGGTAAAAATAGGGATTAGCCTTAAAGGCAACCCGGTTCCGGCTGTGTTCGAGTTTCAGATCAAAGGTATTCTGGACGATGGAAAATTCATTACCCGCATTGAGCAGCATTCCGGTGTAATTCCGGGCGTATCCGCTCAAATAGACCGACTCCCCATAAGAGGCAATCGTCAGGAAAAGAAGCGTCAGCAGTATTGTCAGGATCACTTTTCTTTTAGACATATTATAGTCCCCTTCTCATCATGCGTTCGGTAAATTGTGTGTCGGAAATGCCTGAATCCAGGGTAACATTGCTAAGCTGAATAAGCGTGCGGTGATTTTTTGGGACATTGTGCATTTCCGTGCTGAGAATAATCCAGTAGCCGCTGATCTTTTCAAATTTTTTAACTGTCAAGGTTTTCAGCAAGTCTTCATCTTCATCATAGAAATCTTTTTTCAAACCGATCCATTTGTTCCTGATAATCCATGTCACGGTTTTGGAATACATGTAGTTTTCGTCTTTGGGAATACTCTTCACGACGTAGCAGCTTTCGCCGCCGATCATTTCTTCACCAATTAATTTGTGGGTGTCCTGAGAAGGATGCCGGTCACCGAGATCGTCGTAGGTAAAATCCGAGCCCATAAAATAATCGCTTTTACTGTCGCTGGAAATGCGTTTTATCTTTTTTAAGGCCGGGAGGTAAATCCACTGGTCGTCGTCTTTGTTCTCATCTTCATAACTCCAGTTCATGAACGACGTATTGCGCACATCGGCGGGGGATTTGAAAAACATGATTTTCTTTTCCATTTCACCAAAATCTTTGGTGAATTGCCGGATTGTTCTGACGCGTTCATCGCCTCTGGAATTTATTAAAGACATGGTCAGATCGGCTTGCTGGTCATTACCTGTCGGGCGGTTATACACGTTTTCAATGATTTGCTGACCTGAGATTTTATCCCCGGCAAAGGAAAGTAGCGGCAAAGCAATAAGCGTTGCCAATATCACGACTTGAATTTTTCTGATCATCTTACACCTCTTGTTTTTTGTTTTTGTCATCAATCACAAAACTATTCGATTATTTTAGTTAGTTTTTCTATAATCATCCCCATGATAGTCACAAAGATAATTGTCAAAACCAGTCTCAATGCCATAAATTTTAAACCTAAAAACTGGAATTCGACCAATTCCTGCGGGATTTTTATACAAGCCCAAGCAGAAAGAAAAACGACGATATTCGTAATGCTGGCGCCTTTGTTTTTTAACGCTAAAGCCAGCGGAAAAGCCACGTACAAAGGACCCGTCGGCAAAGCGCCGAGAATAATTGAAATAACAACGCCTTTTAAACCTGAAGTTGTCCCCATATATTTCAGCACAATATCTTTGGAGATCCAAACCATAAAAAGCCCCATTAATAAAACAACAGCGGGAAGTATCAGCATCATTTCTTTAAAATAAGACAATGATACATCAATAACAGCAGAGTATTTTTCGGGAAACATTTTTAAAAGTACCAGAAAAATAAGCGTTACAAAACCCAGCCCGACAAGATTTTTCTGTCCCTTTTTGGCTTGTTTATCTTTTATTGCATTTTTCATATAACCGCCCCTATGATTAAAGCGATTAAAATAGCAACAATAAAGCTGATACCGTTGCGCAAAAGGGCGAATTTTCCACCCATTAACTGAATTTCCAGCGGCAGTGTTACAATGCCGATCATGGTTAATGTGGTAATAAACACCGCCACGGAAGTAAGCGCCGCTCCGCTATCCAACAGGGAAGCCGCGATGGGGAATGCCAGCAGAGCAGGAATATGCGCAACTGTTCCCAGTATGGCAATTAGTAAAAACCCGCCCCAGCCGGACTGCTCGCCGATGAATTTTGAAATTGTCTCCGGGGGCGCCAATCCCAATAATAATCCGATAAGGATGATAATAATTAAAACGACCGGCAGCATTTTCAATAATGATTTAAAAGCGACTTTAATTGCATTCTTTGTTTTGCCTTTATCTTTGAAAAACGATACAATGAGACAAAGTAAAACGAAAGAGTTTATGAAAATTGCAGTCGGACTCATTTTATTGTCCTAAAGAATTGTGTTGTTTCTTTTTGAAGTAGATGTTCAGCTTATACAGAATAACAACCATTATAGTAACAGTCCCTAAAAAACTGGTAAACATATTTAAAGATACAAGCGCACCGAGGGCGCGGTTGGGTGGAAATACGGAAAACAGCAAGACCAGAAAACCGGCAATTACCACGGTAGCGTTAAAAATTATTGCCCGTCCCGTATGATGCATGGTTTGACGGATGGTAGCCTGTTTATCGCCTGTTTCAAGGGCGTAAATTCGATACCTTTCGATAAAATGAATGGCGTAATCAATCCCGATGCCAACGGCAATACTGGAAACCAGAGCCGTGGTTGTGCTGAGCGGAATATTAAATAAGCCCATCACGCTGAAGCTGATCAGGGCTGTGATGATAATCGGAACCGAGCCGATTAAACCGATGCTCAATTTTTTGAACATAATTGTCAGCAATACAATAATGATCACGATTGAGAGCAGTAGGCTTTTTATCTGTCCTTCAAGAATCAAATCCGTAAAAACCTTTGCCTTGTACCCGGAGCCGGCGTAATTGATTTTCAGTCCAAGATTTTCAATTTCCGGACGGTGTTTTTCGATCCCGGCAATAACTTCTTTGACAATTTTTGAATTATCGCTTTTTATCTGAAATGTCAAATTGGCTTTGGTATAATTGTAATCCACGACTTTCCAGAGATTATCGGGGTCTCCGGACATTTCATAAAGCAACAGGTATTGAGCGATAAGGTCTTTAGATTTGGGAATACGGTTATAATTTTCATCGTCGGCATGCATAACCTTATTCATCCGTTTTAAATAATCGGCCAGCGAAAAGGAATTGCCGACAAAGGGCAGATTTTCCACATCTTCCTGGATTGTATTAATTGCCTCAAGCACGCGCGGCTCTTTGACTGTTCCTTTCGTATCACCCTCAATGATAACATTCAGAGTATTTGTGCCGCCAAAATGTTCATTAATGAATTGATCGGTGAGAACAATATCACTGTCCTTTTCAAATTTTTCAAGAAAACTGGAATTGATCCAGACTTTTTTCAATCCGAAAAGTGATATGACAATAACTACAGCTGTAATCAGGATTGTAATGTATTTATACTTTACAATTTTATCGGCTAATCTGTATGCCAGTTGATTTTGGGAAATATCTTGTCTGATTTCAGGTTTTTTACGCTTTGGTAAACCGAAAACGAGTATGCCCGAAGGAATCAGGAACAGAGAAAAAAGCATTGCCGACATGACGCCGAATGCCGTGAAAAGCCCGAAATATTTTATGGGGTAAACCTCCGAAGTCAGTAAGGAAATAAAACCGACGGCGGTTGTTATCGAGGTCATCATGACCGGCTTCCACATGCCCTTCAGCATATCGAGAACGGCTTCCTTTTTGCCGGCGCCGGGATTTTTCAGCAGATAGAGATCGAGATGACTATAGAGATGAATTCCATAGGCAACCCCGATGGCAATTAACATCACCGGTATCATCGTGGAAACCGCGTAGATAGGAATGCCGAGAGCTGCCATCAATCCGAAAGTCCAGATAGTGCTGAATAAAACCACAAGTGCAGTGAACAAGGTGTTTTTTACGCTGCGCAAGACAAAAAGCAATACGACAGTGATAATCAGAATGACCAAAGGAACCATCTTTCGCATATCCCTGGGACCGAGATAAGCCATTGTGCCTTCGACGATAGGCGAGCCGGCGACATAAAGTTTTTCAGGACCCTGATAGGATTCGGTCAATTCGAGGATTCGATGGTAGAACTCCTGAGAAAAGACATCGTCTTCGATATTGGCAACTATTACCGAGACGGTTTCATCGTCGGATACGAGACGTCCGAAAATCATCTCATTATTTCTGACATTTTGCTTCAATATTTCCAGCTTTTCCGGAGAATCAGGAACTTTTTTATAAAATGCCTTAACGTCCATGCCACTTTCGCTACCGATAATGTTATCAGCGGTGTATAATGAGGTGACATCGTCTTTATCGATTTCCGGCATTTTACCCAGTTTGCGGGTAATATCCTTTATTTTTTGAAGAGTGCCGGGGTTATATATTCCGTCTTTATTCTCAATCGCGATGATAATGCCGTCTTTGATATTGAAGATTGCTTCGGCGTTATCGCTATAGACAAAAGCCGGGTGATTCCGGGGCATATATTTATCCAGGTCGGTCTCCATGCGGGAATTTGATTTCATCACCTTAAAAAATAATGCCGTAATAATCAGCAGGAATATGAGATTGACGGCGGGGAATTTAAACAGGATATTAAATTTTGTTTTCAATGGGCCTCCGTGTATGTAATTATTTACTTACGTCTTTGGGTAAAAAAAATTAAAGCAACTTAGTTTCCGTCGTCGGTTTTGGAACTTTTACAACCAAAACACGAACGATCTGATCGGTTTCATTATATATGCAATGCGGTATTTTCGCCGGACTCTCAATAAGATGATCGGCTTTTACTTTTTGTTTTTCCCTGCCGACCATAATAGTCGGCTCTCCTTCGAGAATATAGAAGAAAACATCAACCGGCGTAATATGCGGCTTCAGAGACTCCCCGGCTTGTAATGTGAGATGAACGGTTAATGCAAATTCGCTGTCGTAGATTTTAGCGGCATTTACGTTATGAATATTTTTCATAGCGGGCTGTTTTTTAACATCAATAATTTTCATCGTTTATTCCCGGGTTAATATTTTTTTAAATGAATTACTAAGAATTTTACCTTCACTTTTCAGGTCAAATACAAAACCGGAAAGCCGCCAACGGGTAATCAGCAGGCGAATGGCGCCCATCAACATATTGGAAAGTTGTTCGGCAGGAACATCGCTGCGTATTTCACCTTTATCCTGCCCGTTTTTAATAATTTCAAAAAATGTGTTAATATTTTCACTCATAATCGAGAAAACTGTTTCTGAGAGTTGTTTGTCATTCTGAAATATTTCTTCGGAAAATATTACGGCCGTGATTATAGGTTTTGCGGTAAACATGTCCATTTGTTTTGAGATGATTGCCGCGAGAATTTCATAAGCCGGACGATCAGAAGGTATTTGGGTAAAATTGTCCCTGATCTGCTCTCTGAAGAGGCTTAGGATTCCCGACAGAATGTCGAGTTTTGTTGAAAAATGACGATATATGGCACCTTCGGTTAAATTTATACTTTTTGCTAAATTTTTAATAGTCAGGTACTGAATCCCTTTATCGGCGATGATGCCGATGGCGGCTTCGATAATTTCCTGTTGTCTTTTAGTGAATTCGCTCATTGCTGCTCCGTTTTAAAAGTGAGTAAACACTTACATACGAGGTTACAAATTATTATGCCGGAATGCAAGCTTTATTTTTTACATCCTACACAGAGGAATCGTAAAAAGTCTGATCTCTCTGTCTATCAGTTAGCTATAAGGAATATGACAGATACTTTGTTCAATTAACCCAAAAATCACTAAAGCTGACCAATTATATCCCCGTCAATATAAGATAAGTGTCTGACACAATAAACGGCATAAGTTCATCTATTTAAAAACTTAATAAAACACAAAAACATCATATACTTTAATGATATTATTTCAATGGTACATCTCTATATCAATTAATCCTTTACGCTGTAGAAAATGTAAAAAAGATATTTTCAATACTCCTACTCCATAAATAATAGATCTATTGAAATTAATGGAAGATGCATCATTAAAATATTTTGTTGGACAGGTAATTTCTGCGATTTCGTATCCAGCATATATAATTTGAGAAAGCATCTGATTATCAAATATATAATCGTCAGAATTCTTATTTAAATTTATAGATTTAATGACCTCGCAAGAAAATGCCCTATACCCGGTATGATATTCAGAAAGCTTTTGTCCCAGTAATATATTTTGAATAAATGTAAGTACTCTATTGGCTATATATTTATATTTAGGCATACCTCCTATTAATGCTCCCTTCCCTAAAATTCGAGAACCCAGTACAACCGGATAGACATTATAAGCAATTATCGATGACATAGCTGTAATTAATTTAGGCGTATATTGATAATCCGGGTGAAGCATAATTATAATATCAGCGCCCATTTCAAGCGCTTTTCTATAGCATGTCTTTTGGTTTGCACCATATCCTTTATTTTCTTCATGATGAATTATCGTTTTTATACCAATTTTTTTTGCAACAGCTCTGGTTTCATCTAAGCTAAAATCATCTACAAGAATAACATCATCGACTATATCGAATGGGATTTCTTTATATGTATTTTCAAGTGTTTCAGCCGCATTATAAGCAGGTAATACAACTACTATCTTTTTGTTATTTAACATAATTCACAATACTTAAACTAATTTAATTTTAATTAGCGACAATCTGTACTCCTCGTATTTACAATTGAAAGAATCAATAGCGGTATGCTAAAATTGAAGTATGAAATATCAAAATAACTTGCGAATAGGGACTTATTAAATCCATATTCATTTACATTAATTCCCATTGATATTAACACAGAAGCAAAAAGGACTAATCCCGAGTAGAAAAAAACATTATTTATATTCTTACAAAACAGGCCCAAAATAATTGAGATGACAAATATCCAAGGCAATATGATAACCGGCATAAAATTTGACTGTAAAAGTATAGGATTGTACTCTTTAAAAAGTACTGGATCCCATATGTAGAGCGGTAAAAATGTTAATATAAACGTAAAAAGTACTGATATTGAGAGAACTAAAAATCTTTTATATTCTCGTCTTCTCAAATACGCGTAAATAAAATAAATTAATATCGGTAAGGCTATTAAAGACCTTGTAGAGAGTACTAAACCTCCAATAATACCCATACCGATTAGCTTTCGGAGATTAACTTTATCCATTTTCTCAAGAAAAAAAAGATACCATAAAAGCACTACCATATTCACTATAATTGTGCTGCGAACAAACATTTCCCAATAAAAAGATGTTGAGAATAATAATAAGATCATGACAAAAAGCGCATTTCTATTGGACGATTTATCTATTTTTATAAATAGATAAATGAATCCTAAAACACCTATCAATGACATATAACCAATCTCGCCAATTATATAAAATGGAAAAGCGAGTATATAATAAAAAGGAAATGGACCAGGTACATTAACGTCCGGTTTAGAAATATAGGGATAACGTCCATTAAGAAGATTATCCAAAAAAGTATTAATCATCAACCATCGGTCAACACGGAGTTTTTCAACATCAATTAATAAAAATGAAATAACAAAAAATATAGATACTACAAGTAAAAGTGCGGAAGTAATTTTCCAGCTAAAAAACCGCTTAGGAACTTTATTAATAGCAAATGGCAGTAAAATAAGAACAAGAATATATACAAAAGATAATTGCAACGCATAATCGCAAAAGCGGGAACCGTACTTATATGAAAAAAGAAAATTAATAAATAAAAATATGATATAAGATATAATTTGAGTTGTATTTCTTAAATAGATAAATGACTGAATTTTTTGATCTTGTAACATAAATTAAAATAATATTTTAAAAATCACCACTAATTACGCCTGATTACGGCAATTTTTCCGACGGTAGTGTCACCATCTTTAGTGTATGCCATACAGAGATAGACGCCGCTGCCGACGTATCGTCCCCGGTGATCTTTGCCATCCCAGAATGCCTGTTGACCAATTACATCGCCGTCAAGATAAGATAAATGTCTGACGAAGGTACCGTCAATAGTGATGATCTTTACATCCGATTCCTGCAGCAAACCATCAATAATAAGCGGTCGCGCCGACGGTATTTCAAAAGGCATTGGAAAAATCTTTAATTCACGGTACTCATCCCCAAAAACCGCATAAGGTGATTTATAAATTGAAATACCTTTATTTGTGGCAAGATATACAATTCCATCATCATTATCAAAAGCGATATCCAATACATAATTACTAAGGATACCTGAATTTCCGGTTGTAAAACCTTCAACGTCGTTTAACCAGATACCGTTGTGAGTATAGACTTTTACACCTGAACCAACAGTTGAAATCCATTTATTATTCAAACCGTCAATTTTGATCCTGCATTCTTTGGCAAATGGCACACTCGTCAGAACCGCCGGATCAATCTGGCTGAAGTATCGACTTGGAAAGTTCTCAGATACAACGGCGCGTTGAATACCGGCAGAAGTCATGATCCATAGATTGTCTTCAAGATCAAATGCGAGCGAATAAACCGAATTATCCGCAAGACCGTCGCTGGTTGTAATCCAGTGCCATTCATCATCTGAGGTATTGGAGAGAGTGCCATTATAATCAAGCACAATAATCCCACCTCTTGAAGGATCATCCCCAAATTTGACTTCTGATCCGGTCCAGACCCGACCCTTTGAATCAAAATCAATTGACGTTAAAAATAAGTTCAGGTAACCATGAGAATCATCTATAGAAAAATGATACCATTTATCATCTGGTGTGAGAATAGCTAAAACATTTTCGTTCTGTGCATATTGATTACATATCCATAAATTTTCCAAATTATCCAGTACCATAAATCCAATACCTAAATAATCATCCCATTTTCTGGTTGCCGAAAGGATTCCGTCGGTTGTATCATAAACAAAGTATTTTTCGAGAGAATCAGGATTAAATTCCAGAAGCCCTCCTTTTCGTCCATCACTAATATATGAACCATACAAAGATGCAAAATAATTTCCATCGCTACGCCCTATAAGAGAATAAATACGACTCGAAACCTGATAAGCCAGTGTATCTGAAACAAAATAATGCCAATCATCATTGGAATGATCACCAATATTTTCATCGTAATTTGTCTTAACTATATTGCACCAGCCTTTATCAGTTTGATAACTAATTCCCTTCGGCGTCCCAGCCATCAGACTACCGTCTTCATCAACCCACAGGGCGGTATAAATATTATCTAAGATCGTATTTGGCGTATAATACCGGAGAGTTTCATCAAAATAAGTCCAGAGACATTTTGAATCGGAGCCACCCCATAAAACATCATTTGAATCAAATGCGCATTTCGTTGTGCTTCCCTGTAAAACATTTTCCCATGAGTAGAAATTAAATCTATACACTCCGCCGTTTGTTGCGGCATAAAGTATCCCGGAATTATCCGTTATCAGCGAATTGATATCAAGCGCAAAACTATCGTTATATAGATTTGCCTGATTGCCCTCAATTTTGAACAGCGCCGATTCCAGATTTGCCAGGATCATCCCCTGGTAATTGACTACATTAGACGAATAGCCCGATGCGGGAAAATTAACATTTTGCCATGCTGACGACGGTTTCAAATCGATCTGATTGAGATCGGCAAAAAGTAGCCCGGTATTTGTGGCAACCCATAACGTATCACCAATAACAGTCAAGGAATTGATCCCGGAAATTTCAGTGGGAAAACTAATAAAATAATCGTTATAAAGATATCGGTTATCGACAATCTTAAAATAGAGGATACCCCAATCCACATTTTGCTGGTAAGCGGCAAAGGCTTTGTTCCTATAAAACGCAAAGGATGTTATTGCTGTCAACTGAACAAATGAAATATTTTCCGGAAAAATCTGTTCAACGGTATTTGTCTCCATATTCCAAATATTTATTTCGCCGTCAGGAAAGCCCATTCCCAGCCAGAAACGACCGAATTTATCTTCTGCAAGACACTGAATATCGTTGCGCGTGAGACCATGTCTGATTGTATATATGTTGAATTGCTGAGCGCTTCTGTCAAACTCAACCAGTCCGCCGCTACTGGCGCCATAGATATAATTATCCTTTACAATAACATCCCTGACGTTGAGAACCGAAGTGTAACTATCCCATTCACCAACAACTGCCTGACTGAAAGAAATAACCGGTAATAGAAAAAACAGGAAAAGAAGCAGTATTTTTCTCACGAATTACCTTTTAATTGTTCTGATCAGATTTGCCATTTCAATCATATTCAATGCAGCATCCCAGCCTTTGTTTCCTGATTTTGTCCCGGCTCGCTCAAGCGCCTGTTCAATCGTATCGGTGGTTAATACACCATAAATAATCGGCACTTCAGACTCCATTGACAACCGGGCGATTCCTTTAGAAGATTCAGCAGCAACTACATCAAAATGCGGCGTCGCACCGCGGATAACAGCGCCAAGGCAAATCACACCGTCAAATTTCTTTGAATTAGCAACGGCTTTCGCCACCGGTGGAATTTCCATAGCGCCCGGCACCCAGTGAATATGAATATCATCATCTTTGGCTCCATGCCTTTTCAGACAATCGAGAGCACCTTCCAGTAATTCTTTCGTGATCAAATCATTAAACCGACTAATAATGATCGCGGTTTTCATTTTTTCGGCGGATAATACGCCTTCATAAATTTTTGCCATAATTCACCTACTTCTTTTTATTTAAAATCATATGTCCCATTTTATCGCGTTTTGTTTTTAGATATTTTTCATTATTTGGATTTGGTGGGATTTCGATCGGTATTCTATCAATTATTTCCAATCCGTATCCTTGCAGTCCAACAATTTTCTTTGGATTATTCGTCAATAAGGTCATCCTTTTAATACCCAGATCAGAGAGCATTTGGGCGCCCATTCCATAATCCCGCAAATCCGGTAAAAACCCAAGTCGCACGTTTGCTTCAACGGTATCCATGCCCTTGTCTTGCAAACTATAGGCGCTGATTTTATGTTTTAAACCAATTCCTCTGCCCTCCTGTCGAAGGTAGAGTACAACGCCTCTGCCCTCATTGGCAATCATTTCCATTGACCTTTCCAGCTGATCACCACAGTCACAGCGTAAAGAATCAAATACATCGCCTGTCAAGCACTCCGAATGAACCCGCACCATAACCGGTTCACCGTTTCCTACATCGCCCATCACCATGGCAACATGTTCTTTTTCAGTCAAATGATCGATGTAAACGATTATGTTGAATTTTCCGATCTTTGTTGGAAGCTCGGCTTCGCTGATGCGTTCAATATAGCGTTCATGTTTGCGACGATATTCGATTAGATCTGCGACCGTAATTATTTTTATATCGTGTTCTTTCGCAATGGCATGTAACGCACCCCCGCGAGCCATTTCACCATTTTCATCCATTATTTCGCACATGACACTGACCGGTTTCAACCCGGCAATCATTGTTAGGTCAACAGACGCTTCCGTATGCCCTGTGCGACGCAGAACCCCACCGGAACGGGCAACAATTGGGAAAATATGTCCCGGTCTCCCGAGATCATCCGGATTCGTATCAGGCTCAGCGAGCGCTTTGATAGTCGCAGCTCTGTCCGGAGCCGATATACCGGTAGTTGTTCCTTTTTTATAGTCAACACTAACTGTAAAGCGGGTATTATGCAATGCCGTATTATCCGCGACCATCAAATTCAATCTTAATTCTTTTGCCCGTTTCTTTGTTAAGCCCACGCACATCAGACCCCGGGCATGCTTTGCCATGAAATTAACGGCGTTGGGAGTTATTTTCTCTGCCGCTATGATAAAATCACCCTCATTTTCACGATTTTCATCATCGACGACAATGATAAATTTACCATTTAATAAATCGGCAACAGCTTCTTTAATTGTATTAAATTTCATTGGTTATTTCCTCGTTCGTTCTTGCATAGGATTACCGGACATTCATTTACTTCTGCTTACTTCCGTATCCCCAACTGTTTATCGTGTCCTCGGTTATTGGCTTAACTGAAGATTTCCCGGTTACAAATTGTTCGATATATTTTGCCAATAAATCAACCTCAATATTAACTAAGTCACTTATTCTTTTGGTTTTCAGATTCGTATCCCGAAATGTCAGCGGAATCACGGCGATAGTAATCTGGTTCGCTATGATCGATGCGATTGTCAAACTGATACCGTTTATTGCTATTGAACCTTTTAGAGCAATGTATTGCTTCAGCTCATCGGGGACCTGTACAGTTATTGTTGCTGATTCCCCGGTTTTTACTATTGAGCTTATCGATCCGACTCCATCCACATGTCCCTGGACAAAATGCCCGCCAAACCGACCATTCGCCGATATGGCGCGCTCAAGATTCACTTGGACGCCGGACTTGAAATATACTAATGTCGTCTTGGACAAAGTTTCATCGACGGCTTGAGCAGTGAAGCGATCATTCATCACGGATACAACACTGAGGCAAGCACCATCCACAGCAACACTATCGCCAATATGTAAATCTTCAATAACTTTTTTTGATGATATTTCAAATAGTTTTCCTTCAGGATTGGACTGAATCCGCTCTACTTTTCCAATCTCTTCGATAAGCCCGGTAAACATTATTTCAATCTTCCTCTTAATAAGATATCTGATCCAAGTTTCTGCGGTTTATCCCATATTAGCTGGATAGCATTATCAAGGGATTTCATAAAACCACTGAAGCTAGAAATTCCCTCTCCTAAAATTTTTGGGGCAATGAATAGTTGTAATTCATCGACCAATCCCTCTTGAATCAGCGAACCTGCTAATTGACTGCCGCCTTCGCAATAAATTGAAGTGACGCCAAACTCTCCAAGACGAGCCAGGGCGTCGGATAGCAGAACCCACCCAAAGGGATCACTCTCAACCGGCAAAACATTTATCCCCAGTTTTTCAAGATGGGCAACTCTTTTTGCTTTTCCTTGTTGAGATGTCAAAATAATAGTGCGGTTTTTGAAATTATCCGTGATCAATTTCATCTGTCGGGGAATATTCAGACTGTCATCGAGAATTACCCTATAGGGGATAAAACCATCTCTTTCGTCCGGTAGAAGACCGGGATCATCTTTATAGACAGTTCCCATGCCAACCATGATCGCATCATGTCTCAGGCGCTGTTCCCTTACATATTTACGGGCTTTCGCCGAAGTAATCCACTGACTCTTGCCCGAAACATCGGCGATATAACCATCCGCCGTTTGCCCTATTTTCAAAGTGATCCAGGGACGTTGTTTTTCAACTAAATGAATAAATCCCCGATTTAAATCCCGCGCTTCACTTTCGAGAATACCCACATGCACTTTAACACCGGCTTCTTCCAAAATACGAACGCCATTCCCGTTAACCTGTGGATTCGGATCGATCATCGCGATGTGGACATCTTTGATTCCAACCCTGATGATTTCCCCGACACAGGGAGGTGTTTTGCCATGAAAACTACAGGGTTCAAGGTTCACATAAAGGGTTGATCCCTTAACTTCTGAACCGGCACTTTTTATCGCTTCAATTTCGGCATGAAAATCACCGAATTTGGGGTGATATCCTTCGCCGATAAGCTGATTGTTTTTTACAAGTACAGCACCCACCATAGGGTTAGGGCTGGTAAAGCCTCTTCCCTTTTGGGCGAGTTCCAGTGTGCGTTTCATCCATTTTTCGTGCATATTCATAAAAATCCCGAACGCCCGGGACTTTAACCTATCTTCTACCATCCGGACTCTTACCATCGGTGCCTGAGTTTCGCAGGCTCAATCCCGGATTAACCGGAACTCGCGGACTTTCACCGCCGGTCAGGATTTTCACCCTGTCCCGAAGACGCAACGTAATTTAGAAGATAGTCAGTGTAGATGCAAGAAATGTTCAGGATATT
>Ga0265594_1001992_pt1 | contig 15174 bp, 16 predicted proteins | sample saktaG_11_FD_190147 | JGI IMG/M metagenome (GOLD analysis project Ga0265594, IMG submission 190147) | Saline water microbial communities from Sakinaw Lake, British Columbia, Canada - sak_2011_5_24_80m | ecosystem: Environmental > Aquatic > Non-marine Saline and Alkaline > Saline ... | reverse complement strand
GGGCAGGGCCATGGGCTTCTTCCAGGCGATTGAGATGGTGGGTAGCCTGATAGGTCAGACTCTGGGGGGCTTGGTCGCTGCCGGCTATGGGCCTAGGATGAACTTCCTGGTATGCTCGGTCCTCGGAGTGGTGGCTCTGCTCATGGTGACGATGATTAAGGGGATAGACGACGAGGCTAGCCCCGACAAGCCTGTGCCGAGCCTGATACCTACGAGGCAGGAGATGATCCAGGTGCTCAACATGACCGTGATCGCGGCGTGCATCATCAACCTGGGCTGCATGGTCATCAACGCAGGGCTCCTGGGCACCATCCTACCCATATACGCCACGGAGGAGCTGGGCTTGTCCCTGACCACATACGCCTTCCTGGTCTCGGGGAGCACGGTGGGCAGCGTGGCGGGCAACCTCCTGGGCGGGGTCCTCTCGGACAAGATGGGGCGGAGGAAGATGCTGGCTGCGGGGCTCGTGGTGGGTTTGGTCGCGGTGTTCGGGTTCACCGTGTTCACAGGCTTCTACCCGCTTCTTGCAGTCATGTTCATGAAGGGGGTCTTCTGGGGTGTCGTCTACGGCGTCATCCCGGCATTCATAGCGGACGCCGTGCCCGACATGGTGCGGGGGAAGGCAATAGGCACATTCAGGACGTTCATGGACATGGGCGGCCTGGTCGGCCCCATAGTCATGAGCACCTTCGTCGAGTTCGTCGGGGCCCCCCTGGGCTACATGTACAGCTTCTACCTGGGCGTCGGCATAATAGTCGTCTGCCTCGGGATGGTGCTCCGCCTCAGGGAGCCGGTCTCAGCCTAGGCTATCATGAACCGCCTCCGAAGCATCTAATAGGGCTGAAAGCATCGGAGGGATGCTACAACCCCTGTTGACACGTTTCTCCCAGGATTCATGTGTCGGGGAGGCTGGGGGAACATCTGTTCCTGATCGACCCTAATAAGCCGCCGTTACGTCAAACCGGTATAAAGAGGTAAACGGTTTGAGTAAGAACATAATTCATAGGGTGTCGGTGGACGTCGCCATGTTCCTGACACTGGCATCGTCGCTGATGAGCGGGATAGTTCTGTGGCTGGCGCTTCCCAGCGGCAGGAGGAGCGGCTACGAGACGTTCCTAGGTGTGGCGAAGACCCTGTGGGTGGACTTTCACACCTATGCGAGCCTGGTCTTCGCGGTGGCGCTGCTTGTGCACCTGGCGCTGAACCTGAAGCTGTTCTCAAGTATGGTGAAGTGCATATTTCGGAGACGCTAGAAGGTTTTAACGTAGTTAGAAAAGTTCTCCACGGGCTCCGCTGCGACCCTAGGGATCTCCATGTACGCCGCCTTCTTGTTACCGTAGTTGGGCAGCTTACAGGAGAAGAGGGTGTGCACGTCCCCTATGACGCTGTGGCCCTCCTCGCAGCTCTGGTGCCCCCTTATGAGGACCTGGACCCCGGCGGCGTCCAGAAACCGTCTGGCCCTGTCCGGCCCGAAAAGATACCCGACGCCTCTCACGCTCCCAGCTATCCCCGGCTCGGGCATGGGGTCGTTCCAAAGTATCTGGCGCAGGGTGTCCGTCTCGGGGTGGGTCCTGTGGGCGTGGGCCACGTCGTTCAGGCTCTGCGACCCGACTGGTATCCCGCCGTGCAGGATCAGCGCCCTCTTCGGGCTTATGGCGGCCGTGTAGAGCTGATCGGTGAAGGCCCTGAACCGCCTGTAGACGCCCTCGGACTCCTCGTCGTATAGCCTGTGGAGCACATAGGGGAAGTCGTGGGGGCTCACCCCCACGTCGCTGGGCCCCTCGTGGTTTCCCCTCAGCAGCACCACGTTCCGCGGGTGCTCGGTGAGCAGCCTCGTGAGTATGTACAGGACCTCAACCTGCCCCGGCCCCCTGTCGACGTAGTCCCCCATGCACACTAGGACCACGGGCTCGCCGTCCTCAGCCCTCTCCCTGAACCAGGTCTTCATAAGTATGTACTGGAGGGAGCTGTAGTCGCCGTGAAGGTCCCCGACGATGATGGCCTCGCAGCTGGGCAGGGTGACTAGCTTGCCTGTGACGCTGAACAGCGACGGCTGGCTCTGGGTAATCGTCTTCGTCGCGTCTTCGAGCGACTCGGCTAGCTGCCCGGCGTCTGGGACCGACATCAAGTTGAAGGTTTTGGGGCTGCAATAAAAAGGTTAATGGAGTTACCTGTGCTCGTTGACGTACATCTCGACGTCAGCCAGGAGCTCCCTGCAGTCGAAGAGGGCGCCGCCCTTGATGGTATACCTGACGCCTCCGCCACGGGTCATGGTCACGCCGTCCTCGCCGTACCTGTCGACCCCGGTGCCGTACATGACCTTGAAGTTGTCCAGTGGGTTGCCGTCCACCACGCAGAGGTCGGCGGGGACGCCTTTCACGACGCCGAGGCTCCTCTCTTCGTCGCCGAGGCATGTGTGGGCGTTGGTGGTGGCTATCTTCACGACGTCGATGGGGTGGATGCCGGCCTCCTGGAGGAGCTCCAGCTCCCTGATGAGGGCGAACCCGAAGATCTGGTATATGAACGCGGTGTCGCTGCCCGCCGTCAGGGTTCCGCCGTTCTCGAAGAAGTAGCGGACGTACCTCCTCCAGATCTCGTACTTCTCCTTCCACGCGATCTCGTCGCTGGTCTTCCAGTCGAAGAAGTGGGCGGCGTGGCGGCCCGGCTGGGGGCTGAAGGCCTCCCAGAGGTGGCGGACCGTGTACCTGCTGTGCCACGGCATGTTCTTGGCGCGCTCATAGTCCCTGTGGGCCTCGTAGACCACCATGGTGGGGTCCCAGACGGTGCCGTTCTCTATCATCGTGTCCAGGACAGCCATGACGTCGTCCTCGTACATGTCGGCCTCGTGCCAGATGTAGCCGTCCCACCTGAACCTATCCACCTCGTCGCTGTAGTTGTAGTCGGGCGGGAAGTCCTGGGTGCCAGGGAGGGCGGCCTGGGGGATGCCGTAGGTGTGCTCTATGCTGATCTTGTCCAGACCCGCGTATGTGACGTCCAGGGCGTCTAGCTCGCTGTTCTGGGCGACGTGGATGGCGACGCCCGCAGGCATACCGGCCTCCCGGGCCCCCTCCGCCAAGACCCGAAGCATCTCGGGGGTGACGTGGGGCCGTGGGATTATCTTGATGCCGTCGACTCCCAGATCCTTCAGCTTCTTCACCGCCATCCGGGCCTCCTCTATTGTGTGGGCCTCCGCCGGCCAGCTACCCATGACCGCCAGGTTCGGCGCAGTGATCTTGTTCTCCGCGCTGAGGCGCTTGTGCTCAAGGAGCTGCTCGTCGGTGCCGAAGCCGCAGGTCCTCACTGTGGTCACGCCGTGGGCTAGGAAGAGCTTATAGGCATACTCAGGTCCCTCTGGGCCGCACTTGTCGTCATCTATGTTTATGTGGACGTGCATGTCCACGAGGCCTGGGAGCACGTACATGCCCCGGGCGTCTATGACGCGGTCCCCCTCCGGCCTCTCAGGCTTGTACCTGTTGAGGCTGATGGCGTCCACGTTCACTATCTCGGCCACCTTTCCGTCCTCGATCAGTATGTCCACGGGGCCGTAGGGCGGCGTCCCCCGTCCGTTGACCAGCATGGCGTCCCTTATCACCAGACGCCTGTACACGACTCCCTTAGAACCAGACATGGTTTCATGTGCGTGTAGGCGGCTAAAACGTTTCTCTCGTACACAGGCTGGGTAAACGCCTGCCTGCTCCATTTACATTAATATTTTTACATCGCAACATTGGTTGTAATGTGATACTATGAAGAAGATAGAAGGGCTGGAGAAGGCGTTCAAGGAAGCCAAGGAGGTGTTCCTGACCACATTCGATAAGGACGGAAACGAGAACACCCGGGCGATGACCAACTTCAACGAGGACCCGTACAGTGTCATGTGGTTCCCCACCGAGAAAGGCACCCAGAAGGTGAAGGACATTGAAGGCAACCCGAGGGTGCTCCTGACGATCCCGTGCGACGAGTGCGGGTTCTTCTACGAGATCGAGGGAGAGGCCGAGTTCGAGGACCCCGAGGTCGTGAAGGAGAAGTGGAAGTGGTGGTATCTCTCTTGGAGGCCGACCCAGAGAAGGAGGTTCTGGTTCCCCCCGACGCTTGACGATCCCAAGCGCGTCATCATAAACATCCACCCCAAATCTGTTAAGGCCGTAGACGCCACAAAGTAGAGAGACAGGTCGAGCCCATCGGCCCTCCTCTCCCACGTCTCTACGTTAGACGGATCAGGCGGTCAGACGCGTCAAGGCCCCCAAAAAAATCAAATTCCCGTAGACATATTAATCTCAAACACACGGTTGCCGCGTCCATGAGTTACTACGAGGAGCTTATCGCCAAGATGGCTTACACCGGGGATGTGCCCGGCGTCCTGCACCTCGTTAAATGGATACAGCGGAACGAGGGGAAGGACGACTCCATAGCCGGGCTTCTCATCGAGCTTGGGGACGAGATGAAGAGGAGCTACAAGAGACGGGACGCGGTGCAGCTCTACATCGCGGCCCAGGACATCTCTCAGTCAGACGAGGCCCGTGAGACGGCGGCTGAAAGGGTCAAGAGCATGCAGCAGCCCGAGCCTGAGCCGAGGAAGGAACCCGAGGAGAAACCAGAGCCGCCGCCGAGGCCTAGGCGTGACCTCAAGGTCTATCCCGATACAGCCGAGTCCCACCTGATATACGCCCGGTTCTTCGCTAGGATCGATAAGCCTGACCAGGCGGAGTACCACTTCTACAAGGCCCTGTCCCACGAGGAGGACAACATAGCCGCTCTCCTCCACTACGCCGAGCTCCTGGTCGACCAGAAGAGGCACGACGAGGCGGAGAAGCAGTACAGGAGAGCCCTAGGGGTGAGCCCCGGCGACGCGACGATACACAACAACCTCGGCATACTCCTGTACTCGCTGAAGAGGTACGACGAGGCGGAGCACCACTTCAGGGAATCCATCAAGGCGGAGCCTGACGCCACCACCCTCAACAACCTCGCCAACCTCCTCTCCGACACGGGGAGAGGCGAAGAGGCGGAGGAATGGTACAGGGAGGCCATAGGCCTCAACCCTAGGGACGCCAACACCTACAACAACTACGCCCTCTTCCTCTGGAACCAAGGGAAGACGACGGACGCCGACGCGACGTTCAGGCAGGCTATCCAGCTCTCACCCAGCGAGCCCACCATGCACAGGAACTACGCCAAGTTCCTCGGCGACCAGGGCAGGTACCTGGAGGCTGAGGCCGAATACAAGAAGGTGAACACCCTGGAGCCCATGAGCGCGTACAGCCACGTGCTCCACGGCGTCACGCTGTACAGGCTCGGCAGGCACACCGAGGCGGAGAACCACTTCAGGACGGCGATCCAGCTGGATCCGAGTCACGACGAGGCCCACCTCTACTACGCCGTGCTGCTAACCCACAAGGGGAGCTACATGACCGCCGAGACCCACTACGTGGAGGCTCTGAAGCTTAAGCCCGACTCCCCGACCAACAACCTCGTATACGGCATATTCCTGATGAACAGGCACAGGCTCGCCGACGCCGAAAGGTACTACGTCAAGGCTAAGGAGTCGGCGCCGGACGCGGCGGAGCCTCACCTCTACTACGCCAGGCTCCTCTCGGATCAGCAGCGCTACCAGGAGGCCGTGACTGAGTTCAAGGCCGCCCTGGACTGCGAGCCCAACGACGCCGAGGCGCACCTCTACTACGCCCAGTTCCTCGCCAAGACGGAGAGCCCCTCTCAGGCCGACCGCCACTTCAGGAAGGCTCTGGAGCTCAGTCCAGACGACGCCAGGGCCCACTTCAGCTACGGGGTGCACCTCGCCAAACACGGGATGAGGGACCGTGCCCTGACTCATTATAAGCGGGCTATGGAGCTCGACCCCGAGTACGAGGAGCTGGTCAAGCGACTTCTCTCGTAGCTGTGTGTGACTTCTTTCACCTACACACCTCTATATACAGATCACTAAGATGGATTGGTAAACAAGGTGAAAGTTCTTGACCGTTGAACTAGAAGTGGTACCTCAGGGAGTCCCCGATAAGAGCATCGAGGAGATCGCCCGTGACGCCACACCCAAGATAGCTATACTCGGCATAGGCGGCGGCGGTTGCAACATCGTCACATGGATGGACAAGAAGGTCGTGGGCGCGAGGACCGTGGCGCTCAACAGCGACGCGCAGCACCTCACAACCTCACAGGCAGATGAACGTGTCCTACTGGGCTACACCCTAACAGGCGGCCTCGGCTGCGGCGGATACCCCGAGCAGGGAGTCAAGGCCGCGGAGGAGAGCGCCATAGAGATCGAGAACGCCATAGGCGACGCCGACCTTGTCTTCGTCGCGGCGGCTCTGGGCGGAGGAACCGGCACAGGCGCGTCTCCCGTAGTTGCCCGGATAGCCCGAGAGACCGGTGCCCTGACCATCGGGATCGTGACGATCCCCTTCAAGGTGGAGGGGACACGGCTCGGGAAGGCCAAGGAGGGGCTTCAGAAGCTGCTGGACGTCTGTGACAGCGTGGTGGTCATAGACAACAACAGGCTCAGGAAGGTGGCCGGTAATCTGCCCGTCAGGGAGGCGTTCGCGGTGGCCAACCAGAGGGTGACAGACTTCATAAACAACATAACAGAGACCCTCAGCGTGCCCGGGATAATGAACCTAGACTTCGCAGACATCAAGGCAATAATGATGGGCGCAGGCATCTGCGCCGTGGGCTTCGGAGAGGGACACGGAGGCACCAAGGTAGAGGACTCCGTAGGCAAGGCACTGGACAACCAGCTCCTAGACGTAGAGGACATCAGCAAGGCCACAGGGGCCCTCGTACACATAGAGGGCGGCGAGGACATGACCCTCGAGGACATCAACCGAGCCGGCGAAATAGTCCTAGAGAAGGTCAGCAAGGACGCCCGCGTCATCTGGGGAAGCAAGGTAAACCCCGACCTGGAGGGCAAGATAAAGACCACCGTCGTGCTAGCAAGCATCGACAGCCCGTTCCTGCTCCAGAAGGACAGCACAGTGACCATCAGCCAGGACAAGCCCAAGGTCATCAAGATAAAGAGCAAGAAGGCCGTCAAGTAAACAGCCATTTTTCCAATATTTTTCTAAAAGCTTCTCAGGGGGACAGTCACCACCATCGTCGTCCCCGTCTCATCTGCCTCGGCCTCTATGGAGCCGCCGATGGACTCTAGGGTCCGCTTGCAGAAGGCTAGGCCGAGGCCCGCGTGCCCCTGCTTCGTCGAGTTGAAGGGCTCGAACAGCCTGTCCATGGCCTCCGGCGGGATGCCCTCTCCCTCGTCCCTGACCTCGATCACGGCGTTTCCCTGCCTCTGGAATATGTTGACCTCCAGCGTTCCGCCGTCCGGCATGGCCTCCAAGGCGTTTCTCCCGAGGTTCTCGACGACCCTTGTCATCTTGTCGCGCCTCATCTCGGAGACTAGGAGCCCGCTCTTGTAGGATACCTTCGTCTCGACGCTGCGGGGGATATACATGGACCCCATCACTGCCTTAACAATCTGATTGATCTCCACGTAGTTCTCGTCCCTGCCTGAGGCCTCCAGAGTCTCCGTGATCATCTCGGCCACCTTGGACGCGTGATCGGCCTCCCGGTCTATCGAGGACACCAGGTCCGGCAACATATCGGGCTGGTCCATGAGTATGCCCGACGCGTTCTTTATGGATCGCAGGCTGTCCCTGAGCTGCCCCCGCACGAGGCTGCTCACCTTCTCTGCGTCCTCTAGGCGGCCCAGGGCGTAGTCCAGCCTCATCGCCTTTACGGCCTCGCCTGTGACGCCGCCGTTGCTGTCCCTCTCCCTGTTCAGGGCGAAGGCTACGTGGTGTGTGAGGGTCTCTAGGAGCCTCCTGTCGTCCTCCGTGAAGTCGTCGAGCTCCTTGCTCTCTACGTTGAGCACGGCCACGGTCTCCCCGTCTAGGACCACGGGGACGGCGAGTTCGCTCATGGACTCCATCGAGCCCTTGAAGTAGTCCTCACTTCCCCTGAGGTCGTTCACGAGTATGCTGTGCTTCTCCCTCGCGGCCTTCACCGTGATGCCTTTCCCGTCGAGGGGCAGGGAAAGGTTCAGCGGGGGCGCTCCCCTGAGGTTCACCGTCTTGAGATACCCGTCCTCGACCACCTGGAAGGAGACCATCTGGTACTCGAAAACCGTCTGCATGATGTCCAGGGTGGCCTCGGCGACGTCCTCCAGAGTCCTCTGCTGAGCCAGCTTTGAAGCCTGCTGGTGCAGCGCAGCGAGCCGCTCCTCCATCCGTTTCCTGCGGGTTATGTCCCTGAAGAAGCACAGATGCGCCTCCTGGCCTAGGTAGTTGATGGTCGAGGACGAGACCTCTGCGACGCGTATGGCGCCGCTCGCAGTCCGGTACCTGACCTCGACGAGGTGCGAGACCTCGTCTTCCTCGGGGCCGCCGCTGATACACTGTCTGAACCTCTGCTCAGTCTCAACGAGATACTCCAGGGCGCTTCTGCCGATGAACCCGTCGGTGGTCTTGCAGCCGAAGAGCTCCGCGGCCGCCTGGTTCATGAACGCGATGTCCATGCCGGTGAGGATGATTATGCCGTCCCGGCTCTCGTTCACCACCTTCCTGTAAAGCTGATCTGTCCTGTACTTGTCCACGTTCTGCCGGACCCGCTTGGCGAGGATCTGGTAGTGACTGGGGTCCGACTCCTTCCTGAGGTAGTCGTCTATCCCGGCCTCGAAGGCTTGCTCCGCGACCTCCTCGCTGCCCTGCCCGGTGTAGAGTATGAAGGGTACGTTGCTACTCCTCCTGACCCTCTGGGCCAGCTCGATGCCGTCCATGGAGAGCATCTTGTAGTCGCTTACTATGCAGTCGTAGCTGTTCTTCTCCTGGAGCTTGAGAGCCTCCTCGGGGTTGGTGGCCGAGTCGACGACGACTCCCTCGTCCAGCTCCTCGAGGAATATCTTCGTGAACTCTAGGTGGGAGCCCTCGTCGTCGACGTGAAGTATCTTTATAGGTCTCCTCTTGTCCAACTCTCCCCCCTCCACGGAACTCCAACGCTCCCTTGATCTAAACTCTATGTCACTGTAGTTGTGATGTTTAGATATAGATATTTATTTTTGCATATAAAATGTCTCTGCCAGAATAGGCTGTTATTAGATATATGTCCCTATATGGGTGTTTTTTGATAAAGACGGTCATAATTAAATTGTATGTGATTAAGCTGCGGATAGTATTCAAGCCTTTAACTAACAAAACCATTGTCACAACTATATGGGACGTTATCATCTTCACATAAACAAAGTGACGTGTTTAGCGGAAGGAAAAAAATCAAAAACCTTAGTGCAGCCATTATGACGAGGGGAGGGACAGCGACAGAGGTAATACCAGCGATAATAGCCGGGGATCAGGTGCAGCTCGACGAGAGGCTCGACAGGGTCACAGGGTTCGCGGGCCACATTATGCTGGACGTGATGGACGGCGTGTTCGTGCCCGGCAGGTCGCTTGACTTCGACTACACGCTGCCCAAGGGCCCAAGGTATCAGGCGCACCTCATGGTAGAAGACCCATTGAGGCGCATAAGTAGACTCGTCGGGAAGATTGAGACGGCGATAATCCACGTCGAGGCGGTTAAGGACGTCCAGGAGGCGATCAGTGTAACAGGGAACCATGGGCTGGGATCGTTCCTCTCCATCAACCCGGACACGCCTGTGGACGCCGTGGCGCCCCACCTCTCGAGGCTTGACGGGGTCCTTGTGATGACTGTGAAGCCGGGGAGGTACGGCTCCCGCTTCCTTCCATGGTGCCTCAAGAAGGTCGAGGCCCTCAGGGCCATGGATGGGGAGCTAGTCATCGAGGTTGACGGCGGCATGAACCCGGAGACCGCCGCCATGGCCGTCGAGATGGGCGCCGACATGGTGGCCGCGGGAAGCTACGTAGTGGCGAGCGACGACCCGGAGAACGCGTACGCGAGGCTCGTGGAGGCGGTCCACGCCGCTCGGGTACGCGCCCAGAGGGAGTAGGTTGCCTGCTAAGAAGGGGCTGCCAGTTGTCTACGAGGGGCAGAGGATCAACCTCCGCGTCACTCAGCGTATATTCAATCCGCTGGTGAAGGAGTTGGACGGCGAGCGGCACACCCTCTACAGCGACACCGGAACGGAGAAGGAGATCCGCTACGCCTCGGCCGAGTACTACGGTCTCGACAACCCCTTCAACAGGGTGAGGCTCGTCAGGCTCGCCCGCGCCATGAACTGCCTCACCTGCTCCGAGGAGTCGGGGGCTGAGAGGGAGTGCAGGGTGACCATATGCAGAGCCAGGGAGCTCTACGGCGTCGACGGCGAGGAGCCGCGTTGGGTGCCCTTCGACCCCGGTAGGCTGGAGAGCCTGGAGGAGAAGGTGAAGAACCTGCGGAGAAGGGTGGAGTGGCGGCGACGTGTGGGTCTAGCTGAAGATCTCGATGAGGTCCGCTAGGAACGCCTCCAGGTGCTCCTTGGGGATCTTGACGCCGCTGGCCCTCTGGTGGCCTCCGCCGAAGCCGCCGTACTTCTCGCCGAGGTCCTTGGATATGTCTCCCAGGTGCTCGGGTAGCCCCAGCTCGCCGCGGAAGCTCACGTTGACGTAATCGCCGTTCTCCTTGTAGCTGACCCCCACGTCCACGCCTAGGGTGTCGATTATGAGGTTGGCTGTACCCCCTGTGCTGTACTCGTTCACAGCCCTCATGTGGGCTAGACGACCCACTGACACCGCCTTGGCGGAGATCTTCTCCTTCATCTCCGTCATCTCCTCCAGGCACTGGACGGCCAGGTCCACGGCTCCGGGTATCCTGTGGGGGTAGCCGTACCGGCTGAGCTCGTCGAGTATCACCCTCTTGAAGTCTATCGTCTGGTTCATGCTGAGGGCGTGGGTCAGTATCTGGGCCTCGTGCTGCGCGAACTTGAGGTCTATCTTCGCGAGTATCTGGCTGCCTATGGGCCCGTCCTCGAACATGTCTGAGATGGCGGCGTAGGCCGCGATCCTCGCCGCCTCCTGGCCCAGCTCCTCCCTGAACACGTCGTAGACCAGCACGCCGGCGCAGTCCCTCGTGTCGAGGACCACGCTGATGCCAGCATCACGGAGCCGCTTCATCAGCTCGTCGCTCATCTGGTGGTGGTCTATTATGTTGACGTCGGCGAACTCCCTGATCCTCATGAGTTCAGGCACGAGGGCTTCCCTGATGTTGAGGTCGCAGATGTACAGTGTCTTCACTGGCGGCGTCACCCTGTCGAGGACGTGCTCCAGGTTGTCGTAGTTGGCCATGTATACGTCGCAGCCCGTGAGGCGCTTTAGGAAGGCGCCGCATGTCAGGCCGTCGACGTCGTCGCCGTGTACTATTGTGTGTACTGTCAACTCTGGAACTCCTGTGAATTTCAATATATTTGGATGGGTGGCTAAAAAATGCTAGTATCCCCTCTCGGGGTCGCAGACGTTGAGGAGGGGTTCACCGTCCACGTAGCGGCGGAGGTTGTCGCAGAAGATGTCCACGACCCTGTCGCCGATGTAGGGGCTGCTGTGGCTGTCGTGGGGCACGATGAAGACGTTGTCCATGTCCCAGAGGGGGTGGTCCTCGGGGAGGGGCTCCGCCTCGAAGACGTCCAGGTAGGCGCCGGCTATCCAGTTCTCCCGCAGCGCCTTCAGCAGGCTGGGCTCGTGGGCTATCCTGCCTCTGCCCACGTTGATGAAGTAGGCCGAGGGCTTCATGGCCTTGAACTCGGCCTCCCCGAGCATGTGCTCGGTCTCAGGGGTGAGGGGCGCAGCCACCACGACGTAGTCTGCCTCCGGAAGGTTGTCGCGGAGCTTTTCCGTGGGGAACACCCTGTCCACGCTTGGCACGGGCTCGACCCTCCTCTTGGTCCCTGTCACGGTCATGTCGAAGGCCTTGCAGAGGCCGGCCACGCGTCTCCCCATGTTGCCTAGGCCGATGAGGAGGACGGTACGTCCGTAGAGCTCGTCGTTCTTCAGCTGGGTCCACAGGTGGGCTTCCTGGTCTACGCGTCTCTGCTTCAGGTTCTTGGCGTGGTCCAGCATGGCTGCCACGACGCTCTCCGCTATGGGGACGGTGTGGAGGCCCGGCGCGTTTGTGAGCGTCACCCTGCCGTCGATTATCTCTGGGGTGATGTTGTCGCTGAACCCCGTGCTGCAGAGCTGGACCCACCTGAGGCTGGGCGTGAATAAGCGTTGGTATTCCTCCCAGTCGAGCTCACCGGGGTAGTGGGTCCTGTTGCCTCCCTCGGCGAGCGCCACCTCGGATTCCTCGTCGCCCTTCACCCGGTCTGCGGGTACCTCGATGAGCTCGATGTCTGGGCTCGTCTCCCGTATTCTTCTCCGGTGTTTCTCCTGAAGCCAGTTCCCGTCGGGCCGGGGGAACTGGTATCCGCGGGGGATTCCGCTCACGGCGACCCTTATGGTCATGCCTATCCGTGTGTATCGATCCCGTAAAAACGTTTGACATGCTATGCCGGGATTCTTCCCGGGGGCGCGGCCTCTACGCGGGCCTCTCTCCACCGAAGGTAGGATCGGATCATGCTGAGGGCGACGACTTCTATGCTCAGGTAGACGAGGACGCGCATGTTCATGGTGATATAGTTCGTGGCGTTCTCCGCGTACATGGTCAACTCTACGACGCCGAGGCTCATTATGTCGCCTGCTCCGAGCAGTATCAGGGTGAAGACGAGGCTCGACACGTTCTGGGCGAGCGAGGCCAGCAGCCAGACGGTGCTGGTCTTACCCGCGAGCCCCTTCACCAGCGTTATGGCGGCCGTGACGGCGCCTACCAGCATGATCTCGTTCAGGAACCAGTCTAGGTCGATCCCTGATTCAGCGATCAACTGGTTGACATCAGGGGGAAGGTACTCGGGTAGCATGTAGGGAACGACCACGAAGAGTATGAGTGTGATGATCGCGGAGACGACAGGCCGGATATTCTTGGTCGACATCACTGGGCTACTCCCGACATGGTTACGATGTTCGAGAAACTGACGAGGTCGTAGAGGGTGGTGATCCCCAGCTCCAACACCCACTCCGCGTTCGAGCCCTCACCAAGATACATCAGCGCGGTGCTAAGCGGAATCGTCAGCTCGAGGTCCAAGGGGACCTGCTCCCCCGGCGGTATCGTCACCTCCATGGATTCCGTGGCTATCACCTCTTCTCCCTCCGCGACAAGGCTGAGGGTCACCGTCAGCCTTGCCTCAAGGTAACCACGGTTCCTTGGAGAGATGCTGTAGGGGATGACCACGGGGTCTGTCATCTCGATCTCGGTGCCTTCACCCGTTCCCCCGGGGATGGCGGTGTTGTATACCTCGAATATGGTGTGAAACCCGGCTGTGAACCCAATTACGCTCACAAGCTGTATAATCATGATGCCTATGCCCAGTATTCTAGATGCCTTCAAAACGGGGAGCCAGCCTTACACAATAAACGCCATAGTATAAAATAAATTCAACCTTTTAAACCGCGTTTTTTTAATCATAATCGGTCGATCCTTTCTGGCATGTATCACCAATCTGGATGATTCCTTGGTAAAGCTTTAAACGGATTCGGATTTTTAGGTGGATATAATGGCTCTGTGCTACCACTGCGGAAAGGAGCTGGAGACCCCCCTCAGGTGTCCATACTGTAACTTGACGTTCTGCGAGGAACACATAGCCCAGAGGGACCATAACTGTATCGCCGCTTCAGCCAAGATCAAGACCGTGGACGAGCCCGAGCTCACGGATAATGTACACTACGTTGAGGCGGTGGAGGCTTCTGCCTACAGGCCGAGGGTGCAGCCGAGAAAGCGTAGCCAGAGGCTCCTGGACTTAGGCGAGGGCGTGACACCGAAGAAGATGGCGGTGGTGGCGCTTACCCTGGCCATAAGCCTGGGTAGTATACTCATGCTCAACAGCTTGGAGCCGCCGTCTGAGACGCCTGAGGCCGGGCCGGTGTTCCCCACCACCCCGGAGGTGGTCATGCTTCAGGAGCTCGTGCTGGGGCTGATTAACGAGGAGCGGGTTAAAGCCGGTCTAGATGAGCTTGAGCTGGACACGAACCCCATAGCCCAGCGGTACGCCGAGTCCATGCTGGAGACGGGAGAGTTCAAGCACAACCCGGAGCTCCCGGGCACCATGGGCGAGAACATCAAGTACCACACCTCTAAGGAGGAGTTCGAGGTGGAGGACGCACTCCAGCTCATGATTTACCAGATGGTGTACGACGACGCCGACTACGACTGGGGCCACCGCGACAACATACTGAACAAGGATTATAGCCGAGTAAGCATAGGCGTGGCGTCTGACGAGGGCAGGGTATACCTGGTACAGGACTTCAGCTAGTTCCTGATCAGCGCCCCATAAAGCCTCTATATCCGTTTGCTGCTGCCTGAAACCATGAAGCTGGAGCTACATCACAAGTACTTCATGGGCGGGTTCCTAGCCGGGTTCGGGTTCTACACCGCGCTGTTCTTCATTGGCTACTTCTGGCGGCTCAGGCAGCTAATGGGATAAAAAAGGTTACCTGCGGAAGACCTCGACGGTGTGCTGCAGGTCGCTCTCGTCCAGGGCCTTAACGGTTACAGCCATCAGCTTTCCCAGGTTCTTCAGGTCTGTGAGGCTTATGACCTCGTTGGGGCTGTGCATGGACCTGTTGGGCATGCTGATGAGGCCGCAGATTGTGCCGCCGCGCTCGACCTGTATGGCCCACGCGTCCGTGCCGCTGCGGGCCGGGACGCCGGTCCTCTGGTAGGGTATCCCGGCCTTCTCTGCTTCCTTCTCCATCATCTCCCATAGGGCGCGGGTGAAGTTGGCTCCCAGCGATACCACGGGGCCCTTCCCCAGCTCTATGCCCCCCACCTGGTTTGCCTTGACTCCTGGGGCGACGGCGTGGGTCACGTCCGTCGCTATAGCCGCCCACGGGTTCAGGTTGTACGCCGCGATGATGGCTCCCCTTAGGCCCACCTCCTCCTGAACGGTGGCCACGAAATGGATCTTAAGTTTCTTGGGAGGATCCTTCTTCAGTATCTTCATGGTCTCGACTAGGCCGGCGACGCAGCAGATGTCGTCGAAGGCGGGTCCCACGACCAGGTCGCTACCCTCCTTGCCCAGGTAGGTAACGTCGAGGTATGGGGTGCACACGATCCCGGGTTTGACGCCCATCTTCTCGGCCTCCTCCCGGCTCTTGGCGCCGAAGTCGATGAGCATGTCCTTAAGCTCGGGGCTCT
>Ga0265594_1001985_pt1 | contig 15208 bp, 11 predicted proteins | sample saktaG_11_FD_190147 | JGI IMG/M metagenome (GOLD analysis project Ga0265594, IMG submission 190147) | Saline water microbial communities from Sakinaw Lake, British Columbia, Canada - sak_2011_5_24_80m | ecosystem: Environmental > Aquatic > Non-marine Saline and Alkaline > Saline ... | reverse complement strand
GACGCGCGTTCCATGTCGCTGCGGGGCCGGATCGGCGACATCCTGATGCTCGGCAGCCTGCGCTCCGCGTCGGAGGCGGAGTGCGTCTCCGAGCCGGTGCAGATGCGCGGCCTGCTGGGCACGGTCCTCCAGGATGTTCAAGGGCTGGCGCGGGAAGGGAACGTGTCCATCGAGCTGACCGGCGAGGCGGACGTGCGGAGCGACCCCCGACAACTGAAGATTCTCTTCCTGAATCTGATCTCGAATGCGATCCTCTACTCGCGCGCCGGCGGCACCGTCGACATCGGAATCGAAGATGAGACGGCACAGGCGCGCGTCCGAGTCGTCGATCACGGCATCGGGATCAGCGACAAGGCGCTCCCGCACATTTTCGAGGATTTCTTCCGCTCGCAGGAGGCGGCGGCGTTCAATCCAAAATCGACGGGGCTCGGACTGGCGATTGTGCGACAGGTCGCCCGCAATCTTGGGCTTGCGATTGTGGTGGAAAGCGCGCAAAATGAGGGAACTGTGTTCGATGTGACTATTCCGAAGGGGTGACAGACAGAGGGAGGCGATGCGATGGCACGTTTCATGATCATAGATGACGACGTGGAGTTGACCGATAATACGGCCGCAATCCTGCGCATGCATGGCCATGCGGTGGACACGCTGAACACCACGGAAGATGCCGTAAGGCAGGTGACCGAGAACATGCCGGATCTCCTGATCCTCGACGTCATGTTTCCCGACAGCCCCGTCGCCGGTTTCGATCTGGCGCGCCAGATTCGTCACGCGAAGGCCCTCAAGGATATGCCGATCCTCTTGCTCACGAGTGTGAATCAGGAATATCCGATGGATTTCTCCGCAGAGGACATCGACGCGGATTGGATGCCCGTTCAGGACTTCATGGAGAAACCGGTCCACGTGGCCCTCCTCTTGGAAAAGGTGGACCGGCTGCTGAAAAAGCGGTGAGCGGGGCATGTCCCCCCGTTTGCGTGAGGCGATTGAAAAACCCTTGGAAGCGCCGGGAATCAGGGTTCAGGATGCCAGGTTTCAGGCCGGAAACGCCTCCTGAGCCCCTCTCGTTGAAAAACAATTGCCACAAAAAACACAAAAAATCACCCAAAAGGAACCCCTCTTCTTTGTGACTTCTTGTGCTTTTTGTGGCCATGATTCCTTTGGAGGGGGTTCTGCTGCGCGCGGATCTTTTTGGGCCCGTTTTTTTCCACTTGCCAGAAAGCGCCAATAAGTGGACAATAAAAAAAGGAGATTCGTCATGTCAAATCTGATGTCCGCTCTGAAGTACGAGGTTGTCCGCCTCTCTCGCAAGGAGGCCAAGGCGGCCGCCGACCCCTTGCGCAAACCCGCAGTCGCCGCGCGAACGGCCCTAGCCGACCTGAAACGCCGGGTGAAGGCATTGGAGGGGGAATGCAAGCGCCTGCAGGCGTTGCTCGCCAAGTGCCCGCAACCGGAGTCACCGGAACCCGCCGCTTCCACAAAAAAGCTGCGGATCACCGCGCGGAACGTCAAATGCCTGCGACGCAGACTGGGACTTACCCCGCCGGCCTTTGCCAAGCTGCTCGGCGTCACCGCAAAATGGGTCTACATCTATGAGAACAAGGCGGGGCCGCTCAAGATGCACGCGCCGACCCTGAGCGCCTTCATCGCCGCCCGGGGAATGAAGGCCGGGGAAGCGAAGCGGCGGATCAAGGGAATGAGCTGAGGCTTCAGCGGGCGAGTGGAACTATAGAGGCGCTTGCAAAACCTCCGGTACTGGGTATCCCCTTTACTCTAGCGAGGTCGTACCTCAGACCGACGGGCTTTCGCGGCCATCGTTCTCGTCCTCGTCCTCGTCGTCGTCCTCGATCGCATATCGAACCCGGTCTTCCCTGACCTGAGTGACGGGAGAGAACCGGTCCGAATGGCGCTAAGTTAATTCAGAAGCCGTTCAAGAGTTCGTAGTACTGTTTGAGCGTTTCGATGGATTTCAGGGTTGACAGGTACAAGAGCCAGCTCAAGGCCAGAATGCCTATTGTCAGGCCGATCTTCCATGCCCGTTGGGTGTGCGGGCGCCACCAAATGAGCGGCAGGGCCAGGGGGCCCACACTGCCGAGGGCGATGATGATAAACGCCGTGCGGAAATACCACGGGGTCTTTTTCGCCGCCACGGTTCTGCGGATGGACTCGTCCAGAAATTCACCGCAGTGCTTGCACTTGATCGCTTCGTCCTGAATCGATTCCGCACAGAATGGACATTTCTTCATGTGGTTCTTTCAGGCCGCCGTGCGTAGCCACGGGGCTGATCCGATAACCCAGCCTGGCAGCGGGCGCCCTCGCCCAGCACGCCACGGGATTAAGCGTATCACGTCCGTGCCACGGGTGGAAGGCCAGAGGCCAGGCCAAACAGCAATTCTCATTATGAGGCGATTGGGTCATCGGGGTCGGGGTCGGTATCGGAATCGGGGTCGAATTTCCGTTGGTTTTATCGATCGATACCGATACCGATCCCGACCCCGACCCCGACGCCGATGGTCCCATCTCCAAAATGAGGACTGCCGGATTTAGGTTCAACAATCTGGACATCGCCTCAAAATTCAGATAACGTACTGGCGCGGTTGGATTGTGCGGGATGCCGACGATGGGTTGACCTGCCGCGCGCTCCGCCACCGTTTCTTTTTTTGCGCCCGTAGCTCAACTGGACAGAGCTCGTGACTTCGGATCACGAGGTTGCAGGTTCAAATCCTGCCGGGCGCGCCAACCCGAATCGACACCGCTTTGAGGAGGTTCGGAGAGGGAAAAGAGCTGCCGCCGGGACGGAGGGCTTCGGGACGCCGCGCCAGCCATTTTGGAGTGCGGTGGCAAGCGGTATCCCGCGCGACACCGCTCTCAGGAGTAAGAAAACGGAACAAAAAAACTGAGCCGACTAGGGACGTGAGCCGACTAGTGACGGGTCTGAATGGCGCTAAGTTAAGGGGCTATTGCCATCTTAATCGTAATCCTAATCTTGATCTTAATCGACTGGTGGAGAACGGATTACGATTACGATTACGATTAGGATTATGATCGGAAGCATCGCTTAACTTAGCGCCATTCGGGACGGGTCTTCTCTCGTTTCTTCGACACGTCGTTGCGCGCCATTTCCTTCTCGCCCAATCCAATTGCGCCAGATGAACCGGCATTAGAATGATAAAAGGAGTGTCCCTTATAAGTCTCTCTGATCCCCTTCCCTTGCCCTTCCCCTTGGCTTTTTTGAGGCTGGCAGATCGCAGCGTTTTCCGCTACTATTCCTCAATCTCATGTTCTATTCGATCATACAAGAGAGAACCCGTAGTTGGGTCAACGCGCCAACCTGTCCGGTTGCGCCGGTTCTGGCTTACATCCGCCAGCGGGCAGCGTTTCGCGAAACGCAGATCGCCGCCATCGAAACCTACCTTTTTCTCAAGATCGAAGGCCGGGGCCGCTCGTTGGCGACACTCTTTTCCGAAGGCTTCTTCAACCGTGATGAAGACCTCGCCCTGGCCCGCATCAGCCAGATCGCTCGCGAGCGTTTTGCATCAGACCCCGCCGCCCTCGCCCTTTTCCAACTCTGCTCCTCGCTTGAACAGGCGAAGGGCGTCAAGAACCGCGGTCTGGCGGACGCCTTCGAACGCCACCTCACCGCGCACCCCGGCACTGACGATTTTTCCGCAGCGATTCACGATATCTTTTACAAGGCCGATTACGCCGACTACCTGTTCTCGCTCCCCATGGGCGCGGGCAAGACGTTCCTCATGGCGGCTTTCATCTACATCGACCTCTATTTTGCGATCAATGAACCCGATAACCCGGCCTTCGCCCGCAATTTCATCGTGCTCGCCCCGTCCGGCTTGAAAAGCTCCATCATTCCCAGCCTGCGCACCATCGAACACTTCGACCCATCGTGGGTGCTTCCTGAACCCTCGGCCTCCACGATCCGCAAACTCATCAAGTTCGAGGTGCTCGACCAGCCCAAATCCGCCAAGAAGAGCAACCGCGCCCGCAACCCCAACGCGCAGAAGGTTGCCGCGCACATGCCTTTCGAAGACCTCACCGGCCTCGTGCTTGTCGTTAACGCTGAAAAGGTCATCCTGGACCGCGTGGAGGTGGACGCCAACCTGCAACTGGTCGAGCGTAACGACGAGGAGAAGGAACGGCTCGCCAACGAACTTCGCCACCTGATCGGCAAGATCCCCCGCCTCCAGGTCTTCATCGACGAAGTCCAGCGGGCCGCGAGCGGCGATATCAAGCTCCGCGCCGTGGTGAACGGCTGGTGCCATTCCGGTCAGATCAGCGCCGTTCTTGGTTTCTCCGGCACACCCTACCACGACACGCCACGCACGGTTCAGACCGGCCCTGTCGCGCTTCAGTCCGCAACCATCGCCAACACGGTCTATTACTATCCGCTTGCCACCGCCATTGCCGAGTTCCTTAAAAAGCCGAAACTCGAAGTCGCCGCGGGGCTTGAATCCATCGAAATCGTCCGCACCGGCGTGGAACGCTTCATGCGCGAGTACGGCGCCAAGGCCTATGCCAACGGCGCCTGCGCCAAACTCGCCGTCTATTGCGGCACCATCGCCCGCCTGGAGGAAGAAATCTATCCGCTTCTGGTCGGCGATCTGGGCATTACGGCGGAACGCATCCTCAAGTTCCACCAGGGCAACAAGCACCATCCCATCGCGAAAGTGGCTGCCGCCGAATTCGCCCTGCTCGACGATCCCTCCTCTCGCAAGCAGATTGTCCTTCTCGTGCAAATAGGCAAGGAGGGCTGGGACTGCCGCAGCCTCACCGGGGTGATCCTCTCGCAGGAGGGCGACTGTCCCAAAAACATGGTTCTCCAGACCTCCTGCCGTTGCCTGCGTCAGGTCGACGGCGCTCCGGACGAAACCGCGCTCATCCTCCTAAACGAAGCTAATGCCAAGGTGCTCGACAAGCAGCTCGCCGAAGAGCAGAACACCAGCATCAAGGAACTCAACGAAATCCGCTCGGCCGCGCCCGTGCCGTCCGTACCCCGCTTTTCGCGCATGGAGCATCTCAAGCTCCCGCCCGTCACGTTCTACCAGCTCAGGATCGAATACCTCACCATCAAAACGGGCGAAGACCCGGACACGCCCGGCACGCTGGGCGCGCTCAACCCCGACAGCCCCGCCTTTAAATCCGAAGCCTCCATCACCACCCGCTACCTGAACGCGCGCCATGCCGACGACAATTTTGCGTTCAGCGTCACCCGCGAGACCGACATCGTCACCGAGCAGTTCGGCGGCCGCGCCTCCTGCTCGTCATGGATGAACGATATCGTCCGCGAAAGCCTCGGTGACCTCACCGCCGCATCCCTGTTCCCTTACCGTCCCCAGCTTCAAGCCATCTTCTTGCGCATCACCTGCAGTGGGAACGGCCAATGCCGCTACAACACCCTGTTCGATCAATCCGCCATTCGTTCCGCCATCCGCATGGCCTTCCGCGTCCACCGCGAACTGCATTGCCGCGAGGATGTTATCGAAAAGTCTGCCTCGCTGCTACTCGTGAACAAACTCAAGAACGTTCCGCTCCATCCCTTGCTCTGGCCGGATCAGGAGAACTGTCGCGCTATCCTGCTGGCCGATTCCCAGCCTGCCGCGCAACCGAGTGATCCCACCGCATTGGAACAGAAGAAAACGAAATTGCGCGAAACCGCCACCGAACTTGGCAATCCCGAACTTGCCGAATTCTGGATCAAGCAGTTGCTGGACGCCGAAGCCCTCCGCACCGGCAGCCTCGAAACCAAAGAACGCACGCTCCATTACCTTCCTTTCGACTTTAGGCAAAGTGACTTCGAGCGCGGCATTATCGACCGCATCCTCCCGCTCTCGGTCTTCAAGAACGCCGGACTCGAAATCTACTACAACGGCGAACGCAACCTCACCGAGTTCAAGATCGACTGCTACGCCAAGCGCGGCCGCGCCTGGCGCCGGGTCGGCTTCTACACCCCGGACTTCCTCATCATCCTCCGCGATGTCAACCGCGCCATCCGCAAGGTGCTTATCCTCGAAACCAAAGGCTTGGGCTTCGCCGAACAGACCGCCTTTACCGACCGTCGCGCCTTCATGGAGAATGATTTTATCCGGCTCAACAATGAAAAGTTTGGCTATGAGCGCTTTGACTTTCTCATGTTGCGCGACGACGTTCCCATGCCCCAAAACCTCGCCACGCTCGCCGCACGCATCAAAACCTTTTTCTAGGAGGAATGCCCCATGATCACTCGCATTGAAGCCTTGAACTATCGATGTCTGAGAGACATCTCGGTGCCGCTTTCGCGGTTCCATGTGCTGGTCGGTCCCAACGCCTCCGGCAAGACCACTTTTCTTGATGTGATCGGTTTCATGCGCGATCTCGTCACAGAGGATATTGATGCCGCCCTCTCAAAACGGACGCAAAACCCCGCAGAGCTGCTTTTCGGTCGTACAGGTGATGGGTTCGAACTGGCTGTAGAGGCACGAATTCCACAGCCGTTGATCGACAAACTTATCGGTGCAAATAGTCCCGCCTTCGATACAATTCGCTACGAGATCGCGATCGGCTTTGATGAAACCCAGCGTCAATTCGAATTCAAGGCCGAACAGTGCCTTCTCCTAAAGGCCCAGCCGTCATCACCCGTCACGCACACGGAGTTTCCCGCCGCGCGCATGCCCCGAAAGAGCTTGCTCCACACGGCCCGTCAAAGTTCTGAGAAAGTCATCCTCAAGAAGAACCCAGCAGGCAACGACAGTTTCAACAATGAATTCACTACGGTGCCTAGCAAAGGCTGGTCGCCGTCCTTCAAGTTGGGCACCCATAAATCCGCCTTACGCTTCTTGCCTGCCGATGAGGAGGTTGCGCCGATCACCCTCTGGTTCCGACAGCTTCTGGCCACAGGAATCCAACCCATCATGTTGAACAGTATCGCGCTAAGGGATCCCTCTCAACCGTCCAAAGCAAATGGTTTCCTGCCCGACGGCTCCAATCTGCCTTGGGTGATCGCCCGTTTTCGCCAAGAACGACCCGATGCCTTTCGGGATTGGATCGCACACTTGCGCACCGCGCTGCCCGATCTTTCCGATATTGAAGTGATCGAGCAGCCTTGGAATCGCTTCACCTATCTGGTCTTTCACTACGAGAACGACCTGAAGGTTCCCTCTTGGTTCGTCTCCGACGGAACATTGCGTCTTGTCGCCTTGACGCTTCTCGCCTATCTGAATGATGACGAGGGCATCTATCTGGTTGAGGAGCCGGAAAACGGCATTCACCCCCAGGCGATTTCTGCCGTGTGCGACGCGCTATCCTCCGTTTACGGTGCACAGGTTCTATTAGCGACACATTCGGCGATTGTCTTAAACGGAGTGGACGCCGCACACGTCCTTTGCTTTGCCAAGGACGAGAAAGGTGCGACGGCTATCGTGTCTGGCCGTGACCATCCGAATCTGAGTCAATGGAAGGGTAGCGTCAGCCTCGGCACCCTTTTCGCTTCGGGAGTTCTGGGCCAATGAAAGATCTTGTCATACTCGCAGCCGATAAGGATATGAAGGTCACGCTGAGCGCCTTGCTGAAGCGCACGCAAGCCCTGCGGATTCGCCCCATTACGTACGATGTGTGGAACTACCCCAACCATGACTCCGCATGCGTTTCGGAAGGCGTAGCCTACTTAAACGGCTTTCAAGGCAGATATTCGCACGCATTGTTGATTTTCGATTATGAAGGCTGCGGAAAGGAGCCGCGATATACACTCGCGGAACTGGCAGATTCATTGGTGCGGCAGTTTCAAGAGGGCCCGTGGAAAAGGGAAGCCCGCGCAATCATCATTAACCCCGAACTAGAGAGTTGGATCTGGAGCGACTCTCCGCATGTCGCGGAAATCATCGGATGGAAGGACAAGACGCCCGCCCTCAAAACATGGCTCCAAACGCAGGGATGGCTGTCGGCGCAGCTAGGTGCGAAGCCCGAACGCCCTAAAGAAGCTTTCCGGGCGGCATTGCAAGCGACTCGGAAGTCCCCCGGTTCTCACCTCTTCCAGCAGTTGGCCGAGACGGTCAGCTTCCAACGTTGCGCTGACCCCTCTTTTGCTATGTTCTGCCAGACTCTGCGCGAGTGGTTCCCCAAAGAGGATTGATTTTATGCCCGTTGACTACATTCCCTATTTCCCCCAGCCCATCGAAGGTCAGGCCGTGCTCGACAATTTCGTCCGCACCCGCCGCCTGCTCAGCTACCGCGACAACGACAAGGTCCTGCGCCGCATCGCCCGCGGAATGCCGAGTTACGAACTCGACACGCTGGAAACCGTCGGCAATGCGGCTGAGCCGCAACCCTCACCCCCGGCCCCTCTCCCAAAGGGCGAGGGGAGCAAAGGCCCCAACCTGCTGATCCGCGGCGAGTGCCTCTCCGCCTGCGCCTACCTCAAGGCCCAGGGCGTCGAGGTCGATCTCGTCTACATCGATCCGCCCTTCGCCTCCGGCGCGGACTACGCCAAGAAAATCTACGTCCGCCGCAATCCCAAGGTCGCCGCCGCCATGGCCAAAGCCGAAGAGGAACTCCCAGACGACCAGCTCCGCGCCTTCGATGAAAAGATGTACGGCGATATCTGGACCAAGGAGGACTACCTCAACTGGATGTACGAGAACCTCATGGCCATCAAAGCCGTCATGTCGGACACCGCCAGCATCTACGTCCACCTCGATTGGCACATCGGTCATTACGTCAAAGTGTTGATGGATGAGGTGTTCGGGGAGTCCCGTTTTAAAAATGAAATCGTTTGGAAACGCACGACCGCCCACAGTGATGCAGAATGCTATGGAGTGAATTGTGACACCATTTTCTTCTACACGCGAAACAGTGAATTCACATTTAACACTGTTCTTCAAAAATATGACGAGTCGTATTTATCGAGGTTTTCGTTCAGCGACCCTGATGGAAGGAAATGGCGCGATGCTGATTTGTCGGCGAAAGGCTTGCGGGGGAGAGGTTATGATTATGAGTATAAGGGACGTCGTTCTTTGTGGCGTTGCCCAATAGAAACGATGAAAAGACTTGATGGAGAAGGTCGTCTACACTTCACGAAAAAAGGAACGATTCGAGAGAAAAAATATACCGAAGAGTTAAAGGGGATGCCATGCCAAGCACTTTGGGATGATATTAACCCAGTGAATTCTCAAGCAGATGAAAAAAATGATTATACCACGCAAAAACCCGAGTCGCTGCTTGAACGCATCATCTCCGCATCATCTGCAGAAGGTTCTGTCGTCGCCGACTTCTTTGGCGGCAGCGGCGTGACCGCCGCCGTTGCCAACCGGCTGGGGCGGCGCTTCATCCATGTGGACGTCGGCATTAACTCGATCCAGACCGCCCGCGATCGGCTACAGGCCGCAGGCGCCTCGTTCAACGTGTTGGACGTGCGGGACGGCGTGGCCCTCTTCCGCAATCCGGTGCAGACCATGGACAAACTGCGCTCGCTGATCACCGGTCTGCGCCTCGACGAGGCCGAACTCGACTCATTCTGGGCGGGCGCGTTCAATGACAGCCGCCTCGGCCTGGTTCCCGTCTATTTGCCCGACCTCAAAGACCACACCACCAAGGTGCTCGACATCCCGCTCATCAATCGCATCATCAACGTGGCCATGCCCGACCTTCCGGACAAGGTCAAAAAGGTTGTGGTCTACACCGTGGACATCGACGACCGCGCGGCGGTCGGTGCGTTCATCAAAGAGAACTCCTCGCCCGACTGCGTGATCGAGCTGCGCGACCTCAAGGAACTCCTTTCCGAGGTTGTCCTTGCCGACGAGGCCAGCATCTCCCTCAGCAAGAAACACGTCATCACCTTCGAGCGTTTCCACAGCGACCGCCTCCAGCAGAAGATTGCCGCCTACAACGACAAGCATGGTCTCAACTGTTATCCTAATGGCGAACTGCTCGACGATCTCGACCAGTCGCCCGAGCCCAAGCCGGTTAAAGGCTTCAAGCCCATCGAGATCAGCGAGGACGGGCTTGAACTCATCGAATGGGTCAGCGCCGATTGCACGGCATCCGAAGGCCCCTGGCACAGCGACGCCGAGATCAAGATCGACAAGCGCGGCTTCGTGAGCCGCGCCGGCAAAAAGAGCAAGGACTTCTGGGATGCGAAGCTCGCTTGCCCCAAGCCGCCTTTTCGTGTAAGAATACGTTCCATCGCAGGAGACGAAACAATAATCCAGTGCTGAACTAAGGAGCTGAACACCGTATGATCCAAGATCTCAACAAAAAGGCTATAGGCTGAAAGGCAGTAAGGCTATGAGGTTGAAAATGAACAGGTTACAGATTTATTCGCACGCACCCAATAGTGAACAGATCCCGTTTGCATAACCGATTGTCTCACAATCCTTACAGTCTCACAGTCTCACAGTCTTCTGCCCTTTTTTAGGATAACTGACCCATTACCGGGAAATCTTGGAATAGATTGACAGATTTACGACGCTGAACTACCATCTCCACACACCCAATCGGTAGTGCGGTTTTGGGGAGACACCCACACGGTTTGACGAGGTCAGAGAAGGGGATTGGGACGCGCATGAGCGATCGCCAGTGGTACTATTCGGTTTCCGGAAAACAGGAGGGGCCCGTCTCGGAGGAGCGTCTGCTGCAGATGTTCGAGACCGCTCTGTTGCCAGCCGATACGATCGTGTGGACCCCGGGATTCGCGGATTGGACCCCGGCTTCATCCGTCGACATGTTCAGGCCCGCCATGCGAAACACGCCGTCGATGGCGGTGCGTCAGGCGACCGTCACCCCCACGCCACTCTATGCGGGATTCTGGAAACGACTCGCGGCTGCATTTCTGGACTCCATGATCCTGATGGTTTAATAAGATCCTGCGGCAAACGATGCGCATCTATGTGGATTTTGACGATGTGGTGTGCGAGACCGCGCGGGCGTTGTGCGACCTCGCTCGCGATCTGTTCGGCGTGCGGGTGCGGTACGAGGAGATCCGGTGGTTTGACCTGCGCCGTTCATTCGGCCTGGACGCCGTGCAATATGAGCGGCTGATGGACCGGGCCCATCAGGATGATGCGGTTCTGGGATATGCGCCGACGGCCGGCGCTGTCGGCACACTGGCCCGCTGGCATCATTCAGGGATTGGGGTGTCGATCGTCACGGGGCGTCCCGCCGCCTCACGGGACGTGTCACAGCGGTGGCTGGAGCTCCAGGGGATCGGCGGGGTGCCGCTGGTCTTCGTGGACAAATACCGGCGCGAGCCGCCACCGCAGCCGGGTGCAGCCCGCGCGCTGACGCTTGATGAATTGCGCGAACTTCCGTTTGACGTGGTGATCGAAGACGCGCCGACCGCGCTCGAATGGCTGGCCACTCAAACGCCCGCGCGCGTCCTGGTTTTCGACCGCCCGTGGAACCGCGCCTACACGCCGCCGCACGGGGGGTCGGTCACGCGGGTGTACGACTGGTCGGCTGTGGCACAGGTTGTGGATCGCCTCTGAGACGGGCTTCCGCATCGAGCTTGATGATCGCGGTGGCCTCTTTGCTTGGGTCAGATCCGACATAAGGAGTCGACTGGTAAACGTCCAGATCGTTCAGTTTGCGGAGGATCTGGCGGACCTCGTCGGCCGCCTCCATGCTCATCCCCAACAGCAAGTCGACGAGCGCGGGATCGGTGTCTTTTGCCGCCCGTATCATCTCAATGCTCGAGAGCAGCACCGTGGTCGGCTGACCCAGATGGTGGCAAACCGCACCCAGGCTCTGTGCCATGATTCGATCGCGCTCGCGCAGGCGCTCGACGGCGTCGGCGCGGCAGCGGTCGCTGACATCGACGAAAGAGAGCACCACACCGGTCGCCAGATTGTCGGGGTCGGTGTTGGCCGCAGCGGAGACCTGTACCCACCGGGGCTCCCCCGTGCCGATATTCACCGGCAGTTCGTGCGTCCACATCGGGGCCGCGCCCGGCTTGAGGATTTGCATCAACGTCGACGCGACGGCATCCCCCAGCAGGTCCGCCAATGTTAACGTGCGCGAAGCTGCGTCGTCGAGCTGCCACATTCGGCGCAACGCCGGGTTTGTATGGATGAGGCGGCCATCCACATCGGCCACCGCGATACCGGTCCCCGCGTTCTGCATCGCGTGATGGACGGTGCGCAACTCCTCTTCGTCCTTGCGTCTGAGGGTTTCGTCACGGATGAAAAAGCACAGCCAGATCGCGCCGTCGTGCTCCAGACGGTTCACCGCGATTTCCGCGGGGAACGGATCGCCTTCGGATCGGGCGCACCAAGCCGTGATGCGCATGAAGCGCGCGGTCTTCAGTTCGTGATTGATCGAGGCCAGAAGAGACTCGTCCATTCCCGAAACGATGTGCTGGACAGACATTTTCAGGAGTGCTTCCTCGTTGCACCCCAACAGCCATTCCGCGCGGGCGTTGGCGACAATGATGCGCCCTTCCTCGTCAGCCAGCAGGGTTGCGTCATAGGCGTTTTGAAAGAGGAAACGATAATCGTTCAGGTTCAGCGGCGTCTGACGCCATGCGCTGTTCTCCGAAATCTGCTTTTCGGATGAATCGATATTGCAGAACCGCGGAAGGATGTCAATCCGGATGGTTTGCGCAAGCTGTTTCGACGAGACGTTGGATGACGGTGCGTTCACGGAAGGCATTCCCTGTAGAGGATTGATCCTAAAAAAGGCTATAGGCTGAAAGGCAGTTAGGCTATGAGGTTGAAAATGAACAGGTTACAGATTTATTCGCACGCACCCAATGGTGAACAGATCTCGTTTGCATAACCGATGGCCTCCCAATCCTTACAGTCTCACAGTCTTCTGCCCTCTTTAGGTTGATGAGTCGGCGGTTATTGCCAGGCAATAACCTCCACGAGATCGTCGCTCTCCGAGAGTCGGATGTCGAGCGGCAGGTAATTGATCTCGACGTTGCCGCAGTCCCGCACCCCGCCCATGATGAAGAGGCTGCCGTTGATAACGGGAGTTCCCGAGACCTTGCCCATGGCCTCGCTACCGCTGAGCGACACCACAAAACCGTTCACCTCGGGCGTGCCGGTGATCGTGATCGTGCCGTTCAGGCTCACCAGCACGGGGTAGGTGCCCGGCTGCAGCAGCGTCGCGTTGCCCGATATATGGATGTCATTGTCGGATATGATCATGCATTGAATCGTGCCGCCGCTGATCATGACGTCATTCGGGCAGTACACGATGGTGTTGGCGGGATAACTCGAGAAGGGCCGGCCGTCGTACGTGACAGCCCTAGCGATGTACTTATCCACTTCGAGTACGTCGCCCCAGTCGATCGAAAGGCGCGTCGGGTCACTGGTATTGACGCCGTCGCTGAACCGAGCGGCACGGCCGCTGAAGCTTGGCGTGTAACCCGTTCCGTCGACGTCGAAGGCGTTTCCAGATGTCGAAATACTGGTTGCCGAGGCGATATCGCCAGTAATGCTCACGTTTCCTTTCAGGACGATCTGCTTCTGACAGGTCAACGCATTGAGCAAGACCAGGGCGAGATTGAGATTGTTGGTCGTATTGCTCGTATGGCGCACCGCCAGAGCCGCACCCGCCTCGGAGATGCCGCACTGGCCTACGCTGGTGATGCGGAGGAAGCGGACGTTCTCATCCTCCGACTCGCCGACCTCCTCGATGGTGACCGCATAGGTTCCGTCGCCGAACTCCGTCTCGGCTCCCGTGTAATTCTCTACCCGCTCGATGTCTCCCCGGATGTCGTTGAAGGCGACGTTGAGACCCGTCTCGGCGATCACCTTGGCCTTGAGGTAGTCACGCGTCCGGCGGGCCGTGTGCATCTGGTGCTGGCCGAATGCGAGCACCCCCGTGGCGACAAGGGTCATCAGCACCAGAAATGAAAGCGCCACGACCAAGGCGAAGCCTTTCTGTTCAGTTTGGTTACTCTTGTTCATGGGCTTCCCCATCCTTTCCCGTCTCATCGGCCCGTGTTGCGAGGTTCGACCTCAGCCACCATGGCCGAGGTCAGCCGCTCGGTTTTGTCATTGATCGTCGAAACGTCCCGGAACAGCGTCAGCTCTACGCGGACCGAGCGCACCAGCGGCTCGTCGTCGACCCGGACTTCAAACGCTCCCCGGTCGGGGCCCTTGTAAAGCACGCCGCTCAAGTTGACCATCGCAAGCGGCGCATCCCTTTGCAGGCGCAACTGCCGCAGCGCGGGGGTTAGCGAGGAGTTGGTGTCACTCGTCAGCCGCGCCCGGAATTGGACGTATCGTCCGAATGTTTCCAGAAACGGCGCCTCGTCCGACACAACAGACGTCCAGACCACGTCATCCAGATCCGGGGTGTCTCCCGCCCGGAGCCACAGGGAGACGCTGGTGTCGGAAGGCGTGTCGTTGGTGAAAGTCAGATTTTCGAATGTGGGGCCATCGACCCCGGTGTCGTAGACCTGCGACCGAAACTCGCCCGCAGGCGCATATGACGTGATCAGCCGCTCCACACCAGCCACTTTGAAGAGGTTGGTGTAAGTCCCCTCCGGCCACGAGGCGGCCAGGGCCGCTCGCGCGAGCGCGGTGTTGTTGGTCGGCTGCAAGCGGATCTGGGTCGCGGGAGCGAGTGTTTCATCGGGGTGCTGCCACGTGCCGACATAGTACCACGGAAAGTGGTCAGGGGTGGGTTTGATCCAAAAGCTTAAGACGTACCGCTTTGCAACGGATATTTCGAACGTGTCGGCGCCGACATACCATCCGTATATGTAGTAGCCCGTTCCCCAGCGCCTTAAATAGATGTTGCGTGCGGTGCCGCTCACAATCTGCATCGCCGCATCGACTTCGGCGATCACCGCATAATTGTCCACGGTGGCGTTCCACGCCGAGTTATACACGATCAATTCCAAGCAGTGACTCGCCTCCGTCCGCGAGGCGGGTGTGGTTTCAGCGTCGGGAACCCGGCGGAGTGCGCCGGACAGAACGAGCGACCCGGCGTCGGCGATATTGACGCCCTCGAGCGGCACCCGTACGAGGACACCACCCGCATCGTAGGGCATGGATTGCCAATAGGCTACCGCGTTATCGCTGCGATGCGCGGCTGTCCAGGCGTCGCCCACACCGTCCAGCGTTACAGCCTCATCGAGATTGGCGTCGACCGCATGGGAGACGGTGTTGCTGTGGCGCACGCCGGCTGCCTGAAAGTTGGATTCCACCCACTCGTCGTTGCGGAACGTCAGGGTCATCGTCTGGTTCGAGCCGGTCGCCGGAAAGTCGAGGTAGTT
>Ga0265594_1001984_pt1 | contig 15215 bp, 17 predicted proteins | sample saktaG_11_FD_190147 | JGI IMG/M metagenome (GOLD analysis project Ga0265594, IMG submission 190147) | Saline water microbial communities from Sakinaw Lake, British Columbia, Canada - sak_2011_5_24_80m | ecosystem: Environmental > Aquatic > Non-marine Saline and Alkaline > Saline ... | reverse complement strand
GTGGTGCAGCCTCCTCTTACCTCATTATCCTGGCGATAACCAGACTACACCTTACCTCCCTTTTCGGTTACTTTTTATGTGATTTAACGATGCCCCTTTCGGTTACATTTTAGATGATAAAATTCGTACCCTTGACTTCACCCTGGGGGTTGTCGCCGATTTTTATGAAACTACCGCCGAAGAAAAAACGAGCGCCATGGTGAGCATGATAGGACCCCTGAGCACCATAGGTATTGCTCTACTGGTCGGCTTCATCGCCATATCAGTAATCATGCCAATGTATACCCTCACCGGAGCCTTTGGCTAGTCGGTAGGGAATTGAATTAAAAAAGTCTGAAGCTAAAAATGAATAATTAAAAATGGGGAAACGAATCAAAGCTAATTAGATAGGAATCGTTTTTCTAGTTATGTAAAGTTAGTATATGAGATTAATTATAAGATGGCTAAGAAAAGAGAAACTCAGATTTCTTCAGGGGCAAAGGGGAATAGGCCTCCTGGAGACTGTGATAGCAGTGGCAATCCTGGGGGCTATCGGAGTAAGCTTACTGACGGCCCTTAATACCAACGCCAGAGCTACCCGCACACTTGATGAGCAGGTGACGGCGACGAACCTGGCTACCGCCTACTTTGAGCTCATTGAGGATTGTGAATACGCAGAAAACTACCCCAAAGACCAACCTCCGCTGGACAGCATTATCATTCCTCCTGGGTACGACGTGGACATCCGCACAGAGTTCTCCACTGATGCGGGCGAGACATGGTTTGATGATTATAATGGCGAAACTCTTCAGAAAGTCATCATATCTATCTCGCGTGAGGGAGACGGGAAACCAGTTCTCTCAATGTGCACCTTTAGGACGAAATGGCCATGATTCGAGTCATGACGCAAAAGGGATTCACTCTCATTGAACTCCTGGTGGCTCTGGCTATTGGTGGTGTCATAACATGGGGCATAGTGGTTACCATTCACCAGGTGGTGTGGGGCACCGGCCGCACCAATAGCCAGGTGGTGGCATTGAACGAGGTAAATCGTGCTGCTTTGTACATCAAGAAGGACCTTAGCACCTACAACAGCGTTGTCCTACCTGCTACTGAGCCACCTGGATTAATCACTATCAACTGGAAAGACGAGACATTTGAACCGGACGAAGGTACCCGGGAGCATGACGCTACCTACAGCCTGTCAGGCACTGAGTTGCTACGTATCTATGACTATGATGACACCAACCCTACGCCGCCGCAAATTATTAGCAGACATATAACGTATCTCAGCTTGACCAGGAATGAAGTAAACGGAAGGTTTATCGATGTCGTCATTACGGCTACTGCAGGTGATATGTTACCGCGCAGTGAAACCCTTAAATTCAGTGTCTATCAATTGAAGGAGGTAGTGCCCGAATGATGAAGAAAAAGCAAGCTGGACAGGCATTCATCCTGGTTTTAATACTCCTGGCGATAGGAGCATTACTGGTAGTCCCAACGCTGAGGCTGACGGATACCATCCTGGGTAGCACCCAAACTATCACCGGGCGCAACAGAGGGCTGTACGCGGCCACGGCAGCACAAGAGCTGGTGATGTGGAGGCTATTCTACGGCGATTTAGTGACGATTCTCCCTAACAATGGCGATAGCGAAATATTCACAGTTGACGTGTGCGGTACATCAGTAGATGTTAGCGTGGTCATGCGTGCGGTGGAATTGGAAGGGGGGGTTTCTCTAGCCACCGAGCACACAATCATGCCTATGAAGGAGGTTGATATTCAAAATGTCGATGACCCTAGCCAGCCGGGGCGCATCTTCACCTACACGATAATCCTTGATCAGGTCAGCATCGATAATACTAACCTACTGCTGGCTGTTTATGACATCCTGCCTATTGATTTCGGTAAAACTTTTAGCGCAGTTTATAGGGGCGGTTCAAGTAAGATTAGCGATAATGGGGAAGATTGGGACATTATCCCAGACCCTTCGTATGGAACTGCAGGAAATCAACTGCGTCTCCGGTGGCCTTACACCGGTAACTTTGCACCGGATTTTGGTCAATTCGAGCCGGCGGAGGTCAAATACCTTCGCTTTAGTGTAAATGACACGTTAACGGAAGACGATAACATTAACTGCAACTGGGTTGTTTTGCGGGTAGGCGATGGAATCAATCCAGAAAACGATGTTTTTACTGTTAGTGGTCCACAGGCTTCTATCACCGTGGGAGAACCTGGCCCCACGGAGGGATGTGACACAGTCGGAGTGTTTGAGGTGTACAAGTGTACAAACGAAGAGTGCGAACCAGAGATCATTCCACCTCTCGAGCCGACTGATTTAACATATACTATCCACATCACCAACATGGACGGATTTACCCGACATATCGAGCGGATAGTTGACTACCTTCCGGGTGGTTTTGAGTATATCGGCCCTACGAGTGGTATTACTGATCAGGGGCCCACCACTGAAGAATGGATACCTCCCAAAGATGAAGATAGTGTAGGCCGATGGCGACTGACGTGGGAAAACGAGCAGATATCCAATGATTCTATAGGGGCTAGTGAGCATGTAACACTGAATTTTGGGGCTACGGCTACTCAGGGTATATCAGGCACCTACTACAACGAAGTTCTGGTGCAACCCCAAAGTTTGTCAGATATTAAGATATTTACAGATATTGATGATTCTTTGGACATTTGGGACCTTTTGGGCAATATATATAGCTGGAACTCAGGCACGGTTATTGTGCCTGCCTACGACTCCGAAGCAAGTGCAGAAGGGGTAACTATCGATGCAAACCTGGCCCTAGAACCAGATGGTGTCGGCATTATCTCGTGGCATGTGGAATAGAAATTACCCTGTATAATGTTATAATAGGGATTGGGGAAACAAAGACTACCAAGGAGAAACAATCATGGACAAAGCTGAGGTTACCCAGCAGGTTAGCCCGGAAATGGAACGAACGGCTGCCCAGAGAGCCAAAGTCAGAGCCAGCACTGCCCGCTGGGACCTTGATACTGCCGTATTCGCCTTCGCCATTCTGATTATCGTTATTATCTTACTGTTTCAAGGGGTTGTAGTCGAGATTGTGGCACCAGTCGCCCTGTTTGGATTAACTATGGTCTGGCTGGTGGGGTGGCGGCGGGGGAGACAGCTATACCAGCGTTTCTATGATGAAGAGCTATCAAAACTGGAGCAAGAGGTAAAAAAGGTAATTACGGGAACGGTTGAGAAAACGGTAGAGGAAACCATAGAAGAGAAGGTTCAGAAGGCACTGCGTGAAAGGTGGCGGTAGCCACCAAGGGTGCCTGTTCATCTTCAGGTGCTAAGCGCTAGAGACGGGAAAGATAGGAAAATATGAATGACCTGCTAACTAGATTTCGCAGTTCGGGAGCCCTACTCCTAATCGGCTTTTTCCTGATTATCTATATTGCTCTGGGCTTTTTGTATTTTCAGCAGGGGGCACAGCAAAAAGGATTTGAAGAGCAAATCGCCAAGTTAAGCCTGGTAGTGGCTAAGCCATTACCCGACATTAAGAAGCTGCAGGCTGAATATGATGAAGTAAACGATTCTCTTGCCCCCATAACCGGTAGCGACGCCCTTACTATCCTCGTCGGTATAGCTAAGAAGAGCGGAATTAATGTTGACCCTGATAGCGGTAACCTCTCTATTCCCCCTCCCACAGTCAGCGAAAAAAAGGTGGGTGATGGCAGCTACCAGGTTCTGTCCTTCAAGAATATAAGTGTGCGGGGTGATTACAACCAGGTGATGGCTTTCATCTCGGCTCTTGATTCGGGTGAAAAGCTGAATACCATGGTGTTAACCAGGATAACTACCAGCCAGGTTGAAGTCATAGCCGAAGGCGAGGAAGAGACCAAGACCGAAACTGTTGCCACCCTGAATGTTGACATCTATACTAAACCTGGGAATGAGAGCCCCTGATGCCACTAGATAGAGGAGAAAGCAACCTTGGCTAAGAGACTGGTAACCCTTGAAATTGATACCAATGTCATCAGGCTTATGGAGACCAGAGGGGAAAAGGTGACCAAATGGGCAAGCCTGGCTCTGGAACCAACCATGCTTGAAGAAGGAGAGGTGGTTTCAGACCCGGTGGCTCTAAGCACTGCCATCAAGCAGCTTATGGCGTCAAGTGGCATAGAGGAGAAGGAAGTCATTGCCAGCGTCAGAGGTCTTTATTCAGTAAACCGCATCCTGACCGTGCCTAACCCCACCGGGCGAGCACCAACCTCACAGGCAGTTCTGGATGCCGCCGAGAAGGTTATGCCCCTAGCCAGGGATAGGTTATATCTCTCCTGGAAAACCATCGCCACCGGCGAGGGTGTCCAGCAGGTCCTGGCGGTCGGCATACCCCGAGATGTGCTAGACACTGAGCTGCAAGCCTTGAAGATGGCTGGCATCCATCCCCACATGCTGGAGCTCAAGTCTATGGCGCTAGCCAGAGCAGTGAACAGGGAGCAGGCTCTTATCCTCAATATTGAGCCCTCCAACTTTGACATCATCATGATAGTTAATGGCATACCTGAAGTTATACGCACCACCGCCTGGCAGCAGGATGAGCTTACCCTAGAAGATAAGGCGGAGCACCTGGGGCTAAGCCTGGAGCTGACAGTAGGCTTCTATAATACCAATCACCCTGAAACCCCCCTCGACCCGGCTACCCCCCTCCTCATCACCGGGCAGATGTCCGGGGAGCTTACCCTGATAGAGAAGCTGGAAGCCAGACTAGGCTACCCCATCAATCTGCTGACACCACCGTTAGATTGCCCGTCTCACCTCCCCGTCTCCCAATACGCAGTCAATATCGGACTTACCATGAAGGCGATGCCGACAGCTAAAGCTCAGGGGCAAAATGGCTATTCGCCGCCCAATATCAACCTCCTGCCCCAAACCTATCAGCCCTGGAAACCTTCATCCAAACAGATATATTTCTTCTGCGGCATAATAGCTGCCATAGCCCTGCTATTCCCTCTATACCAGCTAGCCTCCGGGGCTATGGCTGAGACTGCTGACCTGAAAGCAAAATACACCGCCATCAACAATGAGCTGCAGCTCAGGCAGATTGAAATCAAAAACCGTGAGCCGCTACAGAAGGCTATTAAGGAATATAACACCATCCTGAGTATGGGCGGCGGCTTTACCGACGACCTGATGGCTATTAATAGTGAAGCCCACAAGGTTGGTATTCAGGTGCAGTCCATTAACCATGAGGGTAAGACTATAACCATTACCTGCCAGGCAGATAGTCCTGTAACCTTTGATGATTACCTGACCGGTTTGGAGGAAACGGGGAGGTTTACCATTCCCATCCCTCCCCCCGAGGGCTACCCCTATACCACCGGCGGCATTATTAAGCTTGAGCCCAAGCCCAGCCAGTAAAGGGCGTCCCCCTAAAATAGCAATTGGGTCTAACTTACTTAGCTTTACCACGCTCGAAGGTCATTGCGAGGATAACGGTTCCGCCTCCGTCATTGCGAGGAGTGCCAGCGACGAAGCAATCCCGTAGGTAGGGAAGGGGGTGAGATTGCCACGCTTTCCCTTCGCTTTGCTCTGGGCTTTGGCTCACCGCAATGACAAACCCGTGTCATTGCGAGGATAACGGTTCCGCCTCCGTCATTGCGAGGAGTGCCAGCGACGAAGCAATCCCGTAGGGAAGGGGGTCAGGGGGATAGGTTGCTAACCATTCTCAGATGCGGCTGACGACCTTCAGGTTATACAGTTCAATATAGCCACACCTGGGGCAAAAATAGAGGGTAACGGCAAGCCCCGGGGAAGAGTCCAAGCCCACCATTCCCCTCCTCACCAGCTCAAAGGCGCCATCCCCCAGCTGCAATTGTGCCTGGCACCGGGGACATATCTTAGTCGGATAATCCATAAGTCGCTTCACTCCAAATTCTAAATGTTTTGGTCATTGCGAGGATGGCGGCTCCTCACCTGTCATTTTGAGGGACAAAGTCCCGAAGCAATCCCAAAGAGAGGTGGAACTATTGTGAGAGATTGCCACGCTTTCCCTTCGCTTTGCTCTGGGCTTTGGCTCACCGCAATGACAAAAGGGAGTTTGCCCCCACCAATCCTCAGCCTCTAGCCTGCCCAAAACAGGGCAGGTGCCCTGTGCTTTATGCACCCCCGGACACCTGCCCTTCATACCACTACCTCCACCAAAAGCCTATTAAACCATTTTTATACTATAGATCATTATGGTGCAGTAAGATATTGAGTCACCGTTCCAGAGGCATCAACACTGTACCAGCACGTGGTGGTTGCCGTGGCGACATAGTTGACGTTTGTTTGGCCAGGATTAGCGGCGGGATTAGCAACGGTACCACTTCCGGTAATGTCATGACCATAGAGTATGAATCCCGCCTTGTCGGTAGCTAATGCATAATAGTATCCAAGCGGGTCAACTAGCTTAGCAGTCTCACAAACTGCCGTTTCATGAGGGAATTTGTTCATATCATTGGTAGCTGTAATTGTAGTGCCGTCTACAAAACCAGTAGGCAGTTCTTGCAGCTCGTTGTCCACCATCATGGAGTGCACTGCTGACTGGATGTTGGCAAACTCGGTCTCCTGTGCTTCCTCCTCACCAGCGCCAATGAACCGTCCCACATTAGGGATGACCACCGCTGCCAGCACACCGAGGATAGCCACCACAATCAGCAGCTCAATCAGGGTGAACCCCTTCTCTCCCCTCTTTGGCATTCTCATTTCTTACCTCCTTTCAGTAATTATTTGCTTTTCTCCCCAGAGACAAAAAAGCCACCCCTTTCCTCGCTGGGGTAACAGCATCATCATAGGATATAGCTTTGCTGCCGACAATCCTGCAAACGGGTGATTTTTGAGGGTGAAAGGCTAGCTCTTTCAGGTGAGAGAGGTTGGCTACTGATTATGAGATTGCCACGCCTTCGGCTCGCAATGACGACCCCTTTTGTCTTTGCGAGGAGCTTTGCGACGAAGCAATCTCAAAGAAAGGGTGGAACTCATTGTTCCAGATATTGTTTAGCAACCTAATAAAAATCTACAGGGGGTGAGGTTAATAAACAATCTTATTATTCCTTATAGCGGACAAGTCCCTTCTGAACCGCATAAGCCGCCGCCTGGCTTCGGTTTGCCATGTGTAGCTTCTCCATAATATTGCGCAGGTGGGTCTTTACCGTGTTCTCAGAAATGAACAGGGAATTCCCAATCTCCTTATTGGTTGCCCCCTGAGCCAGCAGTTGCAGCACCTCCCCCTCCCGAGGGCTTAACCCGGCACCGGCTTCCTCAGCCGGTTTCTTCTCCACCCCGGCTCTGAGGCCTTTGAACTCGGTGAGCAGCTTGGTTGCCATAAGGGGAGAAACTATCACTCCACCCTGAGCAATGTGAAAGATGGCATGAATTAGTTCATCGGGCTCGGTGTTCTTAAGGATGTAACCCCTGGCACCGAATTTTATGGCGGCGAAGAGGTCAGACTCCTTGTCAGAGACAGTCAGGACAAGGATATTAACCTGGGGCATCTCTGTCTGGAGCGCCTGAGTAGCTTCCAAGCCACTGCACTCCGGCATATTAAGGTCCATCAGAATCACATCAGGTACGATTTGCTTAGCCTTCTCTATCGCCTCCAGCCCACCCGATGCCTCCCCCACCACCTCCAGGTTTTCCTCTCCAGCCAGTACAGCAGTGATGCCGCAGCGAAACAGGGTGTGGTCATCCACCACCATTACTCTGATGGGCTTCATCTCATAGCCTCACTTTCTCAATGGGCAGGCTGACCCTCACCTCTGTCCCCTCCCCCGGGGCGGTAGAGATGTCCACACTGCCGCCAAGCCCCTTTGCCCTTTCCTTTATGATGTTTAGTCCGTGGTAGCCGGGAGGAGATTCTTCAAAGTCGGAAAGGGCAAAGCCCTGCCCATTGTCCTTGACGAGCAGCCCCACCGCCTGCCTGGTATTCTCCAGCTTCACCCGCACCTCAGTAGCCAGAGCGTGCCGTCTAACATTGGTCAGTGCCTCTTGGACAATGCGCAGTAACTGCAACTCAGCCACCGGGGAAAGATTAGGAAAGGCTTTGGCGACATCAAATTTAACCCGGATACTATTATTATCGCCGAATTCCTTGATATAGTTGGCCAGGGCTGGTATTATGGGCAGGCTTCTTACCTCGGCGCTTAATTGGTCAATGGATTCCCTGATGTCCTCGTAGGTATCTTGCACTACCTTCCTGATGTCGCTAAGCTCGGTGAGCGCCTGCACCGTGTTCTGGGCAGAAACTGAATCACTTACCCGCTTTGTTTTCAGATTAAGGTAGCTGAGCGACTGTGCCACGCCATCATGTATCTCTCGGGCAATTCTTCGGCGCTCCTCAATAATAGCCTCCCTCTCTATCCGCCGACGGATATTCAGATTAGTCCGGTAAGGCACAATAGCAGCTACAAAGCAGAAAAGGGTATAGACTACCAGCAGGGTAAGATTGTGTCCCTGCATAACCCAGGTAAATCTCTCACTGAACTGGCTCAGAGCCACATGAGTAATGGAGAGGAGGATGGAGGCACTGGCTGCCAGGAAAATAGCCACCCTTTCCTCAAAGAGAAGGGCTGCCGTCATAATAGGGGTGAGGGAGTAGAGCAGAAAGCTGCTGTTCAGTCCATTGGTGTAGATAACCAGCAGGATGCAAAGCAGGAAGTCGCCTACCAGAATTAAATAGGTCATTGTGCTCCTCTCCCGCCAGCGGAGAGGCGAAAAAACTTTCAAAATGGTATAGAAGCCCAGTACACCCAGAATTATGTAGAGTTGAACGGCGGGCATCGCCGGTGCACCCAGTGATGGCACAACCTGGGTGAACATCACCGCCAGGGCGTAAGACAAAAAGCGGTAGGTGGCTAGAAACTGGTATGCTTCCTTCTCATACTTAGCAAACATTTCCTTCTCCACTACCAAACTAAAACATCTTGCCTCTATATGTCAAGTAGGTGTACTCGTTCATATGATTAGTGATACATTGTTTCCTTGTCTTGTCATTGTTCCCTTTCCCTGTCATTGCGAGCCGAAGGCGTGGCAATCCCCGGGCATCCCTGGAGATTGCTTCGGCACTTTGTGCCTCGCAATGACAATAGGCAGGGACTCCTCACAATGAAACAAACAACCAGGGCTTGTTCCCAACCTAAAGTGTCAGGGCTTCCTCCATAGGTGTTACAGATACCACTGGTAAATTACCTGCCCCCAAAGCAGGGTAACCATAGCCGAGGTCGCCAGGAAGGGGGCAAAGGGTATAGGGTCTTTGCGCTTCCTAATCTTAAAAGTCAGCAGGATGGCACCTACCACCCCTCCGGTTATCACTGCTAGCAACCAGGCTACCAGCACCAAAGGATAGCCGGTCATCAGCCCCATCAGCCCCCCTAATTTAACATCCCCCAGCCCCATCCCCCGGCGATAGATGACCCACGGCAGAGCCAGGGCAGCCGCTCCCAGCGCCCCTCCCTCCAGTGAGCTTACCACCCCAAGCCCCGGCCACAAAAAAGAAAAACCCAGGGCAAGGGTCATACCGGGGTAGACAACCTTGTCCAGGACCAGTTGGTTTTCCAGGTCAACAACAAAGATGATGATTAGCAGGCAGGCATAGATGAGAGATATAACCAGCTCAAGGCTGAGCCCAAACTTCCAGCAGAGGAAGCCAAACACAAGACCGGTCACCCCTTCCACTATAGGCAGCCTGAGGGGTATGTGAGCCCGGCAGTAGCGGCACCGACCACGCAGCCACAGATAGCTAAATATGGGGATAATATCAAGGTTGCCCAGCTTTTGATTGCAGGCAGCACAATGAGACCGAGGTTTGATTATAGATTGTCCCCGGGGCATCCTGTCTATACACACATTAAGAAAGCTGCCCACGAATGGACCAAACAGGGCAAAAATCAGTATCAGTAACGCCAACTTTTTATATTACCCCATACTAGACCAGATTGCGTCAGGCCTATGATACCTCAGCGGAGGGAACTAAGCAACTGCTTGTACTCGTTCATATGATTAATAACACATTGTTTCCTTGCCTTGTCATTGCGAGCCGAAGGCGTGGCAATCCCCGGGTATTCCTGGAGATTGCTTCGGCACTTTGTGCCTCGCAAGGACAATAGGCAGAGGCTAAAAACAGAAATAGCAGAAGGAGACCCGAAACTAGTCTCCCTCTGCTATTACCCGATTGGCCCAAACCTAATTCTCACTTAGTTACAGCAAAGGTAATGGTGCCGCTGATGAAAAACTGACCAGCCCCTTTGGCGATACTTACCCCTAGCCTAACTTACCCATAAAGGATTCCAGGCGCTCCCTCAGGCTTTCTTTAAAAGTAGCGAATTCATCCTTGGTTATATAGTCTGCTGCCGGCTTCCCCTGCTTGGCTCTGGAGATTATTGACGGCAGGTGACTTTGCGTCGCCTCAATTACCTCCCGACTGTGGTCATTAGCCACCAGCTTAGCCAGTATTAAATCAAGCTGATGCCTGACAGCCTCCTCACTAATGCCCAGGGTCGGGGCAAACCGGTCAACTGAATCCCCATTAGCAATGTGGTGTAAAATCTCGCCTTCACCGGGAGAAAGGCGAGCCAGCAGATTATCTACTTCCTTACTTATCAAAGAGAAGACCTCAAATTCATCCATAACCCGTGAGGCAAACCCTGGTCTGAGCAGGGCTTCACTTATGGGGCAGGCGCCCTGAATTACCTTTCTCAGGACGCTAACCAAGTCATCGGGGTCAACCTCCTTGGTCAGACAAGCCCTTGCCCCGCTTTTCATTGCCGAGAAAAGCTGTTCCTCATTCTCGCTATCCATAATCAAAATCACCGACACTGCCGGCAGGTTCCGCTTGATGCGGCGGGCTACTTCAACCCCGCTGAGTTTGCTGTGGTTGGCATTCAAGATAGCCACCCGTGGTGAATTGGCTTCAATAAAACTAAGCGCTTCTTCATTATCGGTCGCCTCACCTATAACCTCAATGTCCTCTTCCCCGGAAAGGGTGAAGTGGATGCCTTCTCGGAAGAGAACCTGCCAATCAGCTAGAAAGACGCTAACCTTTTCCATTTTTTGCCCCCTCATAGACATAGATTACTTTTCTGTAATTTAAATTTAGCACACAGTTATAAACATAGGCATAAAAATGATAAAGATTTCATAAAGGTTTCATAAAGGTTTCATAAAGGTTTGCTTGGGCAAGGGGTAGGCAGGCGGTACTGAAGCCAAAAAGTGTCACTGGGGCAGTTTAACTGGGATTGATGCGGGGACCAAAGATAAGACTTCTCCCCTAGTCTAGAAACATTCCCTCCAGACCGGTAGTCTCTTCTAATCTTCTGGTGATGCTCACGGCTGTCTTAAGCAAAACAATCTCATTGGTTACCTCAACCTCGCCCTTAATTAAGTGCCCGCCGATAACACCCTTGTCTTCATTCCCCAAAACTGCGTGCAGATGAAGCTTGTATTCCCCCTTCTGGTTGGAGATATTACCTAAAAGGGAAAGCAATTCGTGTGGCTTGGCAAATTCCTGGGGCACATAATTCCCCTTCTCCTTGAAGTAACCTAGTTGAAATTGCTTTAATTGACCTATGCCGGACAAAACCACAGCCGTTTCAACCCTATGTTTGTTACATATTTCCTTTAGCTCCTGGTGAATATCCTCGCCCGGGAACAGCCTGGCCAAAATCAAATTATCTTTCTCTTCACTCTGCATTTTTAATCCCCCAGATAGCCTGTCTCTGAAAGTTCACCGACTACAGCCCGATTATCAGCCCGGCTCCACAGGCTGAAGCCCTGCCCTTAAATAGCTCCCTTATCTCCTTCTTATATTGGGTGCAATAACAGGGATAAATTAGCTGTAAGCCATCAAAAGCTATGAAGTCGTGAAATCCGTGGAGACCGCCAGCGATTCCATAGAGTTTGCCAAACCTTGAGGTAGCGTCTAATATGCCCCTCCAAACGAACTGGGAATATAGAGCTCCGCAGTTTCATTTTGGCTAAGAATCTCAAAAAGCACCCCAGTGTGGTCTCCGTGAGCATGCGATATTACAATTATCCCTATATTCTTGGGGTCAATACCTAGTTCCTTCATATATTGTAATTCTCATGTATGCCTTTTTTTACTTCAATGCATTTATTGCCTCTCTCCAAGGCAAAATCAACGGAGCCAGCATATATTTAAGGCTCAAGCCTCCGATATAAGCAATTTACCCTGCTGCACAGTTGGCAGAGGTTAGTCACCTTCTCACTATCCAGCCCCTGCCATACCTGCTCATTCCCGAAGCCAGAGCAGAAAGAGCTAGATTTTTGGGGCACCATCATACACTGCTCGGTGAGGCGAATGCCTATCTTTTCAGCCGGGAGAAGGCTGAACAGCACCCTCTGCTCGGTAAGAGGCCATTCTCTGGAGCCAGGGCACAGCTTGGGACCTACTATCATCCCGGACTTGTGCGCCCTCTGACAAAAAAGCTGCTGAATCTGGGCCTCCAGGCTATCAATAGCCACCGTCCCCACACTGTCCAGCATAGAGGCTAACACACTCTCCCCTTTTGAAAATAGCTCAGAGGTGCTCTGCTCCAGCTCAGCGCCGATAGTGCACACAGCAGCGGCTATATATTCCGCCCCTTTCCAAAACCGCAGGCGACTTCCAACACTCAGCCTTGAACCATTTTCCAGCACCAGACCTCTTTCGTCCATCTCCTTAATCTTGAACAAGTCACAGACCGCCACCGGTTTTGCTAACTGGTAGCCCCTTCTCACTGCCTCTTTCAAGATTTCTCTTATCCTTCCTTGAGGAACCACCTTCCCTCCACCATAGCCCGCCCGTCGCAGTACCTCTTTCTCTTCTAAATCTAGTTGAAGGTCAGTTATCATTTCCACGGCACTTCTCCTCTCTACACTTAGGCAAAAGCCAAATGAAGCCACCCCCAAATTATAACCTCCCCTTGATAAATTGACAACCGCCCTGGCATCTCTATAAACTAATCTCACCACCTCCCCGAGGAGAAAAATCCATGCCACCCATTGAGGTTATTGGTCATCAGCTAGCTGAAGCACTCAACCGATATAGCGCCGATTATATAGAGGCTCGCCTTGAGCAGAGCCAGACCAGCCACATTACCTACCGGGGAAGGGAACTGGAGTCTATCGGCAGGGCAACTACTATCGGGGGAAATGTGCGAGCCATGATAAGGGGTGGCTGGGGCTTCGTCAGCTTTAATAACCTGAGTAACCTGCCGGGCAGGGTAGAGCTGGCAGTAAAGCAGGCTCAATTTGCCGGTAATAAAGAAAGCAAGCTGGCTGCTGTAGAGCCAGTGGTTGATACAGTACTATCTGAAACAGATAAAAATCCGGTGACTATGCCCTTGGCTGAAAAGAAACAGCTATTGGATGAATACAATGCTCTTATCTGGCATACCCCAAAGCTCCAGACCTCAATTATTGGCTATGGTGATAGCCACAAAAAGGTCATCTTCGCCAGCTCATCAGGTAGCTATATTGAGCAGGAAAGGTCGGATATTACCCTTCACTTATCAGCCATAGCCACCGAAGGCAATGAGGTGCAGCAGGTAGCATTGAGCCTGGGCAGCAGCGGCGATTTCAGCTCAATACAGGGTCTCCACCAGCAGGTAGAACAGATGGCACGGCGGGCTGTAGAACTGCTATCAGCCCCACAGGTAAAGGGAGGGGAATACACTGTAGTATTAGACCCGGTTCTAGCTGGCGTCTTCACCCATGAAGCCTTTGGTCACCTGTCAGAGGCTGATTTTGTTTATGAAAATGACCGCTTGCGTGAAATTATGACTCTAGGCAAAAAATTTGGTAGTAGTGAGCTTAATATCGTGGATAGTGCCACTATCGCCGGGCTGCGAGGCAGCTATAAGTACGATGATGAAGGAGTGCCAGCCACCAAAACTTACCTTATCAGGGAGGGTAAGTTAGTCGGCCGACTCCACTCCAGGGAAACTGCCGCCAGGATGAAGGAAAAGCCTACCGGCAACGCCAGAGCCATTAACTACCGCTACCCGCCTATTGTCCGCATGACCAACACCTATATTGAACCAGGGTCAGCCTCCTTTGGCGACATAATCAGCGACACCAAGGAAGGAATATATGTTAAAAACTGGTATGGTGGCACTACCAGTATGGAGATGTTCACCTTCTCCGCCGGTGAAGCCTATATGATTCGCCACGGCAAGCTCGCCGAGGCACTGCGACCGGTAGTGCTTACCGGCAATGTGTTTGTTACCCTTAACCACATAGATGCTATCGGTAATGACCTGAAGATGAACCAGGGTGGTGGCTGCGGTAAAGGGGAACAGGTCCCCCTGCCCGTCTCCAATGGTAGTCCGCATATCAGGATTCGCCACTGCTTGGTCGGAGGCAGATAAGTGGAAAATATCCTGGCTCAAGCTAAAAGGGTAGCTGAGGAAGCTGAGGTGTTCATGGTTACCTCGGAAGAAACCCCGGTTCAATTTGAGGCTAACCACCTGAAGCATATCCAGAGCAAGCAAAGCAGCAGTATCGCCCTACGCATTATCAGACAGGGCAGGATTGGCTACGCCACTACTACCGAGCTGGGCAACTATCAGAGCCTGGTCAGTGATGCCGTGGAAACAGCCCATTTCGGCATGCCAGCCAAGTTTGAGCTTCCTCCCCCAACATCCTACCCCCCGGTTGAAGCCTATGACCCCGATGTAGAATCGGTGTCCGTGGAGGAAATGATTAGGCTTGGTGAAGAACTAATCGCCACGGTTAGAGGTCACACTCCAGATATTGTCTGTGAGGCACAAGTAACCAAAGGTGTAATATCAATCCGTATTATAAATTCCCGTGGTGGGCAGGCAAACTACCGGAAGAGCATCTTTAGCCTGGGCATTGAGGGCAACCTAATTCATAATACCGATATGCTCTTTGTCGGCGAAAGCGAAAGCTCCTGCCACCCCCTGCTGGAATCTAAGGCGGTAGCTCAGGCGGTGCTCCACCAGCTTGAGCTAGCCAAAAACCGGGCTGAGGTATCAAGCCAGCCACTGCCGGTAATCTTCACCCCTAACGGGGTAGCCAGCGCCCTAATCCTGCCCCTGATGACAGCCTTTAATGGCAAAACGGTTCTGGAGGGAGCCTCACCTATAGGCAACAGGCTCGGTCAGCAGGTCTTTGATAAAAAGCTATGGCTGTGGGACGACCCTACTATAGCCTACTGCCCGGGAAGCCGCCCCTGCGACGACGAGGGCACACCCAGC
>Ga0265594_1001982_pt1 | contig 15233 bp, 14 predicted proteins | sample saktaG_11_FD_190147 | JGI IMG/M metagenome (GOLD analysis project Ga0265594, IMG submission 190147) | Saline water microbial communities from Sakinaw Lake, British Columbia, Canada - sak_2011_5_24_80m | ecosystem: Environmental > Aquatic > Non-marine Saline and Alkaline > Saline ... | reverse complement strand
ATTTTATGTCCAAACCTATTTTTAATCAAGTCCTACCCTGTGGATAACTTTAATAGCTTATCAGGGCTTGACTTTTTTAGGGCAGTATGGTATTATTTGACATAGTTAATAATCAACTATTAACTATTAAAATTGAAATAATAAAAATTGTTTGTTTTTTAAAAAATATTTTAGGAGGTAAAAAAAGTGGAAAGATTTAGACTGTTTATATCGCAAATTGTAACCTGTATTGTTGTAGGAGTGTTAGTGATACGATTTTGCAGGGGTGTCATAGTAAATACAGGATTTATTAATAGATTCTATTCTTATCAAATTAATAGTGTTTCCGTAACATTATTAATAGGGTTACTAGTCATTGCAATATTAGCTGTAAAACTTATTTTGTGGCTGATAAGAAGACCATTAACAGAAAAAGAAATAGAAGAGCTAGAGATGGGAACAATAGAGAATATACCTGAAGGTAAATAATAAAAACAAAAGGTTCGTCAAGTTGATTTGGCGGCCTTTTCATTTATAATAGGAAATGTCCATACTAAGTGGTTGACCTTATTTGTTTTTTTGCTATAATCAATTGCATTGGATTAGTTTATAATCCATTTTATTAAGTTTTAATTTTAATGGATAGAGATTATTTAATAAAACTTACTTTAGCAGTTTATAAAGTTACCAATGTTTTTCCAGACAAAGAACCATTGAAATTTTTAATTCGGGAAAAAGCTAATCAGATTTTGGCAGACTTTATTTTAAAAAGCAAGGAGAAAAATATACAGGAAAACATAGATGTGCTTAATGGCTATTTTGAAATAGCAGGAAAACAGAATTGGGTAGATGAACTCAATTTTTTAGTGTTAAAAAGAGAATATAATGAAATAATGGGGGAATTAGAGTATAAGATAGATAAGGTAGAGAAAATTAGCAAGAAAACCTTAAAACTATCTAATCCTCATCCAGATCCAATTCTTTTGAATAATCGTTGTGAAAAGATTTTAGATGTTCTTAAAGAAAAAGAAAAAGCTCAGATTTGGGAATTTAAAAAAGTTTTTCCTGAGGTTACCAAAAGAACATTAAGAAGAGATTTTGAATTTTTGTTAAAACAAAGGTTAGTTATAAGAGCAGGAGAAAACAATAATGTGTATTATATGTTAAAATAGGGTAGGACATAGGACATAGATAGGACATATTTATGTTCTATTAAATGTCCTACCTCTATTCTATCTTTATCTAGTTATTCATGGGAAACATTCAAAAAAAATTCGGTTATATATATGACAAGTATGTAAAAAAGGTATACCTTTTTGTTTACTTGAAAGTTAGTTCTCCAGAAATAGCCGAGGATATTACTTCGCGTGTTTTTCTTCAAAGTTGGAATAAGTTTAAAGAGGTTAAGGATCTTGAAAACCCTCGCGCGTATATTTATAGAGTTGCCAGGAATGAAGTTATTAATTATTATCGTGAAAAATCTAAATTAAAAATAGTTTCCACTGAATCAATTGAAATATCTGGACCAGAACCAGAGATTGAAGAAAAAACTCAAGCCAGATTAGAGATTCAAGACATTAAAAAAGCTGTTTCCTTGCTGAAAGATGATTATCAAAACATAGTAATCTGGCATTATTTAGATGATTTACCAATCAAAGAGATAGCCGGGATTATGGAAAAGCCAGAAGGAACAGTGCGGGTTATGCTTCATAGAGCATTGAAAGATGTGAGAACTACATTAGAAGCCGAGAAAGACCATTAATTTTTGTAATAGATTGGCGATTATTCCGTTATCATTATAATATGCAAGAATATCAAGTTATTAACAAAATTAAAAAGCTTGAAAGCATAAAACCCGATAAAGGTTGGGTTATTTCTACAAAACAACAGATTTTAGGATTTGAATTAGACCATTCAAAAGTTTCTACTCTTGATTGGTTTTTTATTGCTTTCAAAAAGCCAGTATTGGTCTTATCAGCCCTTTTAATAGGGGTTGTTATAGCAGGAGGTTTCTTATTCTCAGGCTTTCAGGGAACTGAACCAGAAATAGCAGACAATAATGATGGTATGCTTGCTTCTCTTCAAAACCTGGAAGCAAAGTTAGGAGAAATAAGTTTATCCTTGGATAATTTAGAAAAAGCTACAGATCAAAGTCAAGCATTAGTAATGGCAGGAATAATAAAATCAACAGCAAGCGGTATAGAACAAGGCGTTAGTCAGATTGATGCCAATGATTATAAAGAACAGGTTTTAGCAGTTAAAACTGCGTCCAAAGAAGTTATAGAAAAAGCAGACGATTTTAGTCTGAAAGCAATAGAGACCTTAATTTATTATTACAGAGAACAAACTTTGAGCGAAGATAACCAAGAACACTTGGAAAAATTGGAAGAAAGTTATAATAATGGAGAATATAACCAAGCCATGCTTTGGATACAAGCAATACAAAATAATATAAATAACAATTAGGAAAGAAGTTAGAAAACAACCGTTGCTTTCTTGTTTAAATATAAAGATAGAAATAAGAAAGGTCGACAACGGTCATTTAGTACTCCGTGAAGCAATTCGCGGTTTAAAGGTCGATGAAAAAACAAAATAACAAAAATAATAACAAAAATGTCTAATTTAATGAAAAAATTTGTCGCTATTGCTACAGGCTTGACTTTAGCCACTATGCTTTTCCCGGTTATACCGGCTCAAGCAATAACTGCTGAAGAACTTCAAACCCAGATAGACGACTTGTTAGCTACATTAGCTGGTCTTCAGGATCAATTAACCGCCCTTACAGGCGAACCTGCAACCACTGGTGGAGCTATCGTAGGCGTTCCATCGGACTTTACATTTGATAAAGCCCTTTATTATGGAATGTCAGACACTGATGTTAAATATCTTCAAATCGTTTTAAATAGCGATGAAGATACTCAATTAGCTGTATCTGGCGCTGGTTCTCCAGGAAGCGAAACAAACTACTTTGGTCCAATAACCAAAGCAGGTGCTATCAAATTCCAGGAGAAGTATGCAGACGATGTTTTAGCTTATTGGGGCTTGACTTCAGGTACTGGTTATGTTGGCCAGACAACCAGGGACAAACTTAACAGTTTGTTAGAAACCGATGGTGAGGAACCAGTTGGCGATGAATATGGCACAGGGTTTGAATTTACTCTTAGTGGCACTCCAGTCGCAAGTGATTATGTTTATATCACTCTTACAGATGCAGAAAATGTTGTTCAATGTGCTGCAGATGTTTTAAGCGCTCCTGCAGGTGTTACTTTAAATAGTTTAACAGACTCTCTTACTACTAAGTTTGGTAATTGTGCTAACTTCACTGCTTCAAGCGATGGTAATGTTATTACCGTTGTTACTACTGGTGTTGATTGCAAACCAGAGGTTGATGTAGATAAAGCTAGTGGTAGCACCTTAAGTATAGTAGGCGCTATTACCGAAGGAGCAACTACAGACCCAGGAGAGGAACCAGCAGGCGAAGGCCTAACCGTTGCTTTAGCTGACGACAATCCAGCTTCAGCTACAATTGTGGCTGATTCAGTTGCTGGTAAGGGAGCTCAAGCCCAAGTTCCTTTCTTGAAAGTCAAATTCACCAACGGCGATGCTTCAGAAGTAAAAGTGACTACTTTGAAATTCACCAGAAAAGGTATTTCTTCTGATACGGATTTATCCAATGTTTATCTCTATGAAGGAGATACTCGCTTAGCGGAAATGACCTCTTTCTCAAGCAAAGTAGTTACCTTCACCGATTCTACTGGATTGTTCGCTGTGCCTGATGGTGAATCCAAAACCATTACTTTGAAAGCGGATTTGGTTAACCAAGCTGATTCTGGAAAGACAATTGGTTTCAATTTGGCAGCTTCAACTGACATAGTCTCTGACGCTTCAGCTATAAATGGGACTTTCTCTTTGGCAGGAAATCTAATGTCAACTGCGAATGTCACTGATTTAGGTAAACTTACTGTTACTCACAGCTCTTACCCTGCCTCGGTTGATCCCGACCTTGACGCCGAGCGTGAACTTTGGAGATTTACTATCAAGGCATCAAGTCAAAAGATAGAAGTTTCTTATCTGAAGTTCACAATGATTGGTACTGCTGATGCTGATGACTTTAGAGATCTCAATTTCTATGTTGGAGGAATAAAAGTAGCTGGACCAATAGAGATGGCTTCTGATAAAACAGTTACTTTTGACTTAACTGGAGATCCAATTGTTTTAACTTCAGGCCAACAAAAAACAGCTACTGTGAATGCTAAAGTAGTTGGTGGAGCAGGAAGAGACTTTTACCTCAGCTTCCAGAATTCATCTGACATAATTGCTTATGATGCTGGTTATGGAATTTACCTTAAACCAAATGGAGAAGATGTTTTCGGTATAGTTAAAGCTTCTGCAGCCACTGACATTAATCAGGGAACCTTGACTACTACCAGAAGCAGCGATACTCTTTCAGGAAATGTTTCTTTAGCTGGAACTGATATTGCTTTGGCTTGCTTTGACTTTTCTGCTGCTGGAGAAAATATCAAGATTACCTCTCTTCCAGCTCATATAACTCTATCAAGTACTACTAAGAATGTTAGTAATGTTTATCTCTCGGTAGATGGTAGCCAGGTAGGGTCAACTGATAGCACAGTCCTTGGAAATGGTGCTGAAGATATTGCTTGGGGAAGTTTTGGTAATGCTTTTGTAGTTCAATCTGGTGAAATAGCCAAGGTATGTATTAAGGCTGATATTGTAGCAGCCAGTGGAACTGATCTAGTTAAAGATGAGACAATTCAAGCTTCTCTGGAAACCCCTAGCGCTGATAATGCCAAGAGAATGGTTTCAGGTAGCACATTTAAAACTTCTCTTTACGATGGTTTTCAATTAACCATTAAATCAGGAGCAGTTTCTGCGGCTAAGAACCTAGCTATGCCAGATGCTGCTACAACTAGTCCTAGTGGAGTTGGAGGATCAACCGGAGCAAAGATTGCTTCATTCACGATTACATCTGGGGCTGGAGAAGGAGTGAATGTTAGTCAAATTGTCTTGGTAGACAATACAATTAATCTCTATGATTACTTTCAGAATTTGGTCTTGAAAGATTCTGCTGGTACCCAGATTGGAAGTACTATTGGAAGTTTGACTGATGATACTGGAATTACTTATTCATTTACTCCAAGTGAAACTTTGAGTATTGCAGCTAGTGCCCAGAAAGTATTTAATGTCTTTGCTGATATTAAATCTGGTGCAGCTACTGGTACAATAAGTGCTCCAGTTAAAGTTGATGCGATTTACGCTTATGGAATCGTTACCAGCCAATCAGCAAATGACACTGACACTGACCCCGCTCTCCAGAATGTCTATATTGCCTCCAATGCTAGTTTGACAGTAACCAAGGATGCTGGAGCACCAGCAGCTGCCATCTTAGTAATGAGTGATACTGCTCAGATAATGAGTAAATTCAGATTTGAAGAAACCACTGGAGCGGAAGATGCTGAAGTAACTCAGATTGTCTTGACTAACGCTATGGTAAGTGCTGCTACCTCTTCAGTAGTAAATATTACTATTGAAAGTGGTGATTTCAGCGCTTCTAAAGTTGCTTTAATCGCTGCTGGAACAGTTACCTTTGATTTAACTGCTGATCCTTGGGTGATCCCAGCTGCAACTTATAAGGTATTGATAGTGAAAGCTGATGTTGCTCAGTATCCTGCTTGTACTTCTGGCGGAACCCATACTTTCAAGCTTGCTGCAACTAGTGTTACTGCCCAAGGAGCAATCTCTAAGGGAGCAATATCTAAGCCAGCAAGCCCCGTCGGAGATATAGCAATGTACACTTACCGGACCAAACTTACAGCTTCGGGAGTGAAAACTGCCTACACAGCTGCTGCTCGAGGTGTTGGTACTGAAGCTTTACAGTTCAAACTTGCAGCCCACTCCAACTATGATGCTACATTACACCAGATTGAATTTACCAACAGTGGCTCTGATACTTCACCCGGAACAGGTGACTTGAAGATTTACGATTCTGGTAACCTGAGTACACCTTTGGTTGTTTTGAGTAACATAGATCTTACTGCAGCTACTACTACTGCTACTATTAATTCTGCTAGTACTACAATTGCTTCTTCTACTCTTACTACTACAGTATTTGGCGAATTAAGTATTGGCGGAGTGTTTAAGATAGCTAGCGAATATATGCTAGTGACTAAGCTAACAGTTGATACTGCTACTGTTATCAGGGCTTGGGCTGGTTCTGCTGCAGCGACCCATAGTGCAGATGCTAATATTACTGATGGTGATATTCACTTCTTAGCACAAACAGGTGTTGTGGTGCCAATTCCAGAGAGTATCCAGGCCAGTGCTTCAGATTACGATACAACCGGTTATTCTATTGCTGCCAATGACTCAAAGACCTTTATCGTAAGAGGAGACACTAGTAGTATAACTACTGGTAGTCAATCGCTTAACATCAAGATTAACGCTGATAAGATTGGTTGGAGAGATGCTGTTCAGACCAGCAATATTACTTCCCTTACTCCGGGCTTGCCAATTGAAGGTTCAGTTACCTTTAACTAAGATTTGATTTGACCGGACCCGCGTCTCTCCTTGCACTCTTGTTTATACCTCGTATAAGTAAGAGATGAGATTGAGCGGGATATCTAAAAACCGCCCTTCGGGGCGGTTTTTGGTTTATAAAAACTCGACAGTCAAAGAGAACTTCGTTCTCATCTTTACCTTCGCCCCGCTGTGGCGGGGCTCGGTGTTTGACGACATTTTTAAAAACTATGCTATAATAAATAAATAAAAAAATATGGAAGGTCGCCATATTTATTTTAATTTTTCTAAAACTATGAAGAAAAAAACAATTGTCTTAATTATTATATTAGTAATAATTTTAGGTTTAGGGATTAGTGGTTATTTTGGAGTTAAGAAGGCAATTCAATTGGGCAAAGAAAAAGGAGGGGAGTTTTTGAATGAATTGTCCGAAGGAGCTGGGAATGAAAAAGAACAGCCAGCAGAAGAAAGCGAAGGGTCTTATAATAAACCAATCGCGGATGCGACTGGAAGAGACTTACCAGATGTTCCTAGATACCCAGGTTCGGTTAGGAGTATGTACGGGATAATACCGGGAATGCCAGACGCAGGCTTTTATATTATGTATGATGCCCCGGGCAGCGCTAAAGAAGTTAAGGATTTTTATGAAGCTCAATTACCAGCAAATGGTTGGGAATCCTCAGTCACTGTTAAAGAGGCAGAAGAGTATCTTGGGTCTTATAGATTTATTGAGTCAAAGCTAACTAAGGGAGACCAAATAATGAGTATTTCCATTGGCCTTGGAGGAAGTGATTATCCTGGATATACTGATGTTATTATTACTTTTCCCTCAGATCCTTTTAAATAAAAATTCCAAGAATTTGTTTAAAGGGCGGGAACTTAATAATTAAAAACAAATCTATGAAAAAAAAGACGATCTTAACTATTATATTAGTAATAATTTTAGTTTTAGGGATTAGTGGCTATTTTGGAGTTAAGAAAGCAATTCAGATAGGTAAAGAAAAAGGAGGGGAATTCTTGAATGAGTTGACTTCAAAAGAGAATGGACAGCCAGCAGGAGAGGAAGAACAGTCAGGAGAAACAAGTAGTGGCACAAAGAATAATCCTATTATGGATAAGAACATAGAAGATGTAAGCTCAAAAGAGATGATTGAATATTGTCAGCAACAAGTTAACGAAATGGTGATAGAAACTCCCATATATTTAAAAGATTCTTGTTTTTACCAGATAGCTGTTCATTTTAGAAACCCTGAACTTTGCAATAACATAGACATTGCTGATACAAAGGAAAAATGTCTAGAGTCAGTAGGGGACTTTTCAAAAGAATGGGATGCCATGCAAGGGAAAATAGGAAAAATGAATGAAGCCTTATATGTAGAAATAGGAGTAGAAGCAAACTGTGCCGTCTTTGCTGGGGCATCAGACTTCGAGGCTTATCAAAAATGGTTAGATGAATGGCCAGAGAACTTAAATAATAAGTTTGGTGTTACCATGGAAGAATACAAACTTTATTCAAAAGTCATAAAGGATGATGGGCTTTCAGCTATGAATTTAGATATGCGAGTGCTTGACCAAGTTCATGAAACTTGTCCAGACTAGCAAAAAAGTAATTATTAATAAACAAATCTATGAAAAAAAAGATCTTACAAATAATAATTATTTTAGTAGTTATAGTTATTATTGGTTTTTTAGCCGTGAAGTTTTTAAATGAGAAATCAACTAGCTCTATGGGTGGAAAAAGTATCATAGAAATGACTGAAGAACAGGGGACTGAAGTAATGAGTAAAAATGAATGGATTCAGAATTGTGAAGAATCTGACTCAGAACTAAAAGATGCCTGTTATTCTATGGGAGCTCTTTATTATCGGGATAGCAGTTTTTGTAAGAATATAAATAATTCAGAGATAAAAAAGGATTGTACTAAAGAAAAGATTGAAGAATATTATGAATCACTTGAAAAAGGAAGCGTAGGCATGCCAACTATGTTAGGGATACCAATGATGCCTGGAATAGAAAACAGTGGGATAGGAGAAGTTGGAGAACAAGAAAACACAGAAGGGTCAATTGTAACCGGAGAAATGAATGATGATATAATTGTGGAAATAATGGCAATAACTAAATATATTGGTATGTTAAATCTGACAGACCCCCAAGCTGCGCAAAGGGCAACAGATAAAGTAGGATTAGATGGTGATATATATGAAAAGTTTGGAGTTACCGAAGAAGAATATTATGCCTATTTTGATAAGATAAGCGGACAAGGAGAACTAAAGGAAATGGAAATAATGCAAGGAGTGCAACAACGGACAGTAGAGTTGCAAAGGACAGGTTTATAGAAAATTTTTAGATTTTCATTTTATAATCCTTGTTTTATTAACTCATTATAACGGTTGTCGGCTCTGGATTGTAATGTTTGATCCCCAGCAACTGCTACCATGATTATTTGAGATGCCCCATCGCTAATATTATTTTCATCTTCTATTTCATCTACCCTATCCATTGCTTTTTTTGCATTCTCACTCAGCATCCCTTCTTGCCCGTAAAGATACATAGCGTATTGCATAAGAGCTGTAAATTCTACTTTTACATTATCACTCAGGGCTGCAACTTCTTTTACATAAGGTTCATTTTCTTTTAACCTTTCTTCCCATAATTCATATATATCTTCAGTTACTCCTCCTCCGCCACCTGTCCCAGTTCCTTCGGATGTTGTCTCTAATTTAGAGTCAGGTGCTATGAGCTGATAAAGTGGTTCCATATATTTTAAATATTCTTCTGTGGACATGTTTTTTATTTCTTGTTCTGACATGCTGGATATTTTTTCGCTAATTTGTTTCAAACAATCTTGATACTCTGACCCCGGCATCTTTTCTAATTGTTCTCTCTGTTCTGGTGACAACTTTGCTAATTCTTCATCTCTCTCTTGCATTGCTTTTTGGTAATCTCCTATATTTTTCTGGCAAATATCTTTGTCTTCTTGCGTATCTATATATTCACAAAAAGATGAATCTTTATAATAAATAGCTATTCCAGTAAAACAGGCATTTTTGTCTTTTGTTTCGGATTGTTCTTTACAGGCATTAATCATAGTTTCTTTAGTAATTTCTTCTTTGGATTTTTCTCCTAAACCTTCTTGTCCAACTTTTCCCTTATTCCATAGTTTTTCTCCTAGATATTTCTGGGCTGTCTCCATAAAATTCTCTTTTCCCGCTCTTTCGGAAAGTTTAATAGATACGAAACTGCCCGTAGCTATTATGGCTACAATTACTAGAATAATTACGATTATTGAACCTTTTTTAAAATCTTTTATTGATTCTTTTTTCATATTTTTAAACTATTAATTAATTTAACTTCTTAGCTTTTTTATTATTCTATTTTAACAAAGAATCATCTTATATAAAACTAAACTTTTAAATAATAGTATTGAAGTTTTAAATCTGGTATAATTATCTAATCCTTAAAAAGGTCGAGAGTTCTTAGTCAATTTATTCTAAAAATATGGAAGAAATATCAAAGAAAGAGAAGAATACTGGTATGGCCATTATTGCTTATATTCTTTTCTTTGTTCCTTTATTAACTGATACTAAGAACGATCCTTTTGTTAAATATCATGTTAAACAGGGGTTTGTTCTTTTTATTGCGGCGATAATTGTTTGGATAATAGACAGATTTCTGCTTCTTATCCCTATCATAGGTTGCGGATTAATGTATCTTTTAGGTTTCTTTTTGCTTGGTCTTTTCATTATCGGAGTTATGAATGCTCTGGGAGGAAAACAGAAGCCATTGCCTTTAATTGGAAAGTTTGCAGACAAGTTTAACTTTTAACTCTAAAGACAAATACAATTGTAATTAGTGTTTGATAAATATATTGAGAAAGAATCTATTTAAAAACCGCCTAGATGGGCGGTTTTTGTTTATATGAGATTTATATCTCCTCTTAACAAGGTTCTTTAAACTCTATAAAACGTATAGTATATGGGAACATATAATTTAACGGTTGTAACAAAAAGATTTATAAATCAAAGATTCATTTTTAGTAGTGATAGCTACTTTTTCTGAAACAATTTTAGTAACTGATTGATAAAATCAGTCATTTTATTTTTCAAAGTTTTTATGTTAATATTAAAAAATATTGTTATGTTTAACTGCATCTATTAATCCTATGCAGAAAGTTTTTATTAAAAGATTAATCTTTACTACAATTTTAGCGATTTTCTTATTCCCGGTTTTTGTTTTGGCTGATAGTGAAGGCCAAACAAAGACTTTTTTTATTGAACCTTCTTTTGACTTAGAACAAAGAGAACAAGTTAAAGCTATTTTAGAAAAAGTTTCTGAAAATGCATATTTCTATTTAGAAAAAGATTGGTATGAAAATTTAGAGGAAAAGGAAAAAGAAAAGATTGATCAAAGTTTAAATGCTCTTGGAAAAGAGTTTGACGAAAAAATATATCCAGAATTAACTTTATCCTATGGACAGGAATGGAAACCAGGAATTGATAGTGATGAACATATTACTATTCTGTTCCATCAAATGAAAGAAAATGCCGGAGGATATTTTAATAATGGGGATGAGTACAGAAAGATTCAGAATGTTTTATCAAATGAAAGAGAAATGATTTATATTAATACTGACAATCTAAACTATGAAATTATTAAAAGTTGTGTTGCCCATGAATTCGTTCATCTAATAACTTTTAATCAAAAAGATCGGCTGAGGGGGGTTACAGAAGATATCTGGTTGAATGAGGCCAGAGCAGACTATGCTCCAACCTTACTTGGGTATGATGAAAGCTATCAAGGAAGTAATCTTCAGCAAAGAATGAGACAATTTATTTCATCTCCTTCTGATTCTATTACGGAGTGGAAGAATGAAGGTAGTGATTACGGCATTGTAAATATCTTTACCCAATATTTAGTTGACCATTACGGAATTGAGATTTTATCTGATTCTTTAAAATCATCTAAAATAGGAATTACTTCTATTAATGAAGCCCTTGAAAAAAATGATATTGATAAAACATTTTCTGATATCTTTACTGACTGGGTAATAACTGTTTTTGTTAATGATTGTTCTTTGAAAGAAGAATATTGTTATCAAAATCAGAATTTACAAAATCTTAGAATTACTCCTTCTTTAATATTTTTACCTTCTACCCAAAAAACAAATGTTTCTTTGGATCATTCTATTAAACAATGGTCTGGGAACTGGTATAGAATTATTGGGGGACAAGGGCAGTTAAAATTAGAATTTAATGGAACAGGTAAGGTTGAATTTGTAGTTCCTTATGTTCTTTGTAAAAATGGCGATCAATGTTCAATTGGTTTCTTAGAATTAGATGGCCAACAAGATGGAGAAATCTTATTAGAAGATTTTGGCGATAACTGGACTAATCTAACTTTAATTCCTTCAATCCAATCAAAGATTTCTGGATTTACAGATTCAGAACGTTCTTATGATTTTTCTCTTTTAATTTCAGCTGAGATAGAAAATAAAGAAGATGAAGAATTAATAGCCCAGCTTGAAGCCACAATTGCGGAATTACAAAAACAAATTATTGAAATTACAGCAAAGATTAATCTAATTTTACAAGAAAGAATCTCTGGACAAAAAATTAGCCAAAACCTTTATTTTGGAATGCAGAATAATCAAGTTAAATATTTACAAGAGTTTTTAAAAACACAAGGACAAAGTATTTATCCCGAAGGGCTGGTTACTGGATATTTTGGTATTTTAACTAAAAATGCTGTTATTCGTTTTCAGAATAAATATGCTGATGAGATTTTATATCCATTAGACTTATTTTCAGGAACTGGTTTTGTTGGTTTATCCACAAGAACTAAGATTAACCAATTAATTGATAATAATTAATATGTTTACGATAATTGACAAGATACCTAATTTTGCTAAAATTAAAACAGTTAACTCCCCCTGTGCTTATTTTATAGGTGCAGGGTTTTTATATATAATATATGTCTAAAATATTAGTAAGTGGTGGGGCAGGATTTATTGCCTCTCATCTCACAGACAAATTAATAGAAAAAGGTCATCAAGTAGTGGTAATTGATAATTTATCTACTGGGAAGAAAGAGAATTTGAACCCTAAAGCCAAGTTTTATGAGGCAGATATTTGTAATTCTGAAATTGCTCAGATTTTTCAAGAAGAAAAGCCAGAAATTGTATTTCACTTTGCAGCTCAGATTGATGTTCGTGAGTCGGTGAAAGATCCAATACAGGATGCTAAAGTTAATATTCTTGGCTCTTTAAATCTTTTGCAAAATTGTCAAAAGAATGGAGTAAAAAAGTTTATTTTTGCTTCTTCTGGCGGTGCCATATACGGAGATACAGATGTTATTCCTACTCCAGAAACTCATTCAGAAAATCCAGAATCGCCTTATGGAATCTGTAAATTAACAGTTGAAAAATATCTTCATTTTTTTAAAGAAACCTTTGGTTTAAATTATACTGCTTTACGATTAGCCAATATCTATGGTCCTCGTCAGAATTCAAAAGGAGAAGCAGGGGTAATAGCTGTTTTTTGCGATCAAATGCTGAAAAATGAAGAAGTTGTAATTAATGGAGACGGAGAACAAACTAGAGACTTTGTTTTTGTTGATGATGTTGTAAATGCAGCTCTTTTGTCTATAGAACAAGAAAAGAGTGATATCTATAATATTGGGACAGGGATAGAAACAAATATAAATGAGATTTTTAGAAAGATAAAAGAATTAACTAATTCTGATTGTGAAGAAATACATGTTCCAGCAAAACAGGGCGAGCAAAAAAGAAGTTGTCTTGATAATTCCAAAGCAAAACAAGAACTTAATTGGGATCCAGAATATAATTTAGAAGAAGGGCTAGAGAAAACAGTAAACTGGTTTAGGAAAAATGAACATTAAAGATAAAATCAAAAATGTTATTTCAAACCCAGCTGATTTTTTATTACATAATTCAGGCACCAAACAAACCATTGTTAAAAATACTTTTTGGCTTGCCTTGGCAGAGGGGATAACTAGATTTTTAAAACTCCTCTTAATTATTTATGTCGCTCGTATTTTGGGAGCAACGGAATATGGAAGATTTACTTTTGCTTTAGCGTTTGTTTCTTTATTTGCTATTTTTTCTGATTTTGGCATTTCTACAATTACCACTCGTGAAATTGCTCGGGATAGAGAAAAAGAAAAGGAATTTTCATCTGTTCTTTCCTTAAAACTTGTTTTAAGCATAGGAACTTTATTCTTAATTTGTATTGGTTCCTTTTTTATTACTCCTGATCCAGTAATCAGGGCAATAATCTGGATTTTAGGAATTTATATTATAGTAAGCAGTTTTTCAAGTATTATTTATGCTTTTTTCCAAGCTCGTCAAAAAATGGAATACGAGGCCTGGGCTAAAATTTTGCAGGCCATAACTGTCACAGGCGCTGGATTTTTTGTTCTTTATAATTTTCGATCAGTTCAAAACTTGAGTTTAAGTTATTTATTCGCTAGTTTAGTTGCTTTAACATTTATCTTGTTATTATTCCATCTTAAGGTTTATCAATTAAGATTAAGTTTTAATAAAAATGTTTGGCGAAATATTTTAAGATTATCTTGGCCATTGGCTTTAGCAGGTGCAATGGGTTCAATTTGTGCTAATACTGATTCTATAATGATGGGTTATTGGGGGCAGATTACTGAAACAGGATGGTATAATGCTTCTCAAAGAATTGTAGCTGTTGCTTTAATTCCTGCTAGTTTAATTGCTTCAAGTTTTTTTCCGGCACTAAGTAAATTTTTAGGAGAATCAAAGCAAAAACTTCAAAAAAGTTGGGATTATTTTATGGAAATAATGATTTTTCTATCTATACCTTTAGTAATTGGTGGTATTGCATTAGCTCCTAAAATTATTGATCTTGTTTACGACCCAAGTTATTTCCCGTCTATTTTAATTTTTCAAATTTTAATAATAGTAGGGGGTATAGTTATTTTAAGTATTCCTTTTAATTATGCATTAGTTGTTTCAAATCAACAGAGGAAAACTTTTTGGATTGTTCTTTTTGGGGCGATTCTTAATGTAGTCTTAAATCTAATTCTAATTCCAGAATATTCTCTTTATGGAGCAGCTATGGCTAGTTTAACAGCAGGACTTTTGATGCTTTTTCTATTTTTTATATTTACTTCAAAATTTACTTATATTCAACCTATTAACTCAAAACTAATTTTGACTTTTTTTATTGCTTTTATTTCTAGCATGGTGATGTATTTAGTAATTTCTTATCCTAATATTCATAATTTATATATTATTTATATTATTTTAATTGGTGTTTTATCTTATTTTTCCACTTTTTTTATCTTTAAAAAAGTGTTAAAGTATCTTATTAAATAATTTATATGAAAAAAATAGTTAAAAAGATATTAATTACAGGTGGAGCAGGTTTTATAGGTCATCATCTCATAGAGGGATTACTAAAAAAAACCGATTGGAACATAATATTGCTTGATTGTTTGACTTATGCTGGGAACCTTAACCGTCTTAGAGATATAGACTGCTGGGATTCAAATAGAGTTAAATTTGTATATCACGATTTACGTGCTCCAATTTCAGAAACAACTCATAAACTCATTGGCAAGGTCAATTATATTTGGCACTTAGCGGCTGAGAGTGATGTAGGTAGAAGTTTAACTGATAGTATTCCTTTTATCCAAAGTAATGTAGTAGGAACAGCTAATTTGTTAGAGTA
>Ga0265594_1001978_pt1 | contig 15244 bp, 14 predicted proteins | sample saktaG_11_FD_190147 | JGI IMG/M metagenome (GOLD analysis project Ga0265594, IMG submission 190147) | Saline water microbial communities from Sakinaw Lake, British Columbia, Canada - sak_2011_5_24_80m | ecosystem: Environmental > Aquatic > Non-marine Saline and Alkaline > Saline ... | reverse complement strand
AAACTTTGGAAAAGTTTCTAAATAAAAAAACCGGGAAATAATCAAACAATTGATAAATCCCGGTTCTAATTGAATCTTAAAAAAAGAGAAATTTATTTTACAAATTTTCTTACGGTCTTAATTTTGCCATCTGAAGAAGTAATATTAATTAAATAAATTCCTTTTAATAAATTATTAACAGGCACTTTAATCAGATGTTCTCCTTTACTTAATGTTAGAGCGTAGGTCTCTATCTGTTGCCCGATTATATTGGTTATAGTTAAAGTTAATTTTGTGCCGGATTTTAAATTAGCTTTAATATTCAAATTATCAATAACAGGGTTAGGATAAACTATTAATGAAGAATTACTGTTTATTTTATTTTCTGTAATATCATTAATATCTTCATATCTAATAGTAATACCATCAATGAATGTTGTTGACTTTAGAGATTTAGAACCATCATCACAATAAATTGTTAAATAAATAACATTGCCTCCCGGAAAAATATAAGAACATTCTACTGTTATTATTGTCTCTGTTCCATTTTGCCAGAATGACCATGTAACAATTATTGTAGTTGAGTCAAGAACCGTAAAACTATTAATATATGCACTGTCAATAGGAATCATATAATCAATAATACAGGAATCAACAGTAACTATAATGGTATCAACAGGTATTATTGTATCAAGGACTATTTGATTTATAATAGTGTCATTAATAATAGTATCATAATATCCTTTTAGATATTCTATATCTTTTATTGTATTATTAACGTCGGCATGTGCAATTGCAAGAGGATATCCTATTTCATTAGCCATATAAATATAGTTATTTGATGTATCGCGTAATAATTCTATAGACGAAATGATAACACCATTATACATAATATAAATACTATCAATTTTTATCAAATACTCATGGATTCTGAGGACATCAAAAGTATCAGGATAAGAATTGTAAGGAATTATGTATGGTGGAGTTATCAAAGTTCCCCATGCATCACTTGTAAGTGTTTTAGTGATGTCGCATACATAAATAGTGTCTTGATCTACAGGATTATTGTCAGATGAAAGTTCCCAACTCGAATGATTATTAAAAACACTTCCATACGTGGCAGGTGTTCCAATTAATAGTTCCGGAGGATTGACAAAAACATTTATATTAGCATATAGTCCAGAATCTTCTCTGAATCCAATCATTTTAAATCCATTGTCATTACTTTCCCAGAATATATATCCTTTTTCTGTTGAGTCAAGAGGAGCACTTCCGTGAAAACTGGTAAATAAAGCAGCAGGTCCATAAGTATAGATATTGGAAGCAGAAAATATATTAGCATAAGGTGTATTTGATGTAGATTTGTAGATAGCTATGTTAGAATAGCTGGAATCTAAAGTGCTAAAATCCCATTGTTGTGATACCTGACTTGGCGTTCCAAGTGAAACATTAGGTGTGGAATCTGTTACTGTTATATAATTTGAATTAGTTTGAGGTAAATCTGCACCGGTTATTGTAATTTGTGCTGAAGTTATTACAATATTTAATAATAAAATAATAACTGTAGAAAATAATACTTTAAGTAAATTTTTTTTCATAATTTTTAAAATTTAAGGTTAGACATTTAATTAATTTATTGAATTTTCAAAGATACAAATATTTTTTTTAAAGCCAAGAAATTTTTTATAAAAAAATATGAAAGTTATGAGGACTTTAATAATATAATATAAATTATTGCTTGTATCCAAGCCAGTCCGCTTAAGTCAGGCAGACAGATATTAGTTAATTTTTTGTAAATGTTTTTCCCAGTTCCAAGCTGATAATATCATTTCTTCTAAGTTTCTTTCAGCTTTCCAGTTTAATTTTTTATTGGCAAATTTAGGGTCTGCCCATATTTGTTCTATGTCTCCAGGTCTGCGCTTTACAATTTTATAATTAAGTTTTATTCCGGAAATTTTTTCAAATGTCTTAATTATTTCAAGGACAGAATATCCTTTGCCTGTTCCGAGGTTAAAGACCTGATAGTTTAAATTATCTTTGTTGTTAATGAGTTTGTTAATAGCAGATATGTGTGCTTTTGCTGTATCAACTACGTGTATATAATCGCGTATGCAAGTTTTGTCAGGTGTATTATAATCATTTCCAAATACATTAAAATATTTACGTTTGCCTATTGCTGTTTGTGTTATAACAGGCACAAGATTATTAGGTTTGTTTAAAGGATATTCACCTATAAGAGATGATTTATGTGCACCTATAGGATTAAAATATCTAAGAGATATAGCTTTTATGTCAGAAGATTTTACAGTATCAGCAATAATTTCTTCAGATATTTGTTTGGTGTTTCCATAAGGAGATGCCGGCTTTTGTACAGGTGTGTTTTCTGTAACGGGAAGTGTTTTGGCTTGTCCGTAAACAGTGCAGGAAGAAGAGAATACTATGTTATTTATAGCATTTTCGTTCATACATTTTAAAACATTTATTAATGGAAGCAAGTTGTTATTATAATATTTCAATGGATTTATAACAGATTCTTTAACGGATTTAAAAGCTGCAAAATGGATAACAGCATCAATATCTTTATGTTTTTTAAAGAAGTCAGCGGTTTTATTATAATCACATAAGTCAATTTTTTCAAAGGCAGGTAAAATTCCTGTTATTTTTTTAATTGAATAAATAACCTCAGCATAAGAGTTAGATAGATTATCAACAATAATTACATCATATCCTTTTTGTTGCAGTTCAACAACAATATGAGAACCTATGTAACCTGTGCCACCGGTAACTAATATTTTCATTTGTTTATATTTTTGTATTAGTAGAGACGAGTCATGTTGGAACAAAGTGGAAATTCCGATACATCGGAGACTCGTCTCTACTAATAATTATCTCTTGTTTTGATAGTAATTATTTTCTATAAACTCCAGTAAGTAATATTTTTTATTTTATTTCTGTATATTCCTTTTAAATCTATTAAGATGGCTTTATCCGAAGATATTGATTTAAAATAACTTTCATCAAGATTTATATATTCATTATGATTCACAGCTATAATAACAGCATCGTAATTATTATCAATATTTTCTGTTAAGCTGAAGCCATATAATTTTTTCAGTTGCTCAGAGCAGGCATAAGGGTCTGTAACATCAACATATACGCCATAGGTTTGTAATTCGCTTACTATATTAGCTACTTTTGAGTTTCTTATATCACTGACATTTTCTTTAAAAGTGGCACCCATTATAAGAACTTTTGAGTTTATGACATTTTTTTCTGCTTTTATAATTTTTTTAACAGTTTGTTTGGCAACATAAAAGCCCATAGTATCATTAACAAAACGTCCTGAATTGATTACCTGTGGGTGGTATCTGTATTCTTTTGCTTTATAGGTCAGATAATACGGGTCAACGCCAATGCAATGTCCTCCTACTAATCCGGGATAAAACTTTAAAAAGTTCCATTTTGTTCCGGCAGCTTCTAATACTTCGTAAGTATTTATTCCCATCCTGTTAAATATCATAGATAGTTCATTCATAAAAGCTATATTAACATCTCTTTGAGTATTTTCAATAATTTTAGATGCTTCGGCTATTTTAATAGAAGATGTTTTATGAATACCTGCTTTTATTATCAGTTTATATATTTTTGAAATATTTTCCAATGACTCATTATCGCATCCTGATACTACTTTTTTTATTGTTGTAATTGAATGTTCTTTATCGCCCGGGTTAATACGTTCTGGTGAAAATCCTACTTTAAAATCTTTAACAAATTTCAGTCCTGATAATTTTTCTAATACAGGAACACAATCTTCTTCTGTGCATCCTGGATATACTGTTGATTCGTATAGCACATAATCGCCTTTTTTAAGTACTCTTCCTACAAAATTTGTAGCACTGAGCAAAGGTTTTAAATCTGGCATATTATGTTTATCAATAGGAGTTGGCACAGTAATTATATAAAAAGATGCCTGTTTAAGTTTTTCCAAAGAAGTTGTAAATTCTATATCGCATTTTTCAAAGCTGGAGCTTGGTAGTTCTTTGCTTGGGTCTATTTTGTTTTTCATCATTTTAATCCTATCTTCTTTGATGTCAAAACCAATTACAGATATTTTTTTTGCAAATTCCAATGCAATTGGCAAGCCAACATATCCAAGTCCTATGACAGAGAGTTTAGTTTTTTTATTAACTAATTTTTGATATATATTCATAGTTTAAAGTTTGAAGTGTTATTGTTCAATTGCTATATTTATCTGTATTTCAACAATGAAGCAATTGAGCAATTTTTATTTTATTATTTCAATCAATTTTTATCTTTCAAAGCATAAATTTTTTCTATAATATCTACTATTTTCAGTCCTTCCAAGGCATTTGTAGTGATGGTTGCTCTACCTTTTAAGGTGTCAATAACATTTTGAATAATAAAATGGTGATTAGCAGCAGAACCTTTATAATCGCCATAATCATTAGCAGGATTAGATGGAGATAATTTTGGTATTTTATAATTTTCTATATCACAATAATCTACTTTGTCCATATATTGTCCGCCTATTTTTACAGTTCCTTTGCTTCCAATAATCGTCATACTGGATTCAAAATTTTTATTCCATATACCAGTTGAATAATTAATACAACCCATTCCTTGATTAACAAAATCAAAGCTTACAAAGCCGGAGTCCTCAAATTCTGTTATATTTTTATGTTTAAAATCACCAAATTTTGCCTGGATATTTTTAATATCTCCAAACAGCCAATACATTATATCAATAAAGTGGGAGAACTGAGTAAATAAAGTTCCGCCATCCAGATTTTTTGAACCTTTCCAGTCGCTGTTTTTGTAATATTTTTCATCTCTGTTCCAGTAGCAATTAATTTGGACCATATAAATATCTCCCATAAGTTTTTTATCTATAACATTTTTTATCCATACTGATGGGGGAGAGTATCTGTTTTGCATTACCAAGAATACCTGTTTTGATACCTGAAGGGCTTTATATATAATTTTTTCAGCAGATGCTTTAGACAAAGTCATAGGTTTTTCGCATACTATATTTTTATTTTTGTTTAAAGCTTTTAAAGAATGTTCTGCATGTAATCCATTTGGTGTGCATATGTTAACTACATCAATATCAATATCAGATGATAGCAACTCATCTATTGAAGAGAAAAAAGGAACATCAAAATCGTCTATTTCCAGTATTTTTTTAGGTTTTATGTCGCACAGGGCTACTAATTGTGCTTCAGGATTTTTTTTTATCATTTGTGCATGACGTTTTCCTATTTTTCCACAACCAATAACTGCAAATTTTACTTTATTTTTTATATAATTTGCCTTCATCTGTTTATATTTTTGTAATTAGTTTATATTTAAATACTTCAGGATTTTAGCTATTAGCATTTGGCTATTGGCTTTTAGTTTCCAGTTTCAAGTTCAAAGTTCAAAGTTCAAAGTTCAAAGCACATAATTACTTTCTAAATTTTAAGTATTTTAGGCATTTTGTCAGGCAACTGCCTGATTAAGTATTTTGAATTTTATAATTCACAATTCATAATTTCATTAGTATTTTTTACAATTTTTTTACAGTTTTATTATTTAATATATATTTTTGTTTGCTTTCAGGACAAACAGCTATATTTTTTTTATTAAAAATTAATTTATGACCATATTCACTTATCCATCCTGTTTGTTTTGCAGGATTTCCTACTACCAAAGCATAATCAGGAATAGATTTAGTAACAACGGCTCCTGCTCCTACAAATGCATATTTACCAATATTATTTCCGCATATTATTGTTGCATTTGCTCCTATACTGGCTCCTTTTTTTACTAATGTCTTGATATATTGATTTTTTCTATTTATAGCACTTCTTGGATTTATTACATTTGTAAAAACCATTGAAGGTCCTAAAAATATATCATCTTCACAGATTACACCTGTATAGATAGAGACATTATTTTGTATTTTTATATTTTTTCCGAGTATAACACCGGGAGATACAACAACATTTTGACCAATATTACAATTTTCTCCTATTGTGCAATTAGACATAATATGTGAGAAATGCCATATCTTAGTTCCTTTGCCAATTTCACAATTATCATCAATTACAGCAGTATTATGACAGAAATAATTTTTTTCCATTTTTACAAAAATTATTGATTGCTTTTTTAATATAGATTGTATCGGAACGGCTTAGTATAATTAGTTATGACGAAGAAATTCCAATATATTAGTTGTGATATATTTCAGTTGTTTATTATTTAGTTCAGTATGAATAGGCAGAGAGATGACTGAATCGCATATTTTTTCAGTAACAGGCAGGTCTCCTTTTTTATAGTTTAGATTAGAGTAAGCTTTTTGCAAATGTAAAGGTACAGGATAATATATCATACTTGGTATTTCTTTTGATTTCAGATATTCCTGTAATTTAAAATGGTCTGTATCATCTGATAATGTTATTGTGTATTGATGGAATGCATGTGTTGAGTATAAAGCTCTGAAAGGTATTTTTATTTTAGGGTTATTAGCTAATGCCTTGTCATAAAAATCAGCAGCATTGTTTCTTGCTTTGGTATAATTGTCAAGATATTTTAATTTAATTTTAAGTATTGCAGCTTGTATAGAATCTAATCGTGAGTTTACGCCAATAGTATCGTAATAGTATTTGGTACGCATACCATGGTTAGTGATTATTCTCATTTTTTCAGCAAGTTGGTCATTATCAGTAAAAATAGCTCCTCCATCTCCATAAGCTCCCAGATTTTTAGACGGGAAGAATGATACACATCCTATATCTCCTATTGTGCCGGCTTTTTTTCGTGTTCCATCTTTAAATATAAAGTCAGCACTAATAGCTTGACAAGCATCTTCAATGACAAACAGATTGTATTTTTTGGCTATATTCATTATTTTTTCCATATCAGCACATTGTCCGAATATATGGACAGGGACAATAGCTTTTGTTTTTGATGTTATGGCTTTTTCTATAGTTTTTGGAGATATATTAAAAGTGTCAGGGTCAATATCTACCAATACAGGTGTTAATCCTAATAGTTTAATAACTTCAACAGCAGATACAAAAGTAAAAGAACTTGTAATTATCTGGTCCCCCGGTTTCAGTCCTAATGCCATTATTGCTATTTGTAATGAGTCAGTGCCATTTGCACATGGAATTACATTTTTTACTTTTAGATATTGTTTAAAATTTTTTTCAAAAACTTTAACTTCCGGTCCATTAATAAAGGCAGATGAACTTATTACATCAATAACTGCCTTATCAATTTCTGTTTTTATATTTTCATATTGACTTTTAAGGTCAACCATTCGTATTTCTTTCATTATTTTATGCTTTATTAAATGATTTTAGAGTATTAATCTATATCATTTGGCTCCAAAATTTCTGGATTTTCAATTTCGCTATCATTTAGTTGTCATTAATAATTTTAGTTCATTATTAATTGATTACGGATTACGTTTAGTCATTTTAAGTATTTTTATCACGTTAGATACAAAATTATCTAACAATAATTAAACTTTTAACTTAAAATTATCTAACGGGATGAAATTTTAGGCATTTCATTATAGTCATTATTTCATTAACCATATAACAATCAGTCAAAAGCCCTGACAAGTTCTATCGATTTTTACAGGTTATTTACATTAAGTTCTTTAGAAATTTTTTGTAATTTATTTGATATACTTGAGTCAAATTGTTTATCGTCAGTAGATAAAATAAATCCGCCGATTAGATTTTTATCTGTTTTTTCTATAAGTTCAATTTCGGAATCAGTTTGTTTTTTAAGCAACAGGATTAAATTTTTTCTTATATTATCATCAATTTCAACAGCTGTTTTTAGTGCTATTGTTTTAATACCTTTATATTCTTTGTATAGATTTGTAAATTGTTCGGCTATTCCGTTAATAAAAGATTCTCTTCTTTTTTGTGTTATAATGATTAAAAAGTTTAAAGAGACCTTATGTAAATGGTTTTCAAATATTTTTTTAATAATATTTTGTTTTTTATCAGATTTGATAATTGGATTTAAAAGCATGAGTTTAAAGTCCTTGTTTGATTCATATATATCAACAATAAGTTGCGTATCTTTTTTTACCTGCTCTATTATATTTTTTTCTATAGCCAGTTCAAACAAAGCTTTTGCGTATCTATTAGATATTTTAGTTGTTTTCATTTATTTACTAATAGTGAATATTTTGTATCCTCTCAAAAGTAATAGTTAATTAAAATAAATCCCAAGTTCAAAATAAATCCCAAGTTCAAAATTTCAACTTCAAAATATTAGGCAACTGCCTGATTGGGTTTTGGATTTTGTCAGGCAACTGCCTGATTATATTGTATAATTTACCCTCTTGGAAAGATTTTCTACGAGGTTTACCAGTAATTATTGAGACGATATACAATATTTTTAGTTAAAATTTACATCTTTCATCATATTGTTTATTAATTTTTTTTGTTCCTTATCTTTTGAGAGTTCTTTTTTTAATATTTTTTCAGCTATTTCTAAAGAAAATATAGCTACCTGATTTTTCATATCAGTGATAGCAGCAATTTTTTCCTGCTCAATTTCTTGTCTTGCAAGTTCAATCATATTATTTCCCTGTTCTATAGCTTTTAATTTTGATTCTTCAATGATAGAGGTCTTTATTTTATATGTATCTTTTAACAGTTTGCTTCTTTCCTGTTTTGCCTTTATTAGTAATAATTCATTGTTAGCTTCTAATTTTTCCATTTCCTGTTTTGCTTTTTCAGCAGAGTTTAAGGCATCATCAATAGAGGATTCTCTTTCTTTGATAGCTTTCATAATAGGTTTCCATGCAAATTTGGTTAAAATGAATAAAACAATACCAAAGGAAATGATTAACCAAAAAACAAGTCCTAATCCAGGTGTTACTAATCCCATAATAAAATTGATTTAGTTATTATATTAATAAATTAATGACTAATCAAGCGGTTGCCTGATAAAATTTCACCCCGTGAAATAATTTTGTATCTAACGTGATAAAAATGCTTAAAATTACAAACATTTAATCTTAAATATTTTTGACAAGATAGAAACAACGTCACCCTGAACAACGTCATTTTGAACTTGTTTCAGAATTGTTTAAGGGTCATTTTATGGTTGTTTCAGAATATTTACCAAAAATTATATGATTTTATGTATTTTTTAGCCGACGTTAAGAGCTATAAGTAAGCAGACAACAACAGCAAAGAAACATACTCCTTCAATAAGAGCAGCAGAGATAATCATATTTGTACGAATATCGTTTGCTGCTTCTGGTTGTCGGGCTATAGATTCTAAAGCACTTTTACCAATGTTACCGATTCCGATGGCTGCACCAATAGTTACAATACCAGAGCCAAAGGCTGCTCCCATTTTTGCAAGAGGAGTTAAATCTGTAGCAACTTGTAATAAAATTGTTAATGTTGACATAATTTATTTGTTTATTTAGTTAATAATTAATTTTAGTTATTATTTTAAAATTTATAAAGTTCAATAACAAGACAAAAGTAAAAAGATTAAAGTTTCAAAGTACAAAGTTCATAATTCATAATTTTTTAATCTTCTTCTGTTGCCATTCCAAAATATACAGCAGACAGCAGAGTAAACACGTAGGCCTGTATAAAAGCTACCAGTAGTTCAAGGAAATCCATAAAAACTACAAATAGTACTGATATTACTGATACGCCATATCCTAATCCTATATTAAATTCTCCAAAAATAAATATAAGTCCTATAATACTAAGAATTATAATATGTCCTGAGAGCATATTAGCAAAGAGTCGCATCATCAGGGCAAAAGGTTTTGTAAACATTCCCATTATTTCTATAATAGGTACTAATGGCATAGGTATTTTAAGCCACCATGGGACACTGGATGAATTGAATATGTCTTTCCAGTAACGTTTATTTCCTGTTACAGAAGTAATTATTAATGTAAAAACAGCAAGGACAAGCGTAACAGAGATGTTTCCTGTAACATTAGCTCCTCCCGGAAAAATAGGTATTATGCCTAATAAATTGTTTAAAAGTATAAAAAAGAAAACTGTTAACAAAAAAGGCATATATCTTTCATATTTTTTTTTGCCTATGCAAGTTTTTGCAATATCATCTCTAACAAATAGAATTACAGGTTCTAACAAAGATTGTAAGCCCTTTGGTGATTTTTTTTTATTTTTTGTATAAGATTTTGCCACAGAGATGAATATAAAGCATAATAATATAAAACTTATAAAAATGGACATAACATTTTTTGTTATTGACAGGTCTATAGGTAATGATGCCGATTTATCTGTTGTAATACCATCGTCAATTACACGAACTATTTTTCCTTTGTTTTTTCCTTGTTGTTCAATTTTGTATCCTTTATAAGATTTATGTCCGTGATGAAATTTGCCGGATAGGAATACATCAAGTTTATTGTTATAATAAAGGATTATAATAGTAGGGACAGATATATGCATTTTGCCTATTGTTGCAATATGCCATTCATAAGAATCCAAAATATGTCCAAAAATCATTTCTCCGGGATTGAATTTTTCTTTTTTAACATTTTCCTTTGTATGATTAGTGGTTTTATTATTATTTATGGCAAATAAGTCAGGAGATAAAAGCATAAAAGTTCCTATCAGGATTATTATACAATAAGATCTTATGTTGTTTGGTATATTCACCAATATTAAATTTTAGGTAAATTAAATAATGTGCAATATTATATAATTTTTTATAATAAATTAAAATTTGGTTTGAATTTTTAATTTAATAAAGAAAAAATTATGATTATTTTTTTTGAAATTTATGTTTTGAGTATTTAGATATAGATATTACTTCAAAACCGGTATATATTATATATAAAACAAGGAAAGCAATTGTAAAAGCTATAGCATCTTTTTTATGTGTAAAGGTATATGATGCTATAATTACAATGTATAGTAATAATTTAATGACAGTAGAAGCCATAAAATAAGAAATAGATCTTTTAGGGTTTTTTTCAAAAGATTTTAGGAGTATATAAAATATTATTAAAGTGATTACAAAGAAAAACAGGATAATATAAGGTAGTTTGGGAGTAACAGGAAAATTTGGGAATAGATATATTATTATAAAGGATATTAATCCAATAATAATTGAGAGGAAAGATAATTTTTTAAGAAAATTCAGAAAATTTTTTTGCATTGGCTTATTTATTTTTTTTTGAACAAATCTTTTATAGAAAGATATATTGCAAAAAAGACGGATAACAGAGAAAAAACCACAGTAAACAAAGGGAAATTTAGTTTTAGTAATTTGTCAAGTTTAATACCTCCAAAGACACCTATAAATATAATAACAGCCATTTGTATGGCTATATTTGAATATTTGATATAATTATTTAATGAGTTCTTTGATTTTTGGTATTTCATTTTTTTTTATAATAGTATCATTCTGTTTTAGTATATCATTTTTTATGAAGTGTCTGTTTTTGTTAAGAAAATTATCGTCTTTTTGCTCTGGATCATTCATATTGCAAGATCCGGAAAACTTTGCTCCCGGTTCAATTGATAATTTATTAGTTGTAACATCACCTGTTAGTTTTGCTGTGGACTTTAAGGAGAGCAACTCGGATACAGTAACTTTAGCTTTAATATTTCCTGATATGTCAGCATTTTTACAAATTATTTCTCCTTCAATATTGCCTGTTATTCCGACAACAACTTTTCCTTTAGAATTTACAGAACCAATTAAAGTTCCGTCAATACGGATGTCTCCATCTAATTTGACATCACCTTTTATAAAAGTATGGTTTCCTATTAAATTTACAGTAGGAGATTCTGTTTCATTATTTTTTGCCATATTGTTATGTGTTTTTTGTTTATTAAACATTAAATTAAAATTTTTATTAAAAAAAACTAAAATACAAATTTACATAAAAAAATAATACTGGAATATATTTAGCATAATTTTGGCAAAAATTTATTTTGTACGCCCAAACCCTCGGGGTTTTTAAAACCCCGAGGGTTTTTCTAAAAACTCTCAATTTTGGCATTTATATTTTATATTATATAATTTACCAGTAATTATTGAGATGATACTATTTTTATAAATTATTTTTTTTGACAAAATCCATATTTTTTGGAGGTAATAATATAAATATTTATAATTTCGTAAATTAATAACTGAAGTTTTGGAGTTCATAACTAATTGATAATCAAAATAAAAAAATATCATTGGGCACTTTTTTAGTATTTATTGAAAATCCCGAAAGGGATTTAATTTTAATAACCACAGGTGCAACCTGTGGTATTTAACTAACATATTAATATCAATCAGGCAGTTGCCTGATTGAATAGAAAAATAATTATTATACTAGTTTTATTCAATCAGGCAACCGCCTGATTGTAACATGACTTATTATTTACTTACTCCGCATTGCATACGGAGTTATTAATATTTTTCCCCTTTGGGGAAATTTTCTTTAGCACAATAAAAAAAATAGTAATAATATTGCAATCGTTAAAAGTGCTGCACTATGAGTAAAATTGTAAAATCATTGTTTTTTATTGATAATAAACAATTTACTAATATTTTTGATAATATTTTTTAAAATAGTAATACTGAATATCAACAGTTTAACAAGTCCGAAACTTTAGTTAATAAATATATATTTAAAAATGAAAAATATTTTATCAAGCATTTGGAATTACATCACTAAAATTTTTAGGGTTTTATTATTTTTAACAATAGTGGTCTTAATAGTATATTTTTTTCCAAGAGAAGCAAAGTTTAAGTATGAATTTCAGCAGGGCAAGCCATGGATATATGAAGACCTTATAGCTAAATTTGATTTTGCAATCAAAAAGTCAGAAAAAAATATAAAAAAAGAAAAAAAAGATGCTTTTAAAAATATTAAACCATATTTTAGATATGACACAAACATTTATAATAAAAAAAGAGCAGAACTTATTGATAAATTTGATAAAGAATGGGGACTAAAATATGCTTCAAAAAGAAAAAGTATAAAAAATAAAAGAATAAAAGATGAAAATATCAGGTTGTGTTATGCTTTGTTTGATATAATATATAATAAAGGTATTATTAAACTTAACGATTCTATTGCAGATATAGTTAAAAAAAGTAATGATAAACATATTATAGTTATAAAAAATAATAATGTTGGGGAAGAAAAAAATATATCTGATTTTTTTACTGTTAATAAAGCTAATAAATATATCCATAATGAATTAAGCAATTCTGATAGAAAAATTGACAGGTCTGTTTTATTGTCTGTTATTCAAAATTCTTTAATACATAATGTATTATTTGATGTTGAGACAACAAATAATGAAAGGAAATTAATTTTAGATAATATTTCTTTAACAAGAGGAATGGTGCAAAGAGGAGAAAAAATTATTTCAAAAGGAGACCTTATTACTCATGAAAAAAATTTAGTATTATTATCATTTAAAGATGAATATAAAAAGCAATTGGGCCCGTCCTCAAAATATGACTTTATATTGATAGGGCAAGCAATACTTGTCTGTATCTCAATAGCAGTATTAATATTATTTCTTGCATTTTTCAGAAAAGATATTTTTTCAAGTAACAAGAAAATATTTCTTATATTATTATCTATTCTTTTGATGATTTTTATAACGAGTGTTGTAGTAAAATATGATATCAAATATCTTTATCTTGTCCCTATATGTCTTGTTCCTATAATAATTCGTGCTTTTTATGACGAAAATCTTGCTTTATTTATACATGTTATAACAATAATATTAATTGGATTTTTAGTTCCAAACAGTTTTGAGTTTGTTTTTTTGCAGCTCATAGCAGGCATAGTTGCAATAATTAGTTTAGTCAATTTGCGAAAAAGATCACAATTTTTCCTGACATCTTTTTTTATCTTTATAACATATTCACTGGTATATTTATGTATGTTTTTAGTTGTAAATGGAAGTTTTAAAGATATTGATATTACTAACTTTGGATGGTTTGCAGGTAATGCAGCATTAACTTTATTTTCATTTCCTTTGATATTTATATTTGAAAAAACTTTTGGACTTCTTACTGACATTTCACTAATGGAACTATCAGATACTAATACCAAGTTGTTACGAAAACTTGCAACAAATGCGCCTGGCACATTTCAACATTCCATACAAGTTGCAAATTTATCTGAAGAAGTTATTTTTCAAATAGGAGGCAATACTCTGCTGGCAAGAACCGGTGCAATGTATCATGATATTGGAAAAATTGATATGCCGTTGTATTTTACCGAAAATCAGATAACAGGAATTAATCCTCATAATGAACTTTCTTATGAAGAGAGTGCTGAAATTATTATAAGCCATATTACAAAAGGTATAAAAAAAGCAAAGAAATATAAACTGCCTGAAAAAATTATTGATTTTATCAGAACACATCACGGAACTACTAAAGCATACTATTTTTATTCTATGTATTTAAAAGAGCATCCGGATAAATCTGTTGATGAAAATATTTTTACTTATCCGGGACCTATCCCGTATTCAAAAGAATCTGCGGTGTTAATGATGGCTGACTCTGTTGAAGCTGCTTCAAGAAGCTTGAAAAATCCTGACGAGCAATCTATTAATAATTTAGTTGAAAAAATTATTGATAATCAAATTGAACAAAAGCAATTTGTTAATTCAGATATAACTTTCAGAGATATTACGACAATTAAAAAAATATTAAAAAAACAACTGATGAATATTTATCATCTTAGAGTTGAATATCCTGAATAAAATCACTATTGTCCGATATATTTTAGAAAATTGTATAAATATATACTCTGCTTCGTAATAATTTGAGATAATTTATCAGGCAGTTGCCTGAAAACAATTATAATTTTAACATATAGTCATTAGTAGTCATTGATAGTCATTAATAGTCATTAATAGTCATTAATAGTCATTAATAGTCATTAATAGTCATTAATAATAAATGACGGCGAAGCCAAATGACAACAAATGACAACGAAGCTAAATGACAAATCATATTACCCGCTCCCGCACGATTGTATCGTGTGGTTTAGAAACAGAAATAATAATTTAATGTTAGTTAATAAAAACAATAATTTTTATTACATTTGAATCATTAGTGGTAATTACAAATTTCATAATCCCGAAGGAATTTATTTTGTAAGTTTTGCAGTAGTTGAATGGTTAGATGTATTTACAAAAAACGAATATAAAAACATAATAATTGATAGTTTACATTATTGCCAAAAAGAAAAAGGAATATT
>Ga0265594_1001975_pt1 | contig 15269 bp, 14 predicted proteins | sample saktaG_11_FD_190147 | JGI IMG/M metagenome (GOLD analysis project Ga0265594, IMG submission 190147) | Saline water microbial communities from Sakinaw Lake, British Columbia, Canada - sak_2011_5_24_80m | ecosystem: Environmental > Aquatic > Non-marine Saline and Alkaline > Saline ... | reverse complement strand
AGACCAGCGGGAGGTTAAGGAGATAATTGAAGTTCCCATTTCAGCGCTTCTGGATGCGGGTTGCTTGCGGGAGGAAATTAAGATTGTAGATGGCGAAGCAGTTACCTTATATTTTTATCACTATCAAGGGAGAGTAATCTGGGGAGCCACTGCCAGGATACTAAACCAGTTTCTGGATATTTTTGCCCAGGTTGTGGGCGAGTAGATACTAGACTATGGCTCGAGAGAGTAGCTTGACCTGGGTGTAACATTACCTTTTGCTTTCAGTGACAGTAATATCAACCTCTTCAGGTTTTATTCCGGGTAGGGCGGCTTTAACTATCACATCATTGGCAGTTTGATACATATCAATAGGGGTAGCCACACCAGGACCAAGGGCGCTCAAGATGCGGGAGGGGGTGACAAAGCTATCCTCAAATAGCTTCTCCATTGCCTGTCCCAGGCTTATTATTTCGGGGAGCGATTGCCAACGAATCATACTCCTTATTTCTTATTTAGCTGATTGACTGCCACTCTCTCCGCCACAGAATAATGATAACACGCTTAATAATATTTATCAAGAATTCTTATAATTATTTATTAACTTTCTTAAATAAGTATTGACAATTCTCTATAAGATAATTTATAATAACCAGTAGAGGAAAAAGATGGCAGGTAAAGACTATTACAACATATTAGGGGTTAATCGGGAGGCTAATGAGCGGGAGATAAAGCAGGCTTACCGCAAGCTGGCTCGCAAGCATCATCCTGATGTTAACCCTGGCGATAAGTCGGCAGAGGCGAGGTTTAAGCAAATAAATGAGGCTTATGAGGTTCTGTCCGACAAGGAGAAGCGCCAGAAGTATAACCAGTTTGGTGACCAGTGGCAGTATGCTGACCAGTTCGCTCAAGCAGGGTATCGACAGACACCTTCCTGGAATTTTAGCCAGACTGGTGATTCTCAAAGATTTCACTTTGAGGAAGCTGATTTAGGCAGCCTGTTTGGTGACCTGTTCCGTAGTGGGACCAGGAGTCAGCGAGTTAGACCGAGACGCGGGCAAGATGTAGACCACCCGGTTGAGGTAACCCTGGAGGAAGCATACCATGGAACTAAGCGAACTATTGCCCTTCAGAGTGAAAAACCCTGCTCTGGCTGTCAGGGCACTGGGCGGATACAAAACATGTCGTGCTCAGTATGCCGGGGTTCGGGAGTTATATCTGCCGTGAAACGTCTAGAGGTCAAGATTCCGCCCGGGGTTAAGGAGGGGTCTCGAGTGCGCATTACCGGTAAAGGGAAACAGAGCTATGCCGCTGGAGCTAGCGGTGACCTTTACCTAGTGGTATCGGTTAAACCACATCGGCGGTTTGAACGCCGAGGTGATGATTTGTACGAAGAACTGACGATTCCATTAACTGTGGCGGTGCTGGGCGGTGAGGTTCAGGTGCCTACCCTTAAAGGCAAGCTGGCACTAAAGATTCCACCAGAAACGCAGAATGGGCGTGCCTTTCGCCTAGCCGGGCAGGGTATGCCCCATCTGAGGGACTCTTCCCACGGTGACCTAGTGGCTAAAGTGAGCGTGATATTACCAACTAAGCTTTCAGAGGAGGAAGAGAAGCTATTTGAGCGGCTTAGCCAATTGCGGTCTAATAGCTAAAGTTAGAGGTTATTATGAATCTAGACGATACTGAACCCCGCTATGTGATAAGTGTAACTGCCAGGATGCTTGGTATTCAGACCTATACCTTGCGCTATTATGAGAGGATTGGCATAATAGAGCCAGCGCGGTCGCGAGGTAATATTCGTCTATATTCGGAGAGGGATATCGCCCAACTCCGTCGGGCGAAGACCTTGATGGATGACCTGGGGGTTAACCTAGCCGGGGTTGAGGTTATCCTGCGCATGGTGCAGCGTATGAATAAGTTACAGAACCATATGGAGGAGCTGGAATCGGAGGTAAAGGAATTAAGGGGGGTGGACAATTTATGAGGCAGGAGCGATTTACCGAGCAGGCACAAGAGGCATTAGCTGCGTCCCAGGAACTAGTTCGCCAGTATCACCACAGCCAATGGGACGTGGAGCATATCCTGCTGGCGCTGCTTCAGCAGCAGACGGGGCTAGTTGGTAACATCTTAAGGGAGCTTGGTATTGATGTTGACGCAGTGAAGCAGTCGGTGGTAGCTACCCTGGAGAAGTCACCGAAGGTTACCTATGAGGCGGCTCAAATTTATGCTACACCACGCATTGCTCGACTTTTAGAGGCGGCGGGGGCTGAGGCTGATAGGCTTAAAGATGAGTTTATCGGCACTGAGCACCTGCTGATTGCTATGGCTGGCGAGCAAAAGGGTGAGGCGGCTAGCATCCTCCACCGCTTCGGTATTGATCAGGAGAAGGTGTATCATGCCCTTCAGAACATTCGCGGTGGTCATCGGGTTACTGATGCCAGAGCCGAGAGTAAATACCGTTCTCTGGAGAAATATTCTCGCGACCTGACTGAGTTAGCCCGCCTGGGTAAACTTGACCCGGTTATCGGTCGTGACGAGGAGATTAAACGGGTGATGCAAGTACTTACCCGTCGTACTAAGAATAATCCAGTGATAGTTGGTGACGCTGGGGTGGGCAAGACTGCCATTGCTGAGGGGTTAGCCCAAAAGATTGTGGCTGATGATGTTCCCGACTCTCTTAAGGGGCGCCGGGTGATGGCTCTGGATATGGGGTCTCTAGTGGCCGGAAGCAAGTTCCGCGGTGAGTTTGAGGAGCGGCTTAAGGCAGTGATGGATGAGATTCGGCAGGCACAGGGCGAAATCATATTGTTTATTGATGAGATTCATACTGTAGTTGGGGCTGGAGCGGCTGAGGGAGCTATTGATGCCAGTAATATGCTTAAGCCGGCGTTAGCTCATGGTGAATTGCAGTGTGTGGGCGCCACTACCCTTGACGAGTACCGTAAGTTTATTGAGAAGGATAAGGCTCTGGAGCGGCGGTTCCAGCCGGTATTCGTCGGTGAGCCTAGTGTTGAGGCTACGGTTGAGATGCTCCGTGGGCTTCGCCCCAGGTATGAGGCACACCATAAGATTAAGATAAGTGACGAAGCCCTAGAGGCGGCGGCTCACTTAAGTCAGCGCTATATCTCAGACCGGTATTTGCCAGACAAGGCTATTGACCTCATTGATGAGGCTGCCAGCAAGATTAGAATAGATACCCAGAGCGCACCACCAGAGGTTAAATCCCTGGAGCAGCAATTGAAGCGGTTAACCAATGAAGAGGAGGCAGCCTCGCAGCGACAGGATTATGAGCATGCCACTCAGCTTAAGAGTGAGCGGTTGCGCTTGGAAGAGCAGTACAACCAGGCTAAGAGTGAGTGGCTTCAGCAGGAGAAGATAGATGAGGTTGTGGATGAAGAGAATATTGCCAAGTTAATCTCCAGCTGGACAGGCATCCCGGTATCGCAGATGCTGGAGGGTGAAGCTGAGAAGCTCCTCCATATGGAGGAGCGGATTCATGAGCGGCTGGTAAATCAGGAAGAGGCAGTTAATGCTATTTGTGAGGCTGTAAGGCGAGGTAGAGCCGGGTTGAAGGACCCGAGGCGACCAATTGGCAGTTTCATATTCTTAGGTCCAACCGGTGTCGGCAAGACCGAGCTGGCTCGCACCCTGGCGCAGTTTTTGTTTGATGATGAGAATGCAATGGTGCGCCTGGATATGTCGGAGTATCAGGAGAAGCACACGGTATCGCGCCTGATTGGTGCCCCGCCGGGCTATGTTGGCTATGAAGAAGGGGGACAGCTTACTGAGGTAGTGAGGCGACGCCCTTATCGGGTAATCTTACTGGATGAGATTGAAAAGGCGCACCCCGATGTATTTAATACCCTGCTCCAAATCCTTGATGACGGGCGATTAACCGATGGCCACGGGCGGACGGTAGACTTTAAGAATACCGTCGTCATTATGACTAGCAATGCCGGTGTTGAACTCATCAAGCGCGATATGACTATAGGTTTTGCTGCCCAGAGAGATGAAGCCAAAACCAGGAAACAGGCCTATGACAGTATGAAGGAGAAGGTGCTGACTGAGATGAAGAAGACCTTCCGCCCCGAATTTCTCAACCGCATAGATGAGATTATAGTCTTCCGTGAGCTAACTGAGGAGCAACTAAGGAGCATTGTTGATTTGCTGGTAAAGGATTTGCAGAAGCGTCTGGCTGAGCATAAGCTAGAGGTGGAATTAACTGACGGGGCCAAGACGTGGCTGGCTAAGGTAGGCTATGACCCAATGTATGGGGCACGACCACTGAGGCGAGCCATTGAGCGTTATATTGAGAACCCCCTGTCAACCAAGATATTGCGGGGTGAATTTAGTCAGGGTGACGCTATTATAATTGACCTTGGCGATGATGGTTTAACCTTTACGGCGAAGGCTACTGTAGAGGCATCTACATGAGTGAGACCGCTGAGCATAAGGTTAGTAAATGGACCAAGCTAGGAGGAATTCTAAAGAGGTGGGAATACTGGATTGGCATTGCTGGCCTGGTTCTGACCATTGCTATAATTGCCATCGTGGTGCGTTACATTGATGATATCCAAGCGCTAAGAGGGTGGTATGGCTATGTGGGGGCTTTTCTTATTGGCATTTTTGGTGGCGCTACCTATATTGCCCCTGTACCAATGTTACCGACAATATTTATTTTGGGTACGGTAATAAGGCCATCATTTGCTCCGTACCTGGGTCCGGTGTTTGTTGGTGCCGCCGCTGGTTTGGGTGAGACCATAGGTGCATTGACTATCTATATGACTGGCTATGGGGGTGGAGCAGCCATCGCCAGCACAAAGCACGATAAAGTTCAGGCAGTCTACTCGCGACTGTCACGCTGGATGGAGCGGAGGGGTGCTCTGGTTCTGTTTATATTCTCGGCAGTGGTTAATCCTTTCTTTTACCCGATAGCGATTACCGCTGGGGCGACACATTTTGGCCTCAAGAAATACATCCTTATTTGTATCATCGGCAAAACGATTAAGGGGATAACAGTCGCTGCTGCTGGTTACTGGGGACTGGGGGCAATACTTAGAGCGCTGGGCGTGCCTATCTAAGCTTGCCATCAATGCTATTTTCTGCTAAATTGTATCTAGGAGAATGGGGCTGTAGTTCAATTGGGAGAACGTTTGACTGGCAGTCAAAAGGTAGAGGGTTCGAATCCCTCCAGCTCCACCAAACAAGCTATTACAGCTAATCCTATCCCCAAATACCTTTCGACTAGTCCAAACTCCTACACGAAATTAGCTATCCCTTTACAGCGTTTGATTGAAGGTTTCTTACTATCCTGCAAGGTAGAAAATAAATCTCCAGCTACAATATCCTTCTATAAGAATATTCTGGATAAGTTCCAATGGTTCTTAGGTAAGTTCAGTATTGATACTATTGATGCAACAACCATCAGGCAATTTCTAGCGTATTTAAAAGATTCACCTAACAGGTGGGACAGTAAGAATACTCGTGCTAATAGACCAGTATGTGCCTATACAGTTGATAGATACTACACTGCTCTATCCGCATTATTCAGATGGGCTTCTATAGAAGGGATGATTGATACCAATCCTATGGCTACCATTAAGAAGCCTCGATTCCAGCGTAAGATTATCAAGGGATTAGAACCAGAGGTATGCCAGAAGCTCATAGGTTATTTCAATGGTAAAAGTGTCGAGGACTATCGTAACAAGGCCATTGTATATATGTTTTTGGATACCGGCTTGAGGTTATCTGAACTAGCTAATTTACAGCTATCTGATATTAATGTTGAGAGAGGTATTATCCGAGTTATCGGTAAAGGCAATAAGGAAAGGCTAGTTAGGATAGGCCTTAAGACTCAGAAGGCTCTATGGAGTTACTTAGCTCGTAGGGATAACAGTATAGAACATGTATGGATTGGTAGAGAGAACCAGCCTTATACAGCAACAGGAATCGCTCAGATGGTCAGGAACATGGGTAAAAGCCTTAACCTATCATTATCCCCACATAAACTAAGACATAGCTTTGCTATAAGCTTCTTGAGGAATGGGGCGAATCCGTTTGAGTTACAGATAGCTTTAGGACATACTACACTTGAAATGACGAGAAGATATACACAAGCATTGGGATTTGAAGATGTATTTAAAAGACATATAATGGCTTCACCAGTGGATAGGTTGGTAAGATAGTTGATAGGTCAGTATTGTTTATCTCTCTTAGGCTTCTTAAATTATATTTGTCAAGGTTGAGCACACAGTCAATAATGGTGTTATACTTTTTGTTCAAATAGCCTTTTTGCTTTTCTATAACCCCGCCCATAGGTATTTTGTATAGGTCCACGTCACGTATCGTGTATTCTTCACATTACACCAAGAACCTTGGTAGTAATGGGTATCTCTTGTGTTCAGTTACTAATTTTATGGCTGTTTTAAGAACATTTAGATGTCCTTCTTCTTGCTTTACGAGGGACTCAAATACCTTTTTCCCTTTAGAATCAGTAATAGCTTCTCCAAAAAGCTTATAATAGCCCATTGCCTTTTTCTCTGCCCTTATTCCTGTGCGTATGGCACTGACTTCACCCACAGTAATATGCTCGTAAGAAGTAGCTTCTCGTGTGTGCGCTGTCTCCGCAGTTCTCTCCACTTCATCAATAGATATAGGGGTATTTTCTTCTTTCCACTCTTCCCAGGCGTTTTTACTCATCAATGATTTCAATTGCTTCTCGAGTCCAGTCTGGTGCCACTCCTCCTCCTTCGCCAGCCACTGAAGCATTTTCTTACCATCAGAGTTCTTAGTTTTATTGGCGGCTTCGTGATAGAATTGTTGGGCTTCCTTCTCTCGCTCGATAGCAATTACCAATGCCTGTTTGGGATCTACAAATCTTTTTATAAATTTATACACTACTGTTTCAGAAACTGGGCAGGTACCCGTTATCGCGACTGCCTTATTCTTTAAAACGACCGTTCTAGGATTTTTTATCTCAACATTTTTTCTGCACTTCATACAATAAGCTTGAGACATTTTATTATCCCTCCGCTATTTGTTCGCAATTCATTAATCTGGAATTTCCCATTTCAATTCGCAATGAAGCATCATTATCCTCACTACTTTGTCACTAATAATCCCGAAAACTACAATTTTTTACATGTGCAGTCATCATAGGGTTTGCCACAACCCTCACACACCTTGTTTACGATCTTTCTTCCACATTTACACGGAGTACAACCGCAAGTCTTACACATTATCCTAACCTCCTTTTCTTGTACTTACATATATAGACCATATCAAATGTATTTTTGATGTTAAGTGTAGTCACCCCTTAAGACTTTGTAAATTATCCATAAGGATAGAAAAAGGACTAATTTGCATGGTATGTAGAATCTGTTTATGACTTTAGAAAGAGGGGAAATCTATAAAGCTAAGGTGAAACGCTACACTAGGTCAATATGGCTTAAGTCCTGACCCAGCCATCAATTCTAAGCCAAATTACTACGGTGACTATAATGAAATCTATAAACAGAATTAAGGATGAATATGAAACTATGGATGGAAGAATTGGCTATTTAAAATCGTTGGGGATAAAGGAGGGAATGGCTTCTCCGCTTGATTTCATACAACTATCCCTATATGCTAAAATCAGATAGGAATCATTATGACAGACGCTATCAATTCACCATTTAGATATGCTGGTGGTAAGTTCTACGCTCGTAAAATGATCGTGGAACACTTCCCTAAACATTCCACCTATATAGAACCCCTAGCAGGTGGTGCTTCTGATGGAAATGGGAAGCCATCAACCCAGGTTGCCCCATAAATTGTGCCGTCATTGTTATTAGCTGTCTCATCACCAATAGTACCCCCGGTGCCCTCATCCATGTGCCACAGGGCTACTAGACCGTCTGTGCTCTGAGGAGTAGCTCTGCCTTGACCACTATTATAGTTATAGGATACTTCATCAATGGTGCCCTCCTAACGCCTACCATCAACATTACCACCAATCCACAAAACATCAGTAGTATTTAAGTCTACCGCATTTATCCCACTCACACTTGCCTCCTCAACTGCATCAAGATAGAGATAGCCATTATCACCACTCCGCACAAATAATACATGATGCCAAGATTTCCAAGGAGTGTCCTTGCCGATTGTCGGACGGTGCTTAGCCTGTCTCAGGGCACATATCGTTGGCTCAGCCAAAGGTGAAACGAAAGTAATGCTTGATATAGATGAAAAGCTCTTTCCCGGGGAGAAGGTTTCTGCTTTGCAAGATGACCTGGACTTCGTTTTTGGCTCATACGAGGTAAAGCATAACTAAAAGCTTATCCAGCTGAAGGACTTTACTCAACACGGTTTTGGGGTTCCTTTAAATACTTAACTAACTTCCAGCTGATAGTTTCACAAAGCACAGTTATATCATAAGTGGGTAGGTAATCGGAGATGGTGCTGTCAAACAGTATGTTCCCCTCGGGGGTAAACTCGCCATTGCCTTGCCATAAGACTAGAGTTATCGGCACATAGCTAAAAGCATTAATGGTTACCGCTACATCGCCGTAATTCACTTTATGACCCCCCAGTTCTTCGGCGATATCTATTAACCGCTCAGGTTCTCTGCCAAAATGGTCTAAAAGGGGCTTTATGGCTCTCTTGGAAAATGTTGGAAAGTAGTTTGCCCCTTCCGGCAATTCCTTAAAGGCGATTATCTTATTAGTGATGGGGGTGCCTTTTGCCTGGGTAAAATAATGGAGTATTAATATCTTGTCCCTTATCGGCACTTCTTCTTTACTGTCTATTAATGAAATATCAATATCAGGGAAGACGATTTGATATGATTGGTTTAAATATTCGAGGATGATAATCTTTTGGGAATCTATTACCTGATATCGCGCCCCACTTTTGAGGCATTGTTGCCCTATATTATCAAACTTGGCTAGCTGCTCACAGGCGAGTTCATAAGCCAGCTCATAGCCATATTCATAATTCTGCTGATTTGGCACTGAAAAATGTCTGCTTTCCATCCTTAAGTATATTGATTATTGTTGGTAGACATAATATTCGGGCTAACGCTTTATTTTATTTAAGATTTCCCGTGTCGGGTCAACCTTGTTCAATGTGTAGAAATGTAATCCTGGTGCCCCGCCTTCAAGTAGCTCATTACACTGCTCAACTGCGAACTGAACACCAGCCTTATAGGTAGCTTCGGCATCACCATCAAGTGGTTTAAATATGTCGTGAACCCGCTGGGGGATAGTGGACCCGCAGGTCTTGCAGAACCTGAGTAGCTGCTGGTAGTTTGTTATCGGTATAATCCCAGGAATGACTCGCACCATAACGCCTATTTTCCTTACCCTTTCCAAATACTCGAAATAGTCATTGTTGTTGAAGAAGAGTTGGGTTATTACAAATTCGCCACCAGTGTCTATCTTAATTTTCAGGTATTTTGAATCAGTCTCCTTATCAGGGCAGTCAATATGTCCTTCCGGGAAACCGGCGACGCCGATACTAAAGAAGCTGTCATAGGAGCGGATAAGCTCAATAAGCTGATAACAATACTCCAGCCCATCGGGGGCAGGCTCCCAATGCTCCACACCCTCAGGGGCATCACCACGTAAGGCAAGGATGTTACAGATATTTTTCTCCTTCATCTTCTTAATTATGGCTTCTAACTCAGCCTTACTATGTCCCACACAGGTAAAATGGTGCATAATCGGGATTTGGAGACGTTTCTGCAAGTCATCAACAATATCCATAGTAAGCTCTCTGGTGGTCCCCCCGGCGCCGTAGGTTACTGCGAACCAATCTGGCTCCAGTTTTTTAAGAATGCCGGCAGTTTCAGGAAGCCTCTCTCTTCCCCTCTGGGTTTTTGGTGGGAATAATTCAAACGAATAGGTTCGCTCCTTCTCCCTTAAAATATCTGATATCTTTCTTATCATTTTACCCCTCTTTCTATTTTTATTTTGATGAAGTTAGCCAGTGCTATATCTCAAGCCAGGAGTGGGAGTAGAGCGATTCGCCAGTAAGAACGCTGACCGTTTTTACATATTTTACCTCTTCCTTGGTTAGAGAGGAACGGTCGGGCTTTTCACCATCCATTACCCGGTGCACCAGGTCAACAAGTTCGGGCTTCTCACCCTTGGCTATATTTATCAACTCGGAGTCAAAGGCATCAACTATAGCTGAATACAGTCCATACTTCAAAAGCATCATCAGATATGTCCGATTAAGATAGGGTCTGAGGTGGGTAGGGGTACCATTAGAGACATTAGATAGACCCACGGTAGATTTACACCCCGGAGCGATATCTTGGAGCATACTCATAAACTCCAAGCAGGGTTTGACCTGGTTTGTATCCACATTAACCGCTGGGGTAACAATAGGGTCAAACCAGATGTCTTCATTAGGGATACCCATTTCATCAGCTTTATATATGAGTTCAGCAGCTATCATTCCCCTTTCGTTAGCATCTCGAGGCATTCCTTCCCTTCCCCACAAAAGCCCAATCATGTAAGCATTATATTTTTTGGCTAGGGGTAGTTCCTCGTCCATCCTGGCCAAGGAGATAGAATTAATCAGTGCCCTGCCCTTGTGTACCTTTAGTCCAGCTTCCATAGCCACTGGATTTGTCGTATCCAGAGATAAAGGCAAATCAGTAACCTCTTGCACGGTGTTAACCACCCATGCCATCAGCTCATCCCCTGCCTTTCGAGCTGGACCGATGTTAATGTCAAGATAATCCACTCCAGCCTCGCTCTCAGACTTAGCCAGTTCCTGAATAGGTTTGGGATTCCTCTCCTTTAGTGCCGGCCCGATAGTTTTCGACATAACATTTATGCTTTCCCCAATAAGGATCATTGCTTCCCTCCTTATGGTTTCCAAGCCTTAAGGTAGGCTGGGATGTGAGCCCCCTCCCTGGGGCCAACCAGAACCTCCCAGCCAGGTAACTCCTCTTCTAAACCGCCACTCTCAACAGCAGCATACCCCGGGATTATCAAATTGTGGTGTTTAACCTTATCCATGATGCCACTCTTTTTAACGAAAGGGGCAATAGCATCAGCGACAAATTTGCCCGCTGCCCAGGCGGTCATAACCGAAAGCCCCTCGGTATCCATAACTAAAAGATAGCTGGGAACCTTACTCGTCTCTATTTCACCAGAGACAATGAAGTAGGTGAGGGAAAAGTTAGTAGTAATAAGTACCGGTGAGTTTTCATCGGGACCACCAATTTCGTAGATTCCCTCGGTGGTCGCCAATGGTCGCTGGGGGTCAGTATAGATGTTCATCCTTTCCACAAGCAGGGGGAACAGGCTCTCTCCCTGAAAATCAGAGAGAACGATAATACCCCCATATTTAGCCACAAAAACTGAGGCAATTAGTGCCTCCTTCAGCGGGTCATCGGTCATCTCGACGGGGAAAACAATAGTGGGGAAGCCTAAGGGACGAAACTTTTTATTTAAGGCAGCGCTCCTGATGAATATCTGGTCTTCAAAAGCCCGACGAAGAGTCCTTGACCCGGAGTCGAGAACAATATCTTTAACCCCGGCCTCGGTTAATTTAGTGGTCAGTTGAGCGAGTTCCTCAAGGTTAGAAGCTTTCGCTACTACCGGGCACGAATTCTCCTTAGCCAGCTCTGCCATACGGTCAAGGTTGTCTCCGGTGGCAGCATATATTAGTGGTTTCCGGTCAGCGCAGACCTTCAAGCCGGCAGCCATGACATCAGGATTACTGCTCATCAGGATAATGCCACAGTCGCTATTTTGCTTTACTTTACTAACTGCAGCTTCAAATTTGTTAGCATCCCCTGAATCACCCCTTACTGCTACCAGCTCAGGACGAAGAGTAAGTCCTACCCTCTCATATTGGAGTTTGAATCTTTCTAGTTTAGCGTCAACCTCCGATTCCTCCATAGTATCAGTGATAAGGATGGCAAAACCAGGAGGGTTCTCAAACCTTTTTTCATGGCGAAACATAACCGTCTCACCGCCAACCTTCAATGCCCTGTCGCCAACACCAATAGTAATTGGGGCGATAGGGGGCGCTGATGCCTCCTCTAATTTGGCTCTTGCCTCCTCGGAGACATGGGGGCAGGCGCTTAATTCTGCCTTCCCTGCGGCTAGATTCATAGCAAAGGCAAGACAAGTAGGCACCCCACATTCGCCGCAGTTTGTCTTAGGTAGCAATTTAAATATTTCTATTCCGGTAAGCGACATTTTCTAGAACTCCTTTCCTAGCCTAGTATCGACTCCATAGTAAGGGCGGGGTGTCCCTTCTCTTGCAGGAAGGGAAGAATCTCCTCCTCAGTTGAGCCAATCGTCTCATCAGCAATCATATCAGGAAGGTTAGGGACCCCCATCTCCTCAGCCCTGGCTTTAAGTCGGTCGGCAATCTCCTCTTTTAGCATCTTGGGCATCCAGACTACTCTTAATAGGCCACCATCACCAAGGATGAATTTTCTCTGACAGATGTTGTATTTGCCATGACCAACAAATCCTGGAGTGCTCAGGCCACCACCAATAGTCCCGGCTAGTGTAGTAAACCTCATCCCGCAGGGGGTTTCTCCCATATATTCACGGTTCACTGTCATTACCCCGTTACACAGGGGGAGGATGGCAGCAATACATTCGCAGCAGCCGCAGGTGGTCATCGGGTCATTGACTATACTATAGAAGTTGTAGTGGTCTATCTTTTGGCGGGAAGCCTTATAAACAAATTCGTTTACCCCTTTCCACTGCCCAAGCTTGGCATCAACGATTTCCCCCTTCTCTACTGGTTGATTAGGTCCGGTAGGATTAATCTCGTAAGCGGCTTTACAATCCATCCAGTTATAGGAACCACAAAGCCCAGTCCTCTCCGGACTAATGACACAAACATGGCTGGGGGCGAAGGATTGACACAGGGTGCATGAGTAGTATATGTCAGTAGTTTCGTCAGTCATACCTTCAATTCGGATGTCTCTAGCTCCATATACCGCTTTTGCTTGCTCTACTACTTCTTTTACCTTATCCTCTTCGGTATAGATTTTTACCTGCATCTTATCAAAAATGCCACCAAAATCCTGATGTAGCTTGGCATGCAGTAGAGCACCGATATGGTGTAACCTGAAGCCTTTTTCCACAGCCGATTTAGCCACTCGTAGCCAAGCAATGTCCCTCTGACCAATATGCATTGCCCCTTGAGCGTAGTTTATCAGGTGGTGAATTTGCCGTTCCAGAATAGGTTCATAGTCATCTTGCATTTCTCTTCCAGCTACCTCAACTGCTATAGCCAGGGGTAATCTAGAACCAGGGGGAACATCGGTTATCTCGGGGCCAATCACCTCAATCTTTCCATCCTCTACCTCATCCATTCGTTTGCTAGTAACCCATTCCACCATAGGTGTTCTGCCGCCACCGGTCTCCAGATATATATCCTCCCCCCGAACCCTTTCCCCCTCAAAGGCGGGACCATAGGCTACCGGAACCGGTACCTCAGCCACGGTAATCTTCAGCCCCCTCACCTCTATAGCTTTAGCTACTATGTTGTCGTGGGGAATGTTGGAGACAACATGCTCATAGGTGCAAACGCCGGTGGGTAGAATCTCAGGTATTGGAGTATCGGCAATAGTAGGGAAGCCAAAGTTAACACAACCTAGGGCATTAGCATACCACTCATCGGTAACATAGCCCAGGGGCATAGCGAAAGCAAAGGTGCGGTCCTTGTTATAGATAAGGTGGTTTCTGTAATCCCCAGGTCCAATGCCGCCGAAAGTAAAGCCTACCCTGATGGCAAAGCCAGCAGCAAATACAGCGGCGGTAATATCAGGACCAAAGGAAACCAAACGAGTTGGCCACCCAATCTGAACTCCTGCTTCCAAAAGCTGCTCGGCGAACCTCTTCCCATTATGCTCAGCACACATAAAGGTATAAAGGTTCTTCTGCTGAAGTTCCTCAGCAATTTTCTTGGCAATCTCAGGGCTAGGGGCAGCCCCAAGGATGGCAGCAAAACCAGGAGCAGTGCCATCCACAAACTCAATCCCTCTCTTCCTGAGGATTACATCATCGGCGGCACCTAGCCAGATGTTATTATCAGTAGGGTCTTCCTGCTTGGTATAGAAATCTGGCTCTTCCAGATACCTTATGGCTTCAAAGATTTCCTCAGCAAAGAAGGTTGCCATCCCGGCATCAAGAGCTGGCGCCAGATAGGGTAGCGGGTGAGTCTCTCTTACCAGTGGTGGCAGCATGGTCTTACACTTTTTTAATATTTCCTCCATATCACCCAGTTTCTCAACCGGGGTTCCTAATATTCCATAAATTACTGGTAGATAATAGGCAGTATTGGGGAAACCCACCGGTTCATTTGGCCCCCATCTGTCCATTGCCTGTTGCCACTTCTTGTCAGCCTGGTCTACGATTTTGTAAGCTCCTCTAATAGCGGCTGATGCAATTATTTTAGACACGTCTTAAAGACCTTCTCTCCTTTAGCTGTTGCCAGAAATAGTCTGGTTGCTCTATGCCCTTGCTCAGAATGGGCTGTTGTTCCTCCAGCTACTATGCGGATGAAATTACGGGTGGCAATGGTTTCTACATCCGCCGTATTATTTTAGTCCCTTCCAAATTCTTATTCTATGAAGCTATCAATTCAGCCATCGTCTCTCGCACTAATTTTATTGCCTCTGGGTGTCTCATGATTAACACATCACCCCCGGCTAGAAGCAAGACCATGGCTGACATCGCCTCCATCAAAATGCCTCTCTTCTTGGCGTCTCCCATATTGAGTTCATCATCTGCCATATGCATTTCCTTGGTCTTCCATACCTCTTTAGCTATATTACAAATAACGGGAAACTGGAGTTTTTCATCCTGCTGGGTTAGCCCTGCCATCCTGACTCTCTCCATTACCGAGTAAGAATACTCAATACCATAGCCTATGCCACTGACAGTAGGGTCTATCATGATGAGTTCGTCGGGAACGCCAAGATTGCCCAGCAGGATATTAAGCTGCTTGGCCATGTTTATGTCTATGGGTGAAGACGAAATCACTGTATGGTGATAACCAATGGCTGAGGCGCCAATCCTTTTATGGTTTTCTTCCGCAACCGGTCCGATAATCAGGTTCTTCCCTTCACAAACCTCGCACACCCTCCTTAGAACCTCGCTGTCCTTCTCCTTATCATCACAACCCCAAACAATTAAGGGAACATCAATAGCATCAGCCACCTTCTTGACAACCTCGGCGGCTTCATCAGCCCCCCTGTCAAGCCCATTGGGGTCAGTGCTTATCAGTTGAAGTGCAATCATCTCCGCCCCGTAATCGTCAAT